>QGNH01000056.1_pt2 | contig 12986 bp, 16 predicted proteins | sample 1735481 | NCBI WGS metagenome assembly QGNH01 (sample SAMN09239004, study PRJNA386568) | Viral metagenome, whole genome shotgun sequencing project. | reverse complement strand
GGACACCTTGGCTAAAGCGGTCAAGACGAAGCAGACAGAACTTGAGCTGGACAAAAAGAACCAGGAAGAGGTTGCGCGGAAGGCCAAGGAAGAGGCAGACAAGCGGAAAAAGAACGGCAGGGAGTCTTGGGCCACTTCACATGGGCAGGGCGCTTTAGGACAAAAATAACGGAGGCAGCTCTTGGCCTGGAATTATTCCGGAGATCCATCCACCAGTTCTAAGGACGGGGTGCGGTTTCTTGTGGGGGATACGGACTCAAATGATCCTCAGCTTCAGGATGCTGAAATCCTGTTTTTGATTTCCCAGTACACGAATATCTGGAAGTCTGCGGCCTACGCGGCCAGGAGCATTGCTTCCAAGTATGCGCGTCAAATCTCCAAGGCAGTTGGGGACTTGAAGTTGGAGTATCAGCAGAGGCAGACGGCCTATACGGAAATGTCCAGGGATTTTCTAAAGCAGGCTGCGACTAGAACGTCCCTTCCGTTTGCTGGGGGGATATCTAAGGCGGATCAGAGGGCAGATTTTAGTAACCCGGACACAAAAAAACCGGCCTTCGTCAAGGACTTATTTCATTATCCAGGAGCAGACGCTAGTCCGAATGGCCCCGGGAATCCTGAAGATGCTTGTGGCGGGTCGAACTAATTAACAAAGGCAACAAAATGTATATATCCAGGTCCGGAATATATCAGATATTAAACAGTGTGAACAGAAAACGATACATCGGAAGTGCGGTCAATTTAAAGTCCAGAATAAATCTTCACATATACCAGCTCCGAAAAAACATACACGTAAATAATCGCCTTCAATCCGACTGGAATAAATATGGGGAGAAAAGTTTTGATTTTAAGGTGGTTGCTTTTTGTGCCAGGGATGTGTTGATTCCTGTGGAGCAGGGATTCCTAGACCACTATGCTTCAGTAAAAACGGGATACAATATTGCGCCAAAGGCTGGAAGTAATGCTGGATTTCATCATTCAGTTGAGGCCAGACTTAAAATAGCTTTGGCCCACGTTGGAATGAGGCACACAAAAGAAGCTAAAGCCCGGATGTCAAAAGAGCGCAGGGGGATAAAGCTTTCAGTTGAAACTAGGCGCAGAATGTCTCTGAGTAAGCTCGGGAACACAAACGCAGCCGGTAATAAAAACCATTTGGGCCACAAGCACTCCGCAGAGGCTAGAGATAAGATGAGTGTTGGAATAAAACTGTGGCACAAGGAGCATAAAAATCCATTCCTAGGTAGGCATCATTCAGAAGAATCTCGGGCAAGAATGTCTTTGGCTCATAGGGGCAAAAAACTGTCCTTCAAAACGCGCAGAAAGATGTCCTTGAGAATGCTGGGGAAAAGGTATTCGTTGGGGTATCACCACACAGAAGAGGCCAAAAGAAGGATAGGACGGGCAGCAAAAGGGAATAAGTATTCGTTGGGGTATCACCACACACAAAGGGCCCGTAAGGCTATAAGTGATGGGAATAAAGGGCGTCTAAGAAAAACAGCATAAAGGCAACAAAGTGCAACAACCACTAGGCGTTCTTGACCCTAAGAAATGGGATGATGGTCGTCCCTGTGTTGTCGTTGGTGGTGGTCCCTCCCTGATTCCCTGGAAACAAAAACTCTGGAACCTCTACCAAAAATACTGGGTCGTTGCTGTGAACGACAGTTGCTGGAACACTTATTTTCCGGACGCGATTGTGACGCTGGACCATACTTGGGTGGCCAAGAACCTCGAAAAGTTTAGCGATGGGTTCAAGCAATTCCCTGGTCCGGTGATAGCTGCGGTGGATGAGTCCAATCCTCGCCTTCCCTCTGAAAACCTCACCTATCTCCACCGGCTTCATCGAAGCGGACTCAATGACCACGCTAGGCTCAGTGAAAATCCGAAGGAACTAATTAATGGCATGAATTCTGGCCACGCTGGCCTTCAAGTTGCCTACTTGAAGGGAGCAAAAGAGATTTATTTATTGGGTTTTGATTTCAAGGAAATTGACGATAAGGCCCACTTCCACTCATCCTACCCGTGGCACAACAGAAGTTCTTCCCGACATTTATATTTAAGGTGGGCGGAGGCTTTTAAATGGACGGTGCCTCAACTTACTGCGGCCAAAGTTCAGGTATTTAATGGCTCTCCTGATTCCGCCCTTACTGTTTTTCCACATAAACCTTACGAAGAAATATTTTCCCCATGGCTATAGACCCCACCGTCCGGGCCAGGGTTGAAGAGGCCAACAGGAGGCATTTTCATAAGCTACACGGTGCTACCTTCTTGGACACGCTGGACCTAAAAAACATCCCTAACAACCTGGTTATTCGAGGAATGCGCGGACTTGGGGACAACGTGAATCAACGGGCGTTTCTGAGGGAATTGAAATTTCCTTTTTATTTGGACACCCCCTGGCCGGAGTTATACAGAGATTTCCAAAACGTTTCTTTTGTGGCTTGTGACACCTTTCTACGAACCCAGAATAAAAACATATTCAGGCAGGCACAAGGGTGGTTCAAAGAACTGCCCGAGGGAAAGATAACTGAATTGAAAGTGGTCTACGGAGTCCCCGATCTTCGGCAAGGGTCCATGTATAAAAAACTAAGCCGCATATTTGGAAACACCAAACCAGCGTTGTTTGATGTGCCCCATTTTGATGCCCCCCTGGCTGTGGAGACAACGAAGCCGATTGCCATAATTCGCCCTGTGACGGTCAGGAAAGAGTGGGCGGCAGTGTCCAGGAATCCTGATCCAAAATACACATATGAGGGGGCCCAGTACCTGATGGATGCGGGGTTCTTTGTCGTTTCGGTTGCGGACATTCATCCTGGGGAAGAGTGGCTGGTGGGGCAAGAGCCCCCCGCTCACTTGAAATTTCATGCCGGGGAATTGAGTGTTTCGGACTTGATGGGCCTCTGTGACCGGGCAACCGTTTTATTTGGGGGCGTTGGATGGATCGTTCCTGTGGCCATGGCCATGAAAAAATCAGCGTTGATACTCGCTGGAGGATATGGGGGCTGCAACTCTCCTCATCAGGTGGCGGATCCGGACTTCCTGGACGTTTCCTGGTTGCATTGGATATTCCCGGACAGGTACTGCAAGTGCTCCAGCATGACTCACGACTGTGATAAACGGGTAACAGACTTTAAGTCTAAATTCGATGAGTGGTTAAGAAAGGCTGCTTTATGATCGGCGGAATAGACAAGAATTTTCAGGAGCTGCTGGAAAAAGAATTCATCTGGCTTCCCGAAAAAGGTATCGGATATTTTCCGCCCAAAGAAGGCATTTACGGAAAAGACTATTTTAAGAACTATGTCCAGCTTGGGGACACGGAAATGGGTAAAAAACTAACAGCAAAGAGGGTTGACTGGGTTAGGCAGTTTTACAGTAACGGCCCCCTGGTGGATATAGGCATAGGCTCCGGCTGCTTTGTGGAGCAGCGACCAGATACGGTTGGGTTTGATGTAAATCCATTTGGGGTTCAGTGGCTGACAGAACGGAATGTGTTTGCAGACCCCACGAATAAAATTTTTTTTGCGGCCACGTTTTGGGATTCCTTGGAGCACATAAACAATCCGACATCCATCCTGGACAATATCTCAAAATACGTATTTGTCAGCCTGCCCATTTTTAAGGACGGGGAACACGTGATTCGATCCAAGCATTTTAAAAAAGGCGAACATTGTTGGTACTGGACGAGACAAGGATTTGTGTCCTGGATGGGTAAGGTTGGATTTATGTTTATTGGGCACTCCTTGTTTGAAATTGAGTTGGGGCGTGAGGGCATAGAGACTTTTGCTTTTGAAAGGGTGTGACCATGAAATACTCCATTTGTTACGCGGGTGGACTAGGGGATGTTTTTGTTTCTATGCGGATGCAGGATTCTTACATATCCCTGGACAACCTCAAACCCGAGGACACCTGTGATATTCACATCGTTTCTCCAAATCCTTTCTGCCATGAAATATGGAACTGGCACCCTAAAAAAGATCAGCTACACGTGGTGTCCTACCCGTGGCGGGAATTAAGTAAGGCGGAGCAGGCGCGAACGTTCAACGGTATAGCCTTGAATGACACCATTCCATCAGTTGCTGAACGTAAGAAAGAAGTATTTTATATTTCGGATCAGGACAAGGTTGTTTTGGATGAGCTAGGAAGCACTCCTTTTGTGGCCATTTCTGCTTCTGCGGGAGGGGAATATCGAAATCTCCCCAGGCCTATACTGGAAAGCATCTGTGCCCATCTGATCGAGAAGGGGATTAAAGTGGTGGGGGTGGGCAGGACATTCCAGAGGTATGGGCCAAATATCGCGTCCAAAGAGATTGGATATGAGTTCAACCCAGGCGTTTTGTCCTTGATTGATAAATTGAGTGTTCCGGGGACAGTGAAATTGTTTAATCGAGCGGCAGGGGTGGTGGTGTGCACGTCCTCCATGAGTATCGCTAATTGGTACTTCTCTAAAAAACCAAATCTTACGTTTTATCCGGACGACTACGACATAGCCCACGCTGGGGACCAATACAGTATTGGCCTTAATTACCCGGAAAGCATTGCACTATTTAACAGGGAATTCACCCTGGACAAGGTTGATGAATTAATCAAAAAAATAAGCTAAAATAAAGTCTATGACTATAACCAACGACCTCCAGGAAATGTTCACGGACACCTGTCAGTGGTTTTCTCTCCAAAGCAGGGACAGTTATGGGAATCCGCAATACACCACGGGGCATGAATACCCTTGCCGGTTAGTGCGGAAAAACAAACTCGTTAGAAAAAGTGATGCTCAAGAAGTAGTGTCCTCCGCGCATTGTTGGATAGGGCCTTCTTTGGTGTCGGGGGAGCCGTTTCCAAACGTTCTTCCGGATGACCGGGTTATCCTGAGCGATGGGAAAAGTCCACAGATTGCGTCTGTTGAAATTTTCCAGGACGATCTGGGGCCTTCACATGCAGTTGTGTACTTCCTCTGATGGATACCTTAAAAGTAACCTGGGACGCAGGCCTTCAAAAACTTTTATCCAAGCTGGCCAATAGGCCGAGGGACATGTTGAAGGCTGTGGCCCCGGCTCTGTTCATGGAGGGGGAGGAAATTATTGCGGCGTCAAAACCCTTAACCCCGGTGCTCCACGGATTCCTAGTTAGTTCTGGCCACGTCAATCTTCCAGAAATAAACGGGAATTCTGTTTCTGTGGAATTTGGATTCGGTGGCGTTTCTGGAGTAGGTAATCAGGGGGAGACAAATTCCTCGGTTGTGGGCTATGCCGTTCCTGTCCACGAAGATTTAACCAAGCACCATCCAGTCGGGGGCGCTAAATTTTTGGAGATTCCCCTGAATGAACGCAAATCCTCCATGTCTGAAAGATTGGCTGGAAGAATACAAGAAAGGCTGCCTGACTGATGTCGATTTTCTTGGATGACATAAACAATTGGCTAGTAGCGCAGAGTCTTGTGGGCGGATCCACCGGATGGGCTGTGTCTGAGGGGTTTTTGCCCCCTGAACCGGACCAAGTGGTGGCCCTGTTTGAGACTCCCGGGGAAGCCCCGGACATCGTCCGCGACCCAAATATTGGGGAAGAACCAGCTATGGCCGTAGGCCTCCAGGTCCGGTTACGCGGATCAACCAATGCTTACGCTCCTCTTCGGGCGCAGGCCCAAAAAATATTTAACGGTCTGCACCAAAACGAGCCGGTTATCCCGGGCGGAAACAAATACATCTACGTTTACTCTAAAACAGCTGGTCCCTTGCCAATGGGGAAAGACTCAAATAATCGGGACGAATTGGTTTGGAATTTTTCTGTTCTGATGACCTACGAACCGGGCTTTGATATCCCAGCACCTTGATTGGTAAATCCATGTTTGACAGCACGGGTGATTATGGACGGTCGATAGATTGGCTCCCGTGTGTTGCGCTTAGTGCTGGTCAACTGCTCATCCATTCGGTTTATTTTTCCGAGGGTGGAAAGAACCAAGGACTCGTTTTACAGGAACAAGATGGGAAATGGTTGGAACGCTGATACCGCTAGTTGTATTTTAATTTAAGGGCGAGGTTTTAAATGAGCGGCATTCGTCTAGGCAGGAACTTCCTTCTCCAGGTAAATACCCAGGGCTACTATATCTCGGTCATGGGCCTCCAGACCACGGGGATAAAGATAGGGAACACAATTGTCCCCATTACTAGCACAAAAAGCGCGGGGTGGCGTGAAATCTTGGCTGACTGTGGTAACCAAACTATCACTCTCACTGGCACAGGGGTCTTTAAGAATGATCTAGGGCAACAGGCAGTGGAGCAGTGGTCTTTTTCCCATACTTTGCACCTTTGTAGGGTCATTTTTGAGGAGTCCGGGGAGAACTTTTCCGGCTTGTTCATGGTGTCCAATTTAGAGTACAATGGGGCTCACGATGGAGCGTTGCTTTACAACATAACACTTGAGTCATCAGGTACGATGTCCGGACCAGATTGGCCCGGTAGCGCATAATCTTAGGAGGATGTGAATGCCAACCCCTTACGGAGCATCTAAAGGCCGGTTATTTCTTTTGAAGGTGACAGATGGTGTGTCCCCGGCAGATTACACATCGGTGGGAGGTCTTCGGGCCGCTACCGCGTCCATTGCAAACGCTGTGGTGGACATCACCACGAAGGACGAAGCGCCCTGGAAAACTCTCCTGGCCAATACGGGGGATCGGTCCTTGTCCATTTCCGGATCTGGAATATTCAAGGATTCAGTTGGGGAAAACTATGTCCGTGGGTTCTCCATAAATGGGGCCATGGCCAATTTTCAGTTGACCGCTGAAGATGGAGACACTATCACTGGCTCGTTCTTGGTTTCCAAATTCGAGTACACCGGAAACTATAACGGGGCCCAGGAATACTCCATGACGCTGGAATCCAGCGGCCCGGTGGTTTTGACGCCTCACATCTAAAAGGTAGGTTCAACAAATTAACAGGAGGCGGTAGTGGAAACACCAGGAGCAGCTAACGAGGCCCGGGGGGAAGTTAAGGGAAAAATTGGGGACAGGGAATTTGTTCTGGTTCCATCGTTTGAGAATATCGCAAACATGGAGTCAACCCTAAAACGATCCTTCATCCAAATTTCAAATGAGTTCCGGCAAGAGCGGCCTTCCTTCACTATGGAAGAAGTGGCGCGAATGATCTACATCGCCCAGTCTGAGCCAAAGTTGAGTTACAACGGGCTCGGAAAGTTGCTGGTCAAGCATGGGACGTTGAGTGGACTGGCTATGCTCGGTAAATTCATAGGCGTGGCCTTGTCAGGCCAGGAGTCCTTGAAAGAAGACGAGGGAAACGAAGGAGCCAAGGGGACGCCGTAACCGATCTTCCTTGGCGAAGGTGGATGCAAGTTGGAATGGGAGTTTTAGGCTGGTCCCGTTCCGAGTTTTGGTCCTCAACGGTTACAGAGTTTTACAGTGCTCTTGAGGGGTGGCAGGAGGCCAACAACATAGAGAAGCCTATTCCTCCTCCTTCGCCGGATGAATTGTTTGACCTTATGGAAAGGTATCCGGATAAAAAATGAGCACGATAGATGACATTTCGGCAAAAATAACAGGAGACGCTTCCGGATACACTGCCGCTATGTCTTCCGCGCAACAAGCTACTGTCAAAGCAACATCCTCCATGGCGGATAGTTTTAAAAGCACAGGATTGGCCTTAGACGCTGGAATAACTGTTCCTCTAACTTTTCTGGCCGACACGGCAGTTGAATCTTTCAACGCTGGCACCCAGGCCGTTGCTCAAATGAACGCGGAGATACAAGGCACCGGGGATGCATCTGGTTTCTCTTCTAAAGAACTCACTGTGATGGCCTCGAATTTAAACGTCATATCTGGTATGGGCAAGACGGCCATTATGCAGGGGGTCATAGACTCCCTACTGAAATTCCAATACATCTCAGGAGACACGTTTAAGGATGCGGCTAATGATGCTGTCGGGTTTGCGATGGAGTCCAAGACATCGTTGGCAGAAGCCAGCCAAAAAATAGGAGCGGCCCTGGAGAACCCAACTAGGGCTTTTAATCTTTTACGCCTGTCGATGGCCAGCATTTCTCCGGCTCAGAGGCAAGTAATAGAAAATGACATGGCCATGGGAAAAATCGGGGATGCCCAAGCTATTATCATGGGTAATTTAAACAAGGTTTATGGGAAATCGGCAGAAGCGATGGCTGAGTTACCTGCAAATCAGATGAAGCGAGACTTCACTGACATGAAAGACGCCCTTGATCCTTTGGGCGGCACGATCATGAGCATGTTAGTGCCAGCCCTCAATGCTTTGGACAACGTGGTACGGGATGTTATGACGTGGTTTAAAGGGCTGTCAGACACCAATAAGGACGTTATCGTTGGATTAGGAGCACTATTGGGAGCAATAGGCCCAGCGATAGGGGCTTGGAAGCTGATGTCTGCTGCTGGGGGCGCACTGCTAAATATATTTGGGCCGCTTATAAAAGGGGCGATGACTCTCGCGGCTAGTTTTATAGATATGATTTTCCCACTGTTACCTTGGATTGCCGCTGTTGCTGGAGTAGTGGTTGTTGGAAAACTACTTTATGATAATTGGGAATCGATAAAAAGCCTGGGGCTGTATCTTTGGGACGCACTGCAAGTAGGTGTCCTTAGTTTTGGAATCGCCATAGAAAAGGTTTTATCCCACATCCCCGGGCTCGGGGACTCTTCCATGATGGCCATTAATCAACTTAGTATGTCCGTTCAAAAAGCGTCCAAAGACATGCAGACAAACATGGCTAACTCAATGAACTCCTCTGTGGACATCGGTAAAAGTTTTAACGACATGGCCGGATGGGCTCAAACTGCTTACGACAACATAAAATCTGTGGCCGGTGGGGCGATAGGAAGCATTCAAACGTGGTGGGCAGGGCTTACGACATATCAAAAAGATGAGCTTAAAAAGCAGACACAAAATAACGCCGGAACATCCCAGCAGATAGAGGAAACTTGGGTTGAGGCGTTCAATAAGATACAACAGTTTGGGCAAACCTTGTTTGAGGGCATGAACACCGCGATGAATGACATGGTTAAAGGAGTTACGGATTCCTTGACCACGGGTGCGGCTGACTGGAGAAGTATCACAAGTAAAGCTCTCTCAGGCATGTTGGACTCCGTGGTTCAGTGGGGAATAAAGTACCTAGAGGTTCAGTTAGACATAGCCAAGGCCTTTTCTTTTTTGGATGCCAATCCCTTGTTGGCTATTCCCCTTATTGTGGGGCTGATTGGGGCAGTGTCCGCGTTGGGTATGCCTGCTATGGCCAACGGGGGAGTGTTTGACCAAGCCACAGCGGTCACCGTAGGTGAAGCCGGTCCAGAGGTTATTTTGCCTGTAACTAGGCTCAGTAATGGAAAAATGGGCGTAGGGGTCCAACCCAGCGCTGGGGGTGGAGCGCCTTCTAGCGCAGGAGGCTCTGATCCAACCGCCTCCGGATCAGGTTCTTCAGGTTCCCCGACATTCCAAGTTGCCGTTTATCTGGACTCTAGGCCAATATTGAAATCGGTATCCAAGGCTTCCCGGGAAGGAAGGGTGGTTATCCACCCTAGCGCGGTCAGGGCTCAATCGGTGAACTCCTAATGGCTGTGCGCCTATTCTGGGACAACCGGACCTTTGACGCTTTACCAGCCTCTTCCCTGGTCCCCAGTTCCTATGCCCAAATGCTTCCGGCCTCCAACGTTCAAACCCAGTTCCGCAGCCGTGTTTGGAGGAGTGGGAACACGTTAGGCGCGGAAACCCTGACTATAGATTTTGGGGCACCTGTTTCGGTAGACGCCTTCATAGCTTTCTTTACAACCCTCAACGAGGGGTCGATGACCAGCGGGGATACCACAGGCTTTACCAGCGGCGATTGGGGGGACGGGCCCGTGACCGTTGCCGGGAATTCAGTCAACTCATGGTCCTCGCCTCCATTTTCCCAAACCCTGAATCAAAGTTCCATAACGGATGCTCAGTCCCCCCACCAATATTTCGAGGGGTATTTTGAAACAACTCCGGGGGCCCCGACCTATCGCTATTGGCAATTCAAATACTACAAATCAGCAGCCAGCCAAACGCGGGATGTGGGCAGGATATTCCTTGGCCAAACTTACGACATCCCCCAGGCACCAGCCTTTAATGGTATTTTAATCGAGCTAATTGATGGGTCCAATAAATCCAAAGGTGTGGGCCTTCAGACTTTTGTGGAAGTGCTGCCACAATTTAAACAAATAACCCTGACTTTTCCCCCCATGGCCCAAAATGTGATTAATCAACTGGACTATATCTTTGCCATAATAGGCCAGAACAGAAACTTCTTTCTTCAGATCGATCAGGTTGACCCATACCAAGAAATTTACTACGTGAAGCTGGAGGCCTCACATAAAAAGCAAACCTCCGTGGTGTCCCCCACACAGACCTATTGGGTAGTCGCATACACGTTTGAGGAACAGCTGTGAGTTTGTCGGCTGTTCTTTATAATTCCACAGACCTCCAATCTGTCTACTTGGTTGAAATCTCCGCGCTAAGTACAGTCAAGTTTTGGAACTATACGGATCTGGCCAGTGGATTGTTGGACGATGCCGGTAATTTCCTGGTGGATGATTCTGGGGACACATTAGGGCCGATTGAAACAGGTTGGGTATATTGGACCCCCTTCCCCTTTGATGGGGAAGCGTTTGTGACAGGGGCTAACTTCAATGAGACTCCACTAACCTTAGTGCACAGCCCCGAAGCTGTTGTAGGTATGCCCAACTCGTATTATTGGGATCAGGTGAATGTCTACATCAACCTGGCCGCTGGGGCGGACCCCAGGCAGGACGCCAATACGGTTACTTTGGAGTTGACTTTCTACCTGGCTGACCATGGGGACAAGATATTCAACGGAATTTTTTACCACCCTGTCTTAGTGACGGTCCCCGGAATATCTCTTCGTGTGGAGCAAGACTTTTCCGGAGTGGGTCAAATAGCCGGTGGGACGACCACCTTTGATAATTCCCCGGACGAAACGCTTCATGGGTTTTTTGATTCCTACACGGACCTGGACTGGGACGGGGGACAGACCGTTATCCTCCTCGGGGCGGACAATCCGGCCTTGGGTCAGTTCATGGACTACGCTGACTATGAGCGTGTCGGCACCTGGCTCAACGACAACTGGCAAAAAACGAACCAGCAGTTCATCATGAACAATTTGGAAACGAAGCAACAACTTACTCAAAATCTTCCACAAAACATCTACTCCACCGACCTATATCCGGGCATGAACTCCCAGGACTCAGCTATTGGAACCCCTGTTCCTTGGGCCTACGGATTAATTTATGGGGCTCCTGCTGTTTGCATCGATGTTGGCACCAATAGATTTAAAGTTGCTGACCACGCGATATTTTCCATTGATGAGGTTCGGACCAACGCGGCCACGACATGGGACACGATATCCGTTGGAGCGGAGTATTTATCTGCCGGTGAATTTCTTCTCCCTGGCTGGGACGGGCAATCTGCTGTAAGTGTGGACTTTCATGGGAAGCCGAATGCGGACGGTTCCTGGATGAGCAATGCTTCGGACATGATGTTGGACCTGCTAGCCCAATGCGGTCAAACGGAAGTTAATACAGGATCATTCAGCACCTCCAGACAAAATCTGGTTATTGGCGGTACAACCCCGGCCACAGAACAAAGCATGTTGGTGCCGTCCCTTTTCCTGAACACAACACAAACACTGGCCGCAGTGGCCCAAATAATTAACCAGGTGGTTGGATCATACTTATTTGTAGACGCCAACGGCCTATTCAACTATGTGGTTTTCGTCCCCCTGGCTGGAGAGGGGTTGCCACTATTCGATGATCTTTCCATCCTTGATTTTTCGGAAGTAAAGCCGAACCTCCAATGTCAAAGTGAAGTCACCATAAACTATGCCACAAGGACTCAGGATAAGTGGGGGGAAACCTTGGTCGTGGATAAAGTGGCCACGCAATATTCAAAAAACCAACCCTCCCTCACAAGTGTTGGACCTCAAAACATCGGGGTGTCCAACGATCAGGATGCGGAGTATTGGGCCACTCGAAATCTGGTGTTCCTTGGGCAGAAGCCTGGAATATACACCATAAACCTCCCCTGGTCCGCTCTTTTGCTTTTACCTACCAACCAGATTCATATACAATATGCAAGGCACAATCTGGATGATATATTTGAAATTGTAGAAGTGGATAAGGGCTCTGCGGCCAGTTCTGCTGGATCAAACGTGGGCAGTTACGGCGCGACCGGCGTGGAGGTCACTTTATCCAATCTTCATAACTTCAGCAACAAAACGGGTTTTTGGGTTGAGGAGGACGGGTTCACGTCCGGGGAAGAAGGCATACCGGTCAGGTTCGCTAACTTGGCTGGCTATGGGACAGGTTCCCTAGACTGGAATGATGCCTGGGATCCAGCCATTAAGGCCTGGGCCATTCAAAATTGTGGATGGTGGTCTGATGACAATGGGTTTGTTGACAGTGCCGACCCGGATAGTGAGCTGGTGTCCGTTTGGTTTTAGCCAGTATCCGTTTTGTTTCAGCTGGTTTGAAAGGACTCTCTAATTGCCTCCTGTAACCATAGTTGATCCTTTACCAAAAACAGCGACCCGACTGACTTGGGCTATCCTTGTACGGCAATGGATTCAATACCTTAACTCCGTTATTGGAAACATCCTTTCCCCTGGCAACTCTAATTTTGAACAGATGTCCTCCGGGACTGTCCCAGACGGTTGGGAGTTCACACCCTATCCCGGGGGCACTGGGGGAGTGGACAACAGCACATCTGCCAGTGGGACGAATTCATTTTATTTTGCTACAGGTGGAGTGGCCGGTGGCGGATTCCTTCAATCTCAGACTGAAATCCCCTACAACCCTGGCCAGGGGCTTTACGTTTCTTTTTGGTACAAATCCAGCGCTCCCACGATGTCTAATAAAATTGAAATCCTGTGGTTCAAAAAAGATGGGACGGCTTGCTCTACGCCGAAATCCGTGATTTGGGCCCAGGCCACTGG
>QGNH01001273.1_pt2 | contig 12989 bp, 12 predicted proteins | sample 1735481 | NCBI WGS metagenome assembly QGNH01 (sample SAMN09239004, study PRJNA386568) | Viral metagenome, whole genome shotgun sequencing project. | reverse complement strand
GTCATTGACGACTACACGTTCGGCGACCTGAAAAGCTTCAAGTCCCAGTTCGCCAACCTCACCAGCCCAAAAGATTTTGCCGACCTGAAGGCCCGGCTGAAGCCGATCTGCCAGCGCACGCTGCGCCGGCAGGTCCTCGAATACGTCCCGTTCACCAACCGGCACGCCCTCGTCCAGGAATTCTATCCAACACCGGAAGAACAGCGCCTTTACGATTTGGTGTCCGATTACTTGCAGCGCCCCACGCTCTTTGCTCTGCCCGCCAGCCAGCGCAAACTGATGACCCTCATCCTCCGCCGGCTATTGGCGTCCTCGACACACGCCATTTCAGCAACGCTCGACGCCCTGGCCAACAAGCTCGACGTCGCCGCCCAAACCCACGCCGCCGCCGGAATGCAGCCCGAGGAAGCTGCCCCCGACTACGAGACCCTCGACGAGCTCAAAGAGGAGTGGGATGACGGCGAGGATGAGCAACCGCCCGACCAGGACAGGCCCTACAGCCCGGAGGACCTGGCGCAAATGCGCGAGGAATCAAACTCGCTCAAAGAGTTCCACCGCCTCGCCCGCTCCATCGTGAAGAATTCCAAAGGCGAAGTCCTCCTGACCGCCCTGAAGGGCGGTTTTGAGGAGGCCCTAAAAAAGGGGGCGAACAAGAAGGCCATCATCTTCACCGAATCCACGCGCACGCAGTCCTACCTGCGGGATCTCCTCGAAAAGACGGAGTACACTGGCCGGATCGTCCTTTTCAATGGCTCAAACACCGACCCCAAGTCCAAAGCGATCTACCGCGCCTGGCTTGCAAAGCACCAGGGCACCGACCGAGTCACCGGCTCCCCCAGCGCCGACATGCGGGCGGCCATCGTGGATTATTTCCGCGACGAGGCAATTGTCATGGTCGCTACCGAAGCCGCCGCCGAGGGCATCAACCTCCAATTCTGCTCCCTCGTCGTGAATTACGATCTCCCGTGGAACCCGCAGCGGATCGAACAGCGCATTGGCCGCTGTCACCGCTACGGCCAAAAATGCGACGTGGTCGTCGTGAATTTCCTCAACAAAGCCAATGCCGCCGACCAGCGCGTCTATCAGTTGCTCGCCGAAAAATTCAAACTGTTCAGCGGCGTATTCGGCGCCAGCGACGAGGTCCTCGGCACCATCGAATCCGGCGTCGATTTCGAGAAACGAATCGCGCAAATCTACCAGACCTGCCGCACGCCGGAGCAAATCGAGCTCAACTTCAATACTCTTCAGAACGAGTTGGGGCAGCAGATCGACGAGACGATGCAACAGACCCGCCGGAAGTTGCTCGATAACTTCGACGAGGAAGTCCACGAGAAGCTGAAAATCAAAGACCGCGAAAGCAGCGACTACCTCACGCGGTTTGAAACCTGGCTCTGGCAACTGACCCGCTATTACCTCAAACCGTTTGCCCGGTTCGAGGACGGTCAAAACGCATTCCTGCTCAGCCGGAACCCATTCCCGGGGGAAAACATCCACCCCGGCCCCTACCGCAGCGGCAGAAACGTCGAAGACGCCAATCTCTACCGCGTCGGCCACCCACTCGCGCAGAGGATTATTCAGGAATGCAAGGCCCTGCCATCCCCGCCCGCCGACCTCACCTTCCGCTACACCGAATCCGGCAAAACCATTTCCATACTCCAGCCACTCGTTGGCAAGAGCGGCTGGCTCACCCTCACCAGCCTCACAGTCACCGCCTTCGACACGGAAGACTGGTTGCTGTTCGCGGGCGCGTGCGACGACGGCGCGGACCTGGACCCAGACCAGTGCCAGCGCCTGTTTTCACTGCCCGCGGCGGAATCGCAACCGCCGTCCCTGCCCGAAGACCCGCCCGCGCGACTCCGCCAGGACGCGCAGTTGGCCCAGCAGCAGAAAGCCGTGCTCGCCAGCCTCAGCGAAAAGAATGCCGCGCTCTTCGAGTCGGAAATGGCGAAATTGGAGGGCTGGGCCGGGGACCTCAAAGAAAGCCTGGAACACGAGCTGAAGGAAATCGATCGCGAGATCAGAGAAGCCAGACGTGAGGCACAACTCGCCGCCAGCCTCGAACTAAAGCTCGAACAGCACCGCCGTATCAAAGATCTGGAAAAGCGCCGCGCAGAGAAACGGCGCGGCCTTTTCGAAGCCCAGGACGCCATCGACTCCCGCAAAGAGCAGCTTCTCGACCAGGTCCAGGCGCGCCTGCAACAACTCACATCTCAGTCCGAAGTGTTTCGCGTCCACTGGAGGCTGACCTAGAGCATGGAGGAACTCCCCGACTACGAACCCTTCATTTTCCAACCGGCCAACGGCAACACCATCGCCGTCATGGCCACCATCGAAGCGCCGGAAGACTTTGACCCCGAGGACGATTCTCAGTTTAATCACCAAAATGAATAAGGTGCCCATAACCAAACGACCCCTCACCGCGTGAAAGCGTTTGACTACCTGGCCGCCTTCTACAGCCACGAGCACCAGCCGGACAAATTCGTCGCGGCGGTGGACTCGATGCTCAACGCCGAGGACGCCACGGTGCGCGCCATCCCGTTTGGCTGTGACCAAACGTCCATTGACTGGCTTGATGGCCGCCTGTGCGGCGACAAAAAGGCGACGCTTCTTTACCGCAAGGAAACCCTGTTCGCCTTCCGCCTGGACTACAAGTTCACTGAACACGGCCAGGAAAAGACAGAATCCGGCCGCTTCTTCGTCCTTCAGCAGCCGGACCTGCCGAACGTCTTCGTCGCCCTCTCCGTCGAATCCACCCCGTTCTTCCGCCGCGCCCTGCTCCCGCTGTTTCAGGGGCTATACCCGACCGTCATGCTGACGTTCATCGCCCATCGGAAACTGAAGCGGCTCCTTGACACATTCAAAGCCGAGGGCGGTTACACCGACCTCATTATCAACCGCGCCTCGCAACGCCTCCGCTACCAGGAAGGCACCCAAACCAAGAGAATCATGCCGATGGTCAGTTGGCCCGACATGACGCTCGACGAGGCGTTTCAATGGATTGAGGAACACAACGGCTGGTTTCAATCCCTCGAATTCGAGGTCATGTCCCGCGACCGTGCCCTCGCCGCCATCGGCATCACCCGCCAGGGCATCGTCAAGGCCAACGCCCTGTTCTCCCGCGCCTACCAGACGTTCACCATTCCCGTCTGCAAAACCATCCACGCCAACTTGAAACTGTTCAGCCGGCGCGCCCGGCTGGAGCGGCCCGATCTCTCCGCCCTGCCGCTGGTCATTGATTTCGAGCACGACCAGTTTCAGGACGTGGAGGAAAACCGCCGCTTAATTGAGGCTATGCAACTGCTCAACGGCGCTTCCGTGTCCGTCCTCCACGGCAACCCCTACGTCCATCTGTCCATCCTGGACTATCACGACGGCAGCGCGTTTGACCTCTGGGTCCTCGACCGGCAGCGGCTCATTCTCGTCCCGCAACTCAAGGCGTCCATCGCCGCCATTAAGCGCCTCATCAACCACATCTTCGACGACTACGCCGAAGGCCGGTTGCTCGACTATACCCCACCCCAGCCATGAACGCCGAGCAAGCCATCCGGGCCGAGATTGACAATTACAGCGATTCTCTCTTTGCCATCATCGGGTTTATGAACCTCTACCGGTTCGACGACAAGACCCGCAAAATGCGCGGCGATGTTCTCCTTTTCCAGGGACGCCGCCTCACACCTTCCCCGGAAAAGTCAAAAAACGCCAATGGCGAAACCGTCGATTACGTGACCCCAGATTTGGGCATCCTGCTTCCGGGCGACAAGGGCGTCCTGGGCGAAGTAAAGAGATCCTTCCCACGCGACACAAAGTACTGGATGGACGATTTCCAGCAGTTGATGGCCTACGATGACGATCTAACCGGTTGGCCCAATGCCTCAAAAAGAGTGGCCGACCATGACATCGTTCTCTTGTTACACTACAGCCGGGCGGTAGCCGTCAAAGACTACTACGAGAAGCACAGCACCGACGCTATTCGCTTCACCCGCCCTTTTGCCATTGTCGAATTCAACCGCTCCAGCCAAGCCCAGGAGTTTTTTTCCTTCCGCTGCATTATGGGAAACGTCTCCGACAGCTACCTTGCCGAGCGCCTCAGACTCAGCATTTCCGTCCCACTGGAGATGTACGTTCTTCAATACGACACCGTCAAATTATACGATTGCGCTCCGCCGCTGCCTTACCTGCTAGAGTTAATTTGGACGCATGTTCTCGCGCTGAAAGTATCTAACACACCCGGTTACAAAATGCCGGCAAAGAACCAGAAGGTGAAGGTCGAGCTGACCCCAAGCGAAATAGCTGAATCACTAGAAACTCACTTCACCTTCCGCCGGCTTCACCAGGGACATGCCGACGCTTTGCAACCGCAGGTTCTCAAGGAAAGCCTCGTTCGAGATGCCTGTGCGGCTTTGGTCAAGTTCGGCGATGCGTCGTGGATAGACGGCACGAAAACGAAACTCACTGTCAACTTTGTTAAAAGGGAGAAAGTGCTCGATTACTTTGTGAGCCAGTGTGCCAAGGACCCGCAGAATAATGGCCAGATGGAACTCTTCAAAGCAAAGGGAAGCGGCAAGCCCCCGCCCCCGGCCCCCATCCCCCCCTCGCAATCCGCAGGGCAAACGAATACAACTTCCCAGTGACGCAAAAACAGAAACTTGAACTGACGTGGATCGGGAAGGACACCCGCCCCCGCTTGGAGCCGCGCATCCTCCTCCAAGGACTGGAGAGGTCCTACCACGCCCAGCACCGCGTTACCAGCCACGACATTTTCGATAACAAACTCATCTTTGGCGATAACCTGCTTGCACTTAAAGCCCTCGAACAAGAATTCGCCGGAAGAATCAAGTGCATCGTCATAGACCCACCCTACAACACCGGCGTCGCATTCGAGCAATATGACGATGGCGTCGAGCATTCCCTTTGGCTGACACTCATACGAGACCGCCTGGAGATTCTCGCCCGCCTCCTAACACCGGACGGAAGCATCTGGGTAACGTTGGACGACAACGAGGCGCATTACATGAAGGTGTTAGGCGATGAGGTGTTCGGAAGAGGATGCTTCATCGCGGACATCTCATGGCAGAAACGAGATGGCCCGCCAAATGACCGAAAGATTGGTTCAATCCACGATCACATCCTGGTGTGGGGAAAGTCGAAACCTGGAGCCAGCAAGAAGACCCTGGCCGAGGAGGCATTCAACCTAATGCCTCGAACAGAAAAAGCAGACGCACAGTACCAGACGTTTGCAGAGCCAGACGGGCCAGACCAGCGCGGCGCTTTCCGGAAGATCGACACCACCGCCAATGGGAAGGGCGGCAGATTCGTCGAGAGCCTGTTTTACGGGGTCAAGAATCCCTATACAGGCGAGGAAGTTTGGCCCCGGAAAGGGACATGCTGGCGCCACAGCAAAGCAGAGATGGCTAGGTTGCAGGCGGACAAGAGACTGTACTGGGGGGTGAATGGGACGGCCACAACCCCGATGCGAAAGTTATTCAAGACCGAAGCCAAGCAGGGCATGACAACCCCCTCGATTTGGCTGGACACAGGACTCAATCAACATGCATCCGCGCACATGGAAACACTGTTTGGCGAGAAGGCAGCCTTTGAAACCCCGAAACCCGAACAGCTTCTATCAAGAATCATTCACATCGCAACGAATCCCGGAGATTGGGTTCTCGACTCCTTTGGTGGCTCCGGCACCACCGGAGCGGCCGCCCACAAAATGGGCCGCCGCTGGATCATGGTGGAGTTGGGCGAGCATTGCCACACGCACATCATCCCGCGCATGACGAAGGTGATCGACGGCACAGACCCCGGAGGCATTACCGATGCCACGGCCTGGAAAGGCGGCGGTGGCTTCCGCTACTACCGGCTTGCTCCGTCGCTCCTGAGAAACGACAAGTGGGGCAACCTGGTCATCAACAAGGAATTCAACGCCGCCATGCTCGCCGAGGCCGTCTGCAAATTGGAGGGCTACACCTACGCTCCCAGCGAAACGCTTTATTGGCAGCACGGCCACTCGTCTGAAAACAGCTTCACTTACGTGACCACCCAGCACTTGACCTGCGAGCAGTTGACGCAGCTCAACGACGAAGTCGGGCCGGGCCGCTCCCTTCTCATCTGTTGCGGTGCCTTCCGGGGCAAGCCGGAAAATTACCCGCACCTGGAAATCAAAAAGATTCCCAAGACTGTCCTCGCCAAGTGCGAGTGGGGCCATGACGACTACAGCCTGAAAATCGAAAACCTGCCCAAAGCGCCGCCCAAACCCGGCCAGCAGAACCTTTTTGCAGAATTGGAGGCCGCACCATGAACCGCCAAGTCAACGCCATTGCCGGCCGCATGAGCTTGCGCCCGCCGCAACGCGACTCGCTCGAAATCCTCGACCGCATCACGGAAATCGTTCCGCTCACCAAGTCGCCGGATGTCGCCGCCGCGCTCGCGGCCATCAAGTCCGAGTTCCCCAAAGTCACCGATTTCGAGCGCGAGTTCCTCTCCGTTTGCTTCGCACTGGCGACGGGCGTCGGCAAAACGCGGCTCATGGGCGCCTTCATTTCCTACCTTCACCTGGCGCACGGCATCAACAACTTCTTCGTCCTCGCGCCCAACCTGACAATCTACGACAAACTCCGGCGGGAGTTTGAAGAGCGCAACCACCCGAAATACGTCTTCAAGGGCATCGCGGAGTTCGCCACCGAGCCACCGGAAATCATCACCGGCGACAACTACGACCAACGGGCGGGCGGCTTCGCGGAATTCACCCGCGTTCGCATCAATGTTTTCAACATCTCGAAAATCAATGCGGAAGTGCGCGGCGGAAAGTTGCCGCTCATTAAACGCCTGTCCGAGTACATCGGCCAGAGCTATTTCGATTACCTCGCCGGCCTGCCCGACCTCGTGATGTTGATGGACGAGTCCCACCGCTACCGCGCTTCCGCCGGCATCCGCGCCATCAATGAACTGAAGCCCAAGCTTGGCCTGGAAGTCACGGCGACCCCGTTCGTGGAGGCCAGCCAGGGCGCGGTGCCCTTCAAGAACGTCGTCTATGACTACCCGCTGGCGCGGGCGATGACGGACGGTTTCGTGAAGGAACCGGCTGTCGTCACGCAGCGCAACTTCGACCGTAACCAGTTCACCCCGCAGCAATTGGAACGGATTAAATTGGAGGACGGCATCCGCCTCCACGAAGCAACCAAAGTCGAACTGGAAACTTACGCACGGCAAAACGACTGCCGCCAGGTGAAACCGTTCGTCCTGGTCATCGCCCGGGATACCACGCACGCCAAGGAACTGCTCGACTTGATTGAGTCCGAAAAGTTCTTCGAGGGCCGCTACAAAGGCCGCGTCCTCCAGGTGGATTCCAGCCAGACCGGCGCGCAGGAAGAGCTGATGATCGAAAAGCTTCTCCGGGTTGAAGACCCCGCCGAGGCGACGGAAATCGTCATTCACGTCAACATGCTGAAAGAGGGCTGGGACGTGAACAACCTTTACACCATCGTTCCCCTGCGCGCCGCCAACGCCCGCATCCTGATTGAGCAGTCCATCGGGCGCGGCCTCCGCCTGCCCTATGGCGTCCGCACCGGCGTTACCGCGGTGGACCGCCTCAACATCGTCGCGCACGACCGCTTTCAGGAAATCGTGGACGAGGCAAACAAGCCAGACTCTCCCGTCAGGCTCACGGCAGTCATCCTCGACCCGGCCACGGACTTGCAACCAACCAGGACGGTCATTGCCCAGCCGACCATTCTGGCCAAACTGGCCGCACCAGCGCCCACGCCACCGGGTGCCACGCCCGCCAAATCGCCAGAACCCCTGTTCGCCACGGAGCAGGAGCGCAAGATCGCAGAAATCGCGGTCAAGGTCATCCAGCAGCACGAGACGCTGCCCCAGGCGAACTATCTGCAAAAGCCCGAAGTGCAGGCGGCCATCCTCAAGGAAGTCGCCACCGCCTACGTGCCACCGGCGCAAACGGAATTGACCGGGATAGTCGAGAAGCCGGACCTCGCGGCGGTTGTGGCCAAAGCCACCAAGCTGGTCATTGACCAGACGATCAACATCCCGCGCATCGTCGTTGTCCCGACCGGCGACGTAACCAGCGGCTTCAATACGTTCACGCTGGATTGTTGCTCAGTTCATTTGCAGCCGGTGAGCCGCGAGTTGTTGATTCAACATCTCCGCACCGCCAAGCAGGAGTTCTTGCAGAACCTCGCCGGCCAGGTGAACGAAGCCCGGCCCGAGGATTACCTCGTCCGGGCCTTGATAGACTTCGACGACATCTGTTACGACGAGCACGCCGACCTGCTCTACGCCCTCGCCGGCCAGGTCGTGCAGCATCTCCGCAGCTACCTGTCCGAACCGGACTCCCTGAATGTGCTGCAATACCACCAGCAGCAACTCGCCGCGCTCATCCACTCGCAGATGCAGTTGCCGGAGCACCGCTGGGAAAAGGCCACCGGCTACAAGGCCACCGTCAGCAAAGGATTCACGGCCCTCAAACCCAACGCCTACACCGCCAGCGCCACGGACGAAATCAAGCCGTTCCGCATGACGCTGTCTGACCCGACGAACATCAAACGCTACCTGTTCGGCGGCTTCACCAAATGCCTGTACGAACTCCAGAAGTTCGACGTGGACACCGAGCGCCGCTTCTCCGTCATCCTGGAAGACGACGGCGACGTGTTGAAGTGGTTCAAGCCGGCCCGCAGCCAATTCCAGATTTACTACAACAAAGACAGCGGTTACGAACCCGACTTCGTTGTCGAAGCCACGAGCGGCCTCTTTCTCTGCGAGCCGAAGCGTGCCGACCAAATGCAGAATCCCGAAGTCCTCGCCAAAAGAGACGCCGCCGTGGAGTGGTGTAAATACGCCACCACGCACGCCCAGGAGCACGGCGGCAAAAAATGGCAGTACCTGCTCATCCCGCACGACGCCATCGCCGGAAACATGACCCTCAAGGGCCTGGCCTCACGCTTCGCGATCACCTGAAGGACCGTTCTGGCTGGTCCTGGGCTGTCGGTTGTTCGCTTGTTCACCTGCCGTGTCGTACATGGTGATATACTTGCAAGAACCCACGAACACTCGCCATACACGTACACCACGGGTTGAGGCTCGAAAGCGGAGTGCGCCACGGGCTGTGATAGACTGTCCAAGAAAGTTCGTTTTCCCTCTTGCACAAAAAGCAGACTGTGATAGACTCGTAATCAGAATGAAAATACACAGCTTTGCAGAAGCCAAGCGGAAGATGGACGAGCTCGCCTCGGGCCTGGACGAAATAGGACAGTTCCTGACCATGGCGGACGAGAAAATAACCGCCGTGAACATGCTCAAGGGGGTCGGCAGCGAAGCCGCCGCCCCGGCGAGACACCAAGCCCAGCCAGACGGCGCTACGGCGAGCTGGGCTGACCGAGTGTTCCAGCTCTTCAAGGAAGCAGGGAAGCCGATGTTCCAAAAGCAAGCCATGGAACGGTACGAGCAAATGGGCTTGCCAAAGCCAGACGACAAGAAAGAGTTGTACCGGCAGATAAGCGGCGCGATGTCCTATCTGGCAAAGCGGAAGAAAACCCTGGTCAAGACGGACGAGGGATACCGCCTGGCCTAGCGATTTTGCCGGCTGCTCCGCTGCAGCCGGACTCAGTAATACGATATGAAATTAGCTCAGGAGCGCAAGATGGCACAACCGGCCACGACCAGCGCGATCACAGCCCAATTGAATGGGATACTCCGCGAGGGGTAAAAAAACACCGGCCCGCGTGACTCTCTTGTCCGGGATCATCACGCGGGCCGCAGGCCACCAACAGGCTGGCAAGCTTAACTGGTCATGCCAGCGGCGTTTACATCCGCCATATAAGGGTCCGGGCTCTCTCGAGTCCGCCACCCGTTGACCAATCAATGTAATACGAATAGCATCACGAATGACATAAAGCAAGGCTTTCCTGGCCCCTCCGCCAAGTTCGGGCCTGCGCTGCACGCCGGCCGAAGTCGCCCAGCCAGATGCCCCTCCCCAAGGGGTCTCGGCAGCAGGAACATCCAGGAACTGCGGACCCGAAAGTGCGCAACAGAGACCAGCAGGCTCATAACAATAGCGTTAGTCCCTTATTATCAACATATTACAACTCGAAAAGATTTTCCGTTTTTCGTAATCTTTTAAGTTTACTTTTTGTGAAATTGGCCGATTATATATCTGGCAGCGCAACCAGGATTGTCTATATGGATTGCGGCCAGAATAAATGCGATCTGGCACCGTTCCTGAGGGAGATCGAAAGGTCGCGACCGCAAGAGCATAACCAGCTCGTAGCGCGGATGGATCGGGCGGCGAAATATGGTGTTGTTTGGAATAATTACAAAACAAAGCGGCTGCAAGGTAAGCACGCCCAGCCGATATGCGAATTTTGCTCAGCCGGCGAATCTAGAATTTTTTGGTTTTTCGATGAAAACGACAATAAGCTAATAATCTGTACACACGGCTTTGTCGCACGAGGAAAACATGACCACCGATCTGAGATCGTCCGCGCCCAACAACGGAGGAGTTTGTACTATGAGCACAAACGAAGCCTTCACGCTGGTTCCCATCCAAAGAAGCTCGGCCCTTGAGAAGCGCCTCGAAAGACTCCGAAAACAACTCCCGTACCAGTTCGAGTACGTAAAGGAGACCTTCTCTGACGAACTCTGGGAAGCGATGGAGCACAGAGACACCAGCCAGGCCCAGTTCGCCAGAAAAGCAAAAGTGCCGAAGCAATTCCTGACCAAAGTCTTTCGCGGCGGCAACTGCACCATTGAAACGATGGTGCGCCTCGCATTCGCCCTCAATTACAAGCTCAACATCCATCTCACCCCTAACGAAATGGGTTGCGCCTGGATACATGCCATTCCCGAGTCCACCCCGAGGCCACCGGACAAGTTCCTCAACCTCTGGTTCGAAACTGGCTACCAGCCCATTGCCAACCTTAAGAAAGAAGTGAAATGTGATTACGTCACCAGTACATCTTAAGAATTACTTCGTAACCAAGCTGTTGGTGAAGGCCAACGAACTGGCCGACCCAGCCCAGCTCCAAAACACCGGGGCCTCACTGAACACGAAGCTTGAAACCGCCAAAAACATCCACGACGACCGTCAGTGGAAAGTAGCGCTCCACATTTCCTGCTGCCCAGCCGAGAAGAAATTCGCCCCCTACTACATCGAGGCCGAGCTCGTCGGCTTCTTCGAGGCGGACAAGACCATCCCCGAAGATAAAATCGCTGACCTCATGACCGCCAACGCGCCAGCGATCCTCTACAGCGCCGCCAGAGAGTTAATTCTCCTGATAACCGGTAGGGGCCCCTTCCCCCCGTTCTCCCTGCCGTCCGCGACGTTCATTGATGAAACGCCTTCCTCCAAGAAAGCAGTCGCCGCATCCAAGCCTGAACCCGTGCTCCAGCATTGAACCCAGCGGCAGTCCGGCCACTCTAGCCGCCTTCATCCCCGGTTTTGCCCCTATGCCCTCACCAACCGCACCACCCCACCCCCGCCACTGATTACCGCCCCGTACTTCGAAAGCATCGCCTGAGCTACGCGCGAGATCATTGGCCGCGTATCAGCTTTGCTATACTTCGTGGCCGAAGTGTCGCTTGAACTCCCGGTCCCGGTGGCGGCATGGGTGGCGTGCACAGTCTGAACCGAGTCAATACCTTCCCCGGGGGGCGCCGCCGTCCGGTCCACGATCAGGAGCTCCCGCGCCATCTCACAAGTTGCCTGGACGACCGCCACAGGCACGGTGTCATAATCGACAAAGTTAGACAGAATCGGCAGCAGCGCTGACAAGGTCACCAGCCCCTTGTCCGGGTCAGGGCACTCCGCACGCGGCCACTGCAACGCCTGGCTTGTGCTAGTTCGGCTCCCGTTGAACTGGAATTGCGAGTCAATCAGCCGCGTAGCCATCACCAGCGCCGCCGCCTTCTTGTCGGCAGTTGCCCCAGTCCAGGCCGAGGCATACAAATGCCCATCGTGGTAGGAATCGCCGTCAGCCACGTCAGCGTAGCTGTTCGCGTCCGGCTTTCCGCTCCCATCCTCCGTAACAAGTACCAATGCCATTTACCTCCTCGCTTCCCTCAAACATCAACCCCGCAAGGCTCGCAGAACGGCCCAAGAACAGACCCGTTCCGATACCGCATCTTGTAGTAAATGAAAATCGGGACCGAGGTAACATTGACGTGGTAGAAAATCCGATCCGAGCTTGCAATGGTCGTCAAGAGGGCGAAGTCAACATCCAGCGCTTCCCGCATCCACCAAATCTCGAAAGTAGCGGCGGGCAAGTAGCCGGAATCGAAATCAAACTGGAGAATGACGTCCGCCCAACCATCCCAGGAGCGGTTCCATTCCGCCCCCCCCGTCATAATGACCGGCGCTGGTATTTGCGTCGGTGCCGTCCGCCGCACCTTCTGCAAACGCAGCGCCCACCAGACTTGCAGACGCCGCGTCAGTCCCGGAGCGCTACGGTTTCCGCTCATTCGTTGCGCTCTTTGCATTCTTTGACCTCCGAGACTGCTGAGCAGCCTTGCCGTAATTCAGGCCACCCTCAGGCACCACAGGAAGCACAGGCGGCGGTGCGGGCGCCGGCCCCGCGTCATCATCGCCGATGATGAGTGGACGCCGCGCCCGCCGAATGATCGGGTAAAGGCCGGTCATATCGCGTTAGCGCCAATGGCGACCTGCCTCCAGTTCGTGCCGTCAGAAACGGCCAGGCACGGAACCGAGCCAGTTCCGCCGGCGCTCAGGTAGATGACGCGGCGCGGGAACTTCGCAGCCGTCAAGCCAGCAGCCACCGCCGCGGCAACGTTGGTGAAAGTCGGCGGCTGAATCTGCTCGCCGCTCCGAATCCGCTCAAAACTTCGAGGAACAAGCTTTCCCATACGCAACCTCAGATGTTGTGCGTCACCGCCACGACGCGGACGTTCTTGTTTTCCCACACACGAATCCAGTTCGCCGCCGTCTCAACCTCTGCGTTGGTCGGGTTGGCACCGGCCAC
>QGNH01000782.1_pt1 | contig 13018 bp, 8 predicted proteins | sample 1735481 | NCBI WGS metagenome assembly QGNH01 (sample SAMN09239004, study PRJNA386568) | Viral metagenome, whole genome shotgun sequencing project. | reverse complement strand
GCCGCATTGGCCTGGTTCGCTGTCGTGGCGTAAATCTCGTCTTCGGATAGTTTGCCGGCATAGCGCTTTGTATTTCGCTGCAAAGCTTCTTGGGCCAGGGTCATCTTTAGCCGGGGGATCAGGTCGGAGAACAAATAGTCGTTGTACTTTTGGAAATACTTCCCAACCAGCGGAACTTTGTTTACAAGGCCAGAGCTCACGCCCTCACCGAATTGTTGCTGTGCGTCGAAGCTGGCCACCTGAAGGCCATGCTCGACTAGTTTCATTTGGTTCGGATCGTTGAGATTCAGCGACTCCGTTGTGAACGGGTTGACCTTATGAAAGATCGCGTGCAATCCCTCCTGCGTCTGGTGAAATCCGGACAGCGATAGCATTGTGCTTTTGAATTCAGAACTGAGTTGCAGTGCGATCCGGAATGGCTGAACGTCGGTCCCTGGAATTGTAAGCGTGCGCAAGGCAGACTTTGCCAAGACGTTCTTCAGTTTTCCGTAGGCTTCGGGGTGAACTACGATGTCGCCGCGCACAAATATTGGCGTCTTGTCTTCAGTATTTGTTGCCCATGTCCACTTGCGCAACGCGGGATGATCGATCGACCGATAATCGGCTATTTCATCCGGCTTGACCTTGCCGTCCACGAAATAGGCTTCGGCGCCGGAGTCTTTCTTTTCGACTTGTCGCCCGGATCCGGATACGGAAGCCAGCGGGCGGCCGTCTTGCGCCTGGCCCTCCAGCAACGATCGGATAAACGCGCGTGCTGCGATGGCCTCATTCGCCGCGTGCTCTCTCGCTGCGAATAGAAACCCAATGTCCTTATCAGCGGGTGCGAAGCCGGCCTGTTCCCCGTCAAAATAAGTGCCGAACACCCGTTCGCGAGAGAATGACGGATTCGGCTTTAACATTTCTGCTCGCACGGTACTTACGAGTTGTTTCGTGTACGGATTCTCGCGCTTCCATGCGTGCATCACATAGTTTTCGACTTCGTGTTCCAGTAGTCCTGCTTCCTTGTCCATCTGGAAGCGCTCATCCTGGGAAGACATCAGATTCCGAGCAATGGTTTTCTCAGTTGGCGTCAAAGTCAGTGCTTGTTCGTATCCCGCTTTTAGCTGCCCCTTACTCCGCGAGGCCCAATCCTTTAAAGTGCCCACGTCGCCGCCGGCTTCAATCCAGTTCGAGATGGCTTCGCGCCTAGTTTTGACGGGGACGGCGTCACGAACTGATTTCGCGAAATTGCGCAGCTCCAACGCACTCTTCTGGAGCGCGCCTTGATACTTCCCGAGTGAATCTTCGAAACCTGACCAGCGAGCAGGACGCCGATACGCATCGATCATCGCCGCGGCAACGCTCTTGACGGCATTGAGTGCGCCGACGGAGGCGCTCTTGCCACTGGACATTTTCCTCGCTGCTTCAGCAGCCAAATTGATTCGCTGCGTGATGGGTGCAGTTCCCTTGGAGTTGTCCTCGATAACTTTAGTGATCTGCTCGATGTGAGTACCCATCGAATCGAAACTGTCCTTCAACGGCGTGCCTGGGCCGGTCTTAATCAGTTTCCCTTCTACGTCACGGAGCGCTGTGTCGTTCTCGGCCTTGCCAATAGACGCCGCGCGGGATTCGGATTTCGCTGCGTCGATGAGTCCAAGTAATCGTCTTGATTCGTCTCCATCGGGAACCTTCTTTTCGATGTAGCCTCTCAGGGTATCCAACGCACGAGCATCACCGTCGGCAAGTTGCCCGAGCGTAGCGGAAAGTTCGGGGTCTTTACTGCGAACATCTTCGGAAAGACTTCTGAGCGTGGGGGAATAACGCTCAACCGTGGGAGCGTCTAATTGATGCCCAGATGAATTCTCCGCTGTGCGTGCGCCAGCAGATTTGGAAGCGGCTGCGGTTTCGGTGTCATAGGTTTTGAAATCTTGAGCAAGCGCGGCGGTTGTCTGGGGGTCATTCTTGATATTCCTTTCCGCGAAATCTTTTAACTGTTGCGCATCTGTAAAACGGCCATCGGCCAGACCCTTTAGGTGATCAGCCAGTGCGGGGTCAATCGCTCGAACTTTTTGCGCAGTGGTGCGCAGTTGTGCTTCCTTGCCAGCAACTCCGGCCTTGGCGTCGGCCTCAGAGTTATAAACTTTAGAAATTGGCTGGCCCGAGCCTTGCGGGCCTTCTAAGTCTTTAATCCGCGCGTACAAGGTGGCAAATTCATCGGGATCAGTTGCTGCGGCAAGCTGACGGCGATACTCCATGAGCAAGCGATTCTGCTCGGTCGGAGGTCCCTCCAAATTTCCAGTGGGCAATACCCGACGATCATTAACCCCCTCGGGCGAGATGCCACTCTCGGAACTATCTTGTGCTTGCGGTGTCCCCTGTTCCGACGGGACAAACGCTGTGGAAGCATTGTCAGATAGCGGTGTCTCGCGAGACACCGCTGATTGCGTGCTCCTATCCGCCGGCTCCGTAGAAACACCCAATCGCTCATTTACAACCTTGTCAGGCGACTCTACTGCGATATTCGCGTCCGGGAACTGACGAGCCAAAACGGCCACCTGTTCGGCGATTGCCTGTGGATTGGTTCCGTCTGCGAGCGCACTCTTAACTTCGCGCCCGTTTTCATCCCGTGCGACGATCGCGGTAGGTGCGCCGCCCGCTATTGCCTCTTCCTTTGATTGCGTGTTTCCAAGCAAACTTCCAAACGTCCCATCATCTACACTCGACCTAATCTGATTCGGCGACACCTCCGCAGTGTGGTAATACGTGCCCGCACCAGCTTGGTCCCCAGGTACAACCGTAACGTCGGCGTTCTCCGGAGGCGGCGGTATCGCTTCGCTTCCCTTCGGGAAGTACACGACTCGATTCGTGCCACTCGCCAATGCGTTGACCTGGGCCCTCAGAGTCTCTGGGGACTCCGGTGCAAGTTGTTCTTCTGCGGGCCCAATGTGGCCGATCGATGCCGGACTCGAATGCTGAGAGTCAAGGCTCGAACCGCCAACTTCCACACCACCCTCGTAAGCAGAGTGTCCAGCGTGGCCTAGCGCGGCGGCGCCCATCGCAACGTTAAGTCCGGCCAATGTCGCCAGTCGTTTTACTTCACCCCAGTCTCCGCGCTCGCGCGCTGCCTGAATGCCAGGAATAGAGTCGTAGGCACCTTTAAGCATCTGGGTGCCGAATAAACCGCTGATGCCCGCCTTTGCCAAACTGCCCAACAATCCAGGTATCTCGCTGGTGCCTCCGGTTGCGGCCATCAAACCGATATTCTCTGGGGTGGTTAATCCGCCAGCCGCTTGTGCGATACCTGTTGTGACCGGATTCTCGCGCTGCTCCTCTGGCGACATCAATCCTTCAGGGTGAAGAATTTGCATGTCGTTCGGGTCTTGCCACTGAGTCGGAGAGAACGCGCGCGGAATCACCCGGCGAGCAACCTCACCAACCGTCTCGTCTGTTCCTTGACTGGTTGGAACGCCCTTGTACCCGTAGTATTGCTTTTTGGGTTGTGCGGAGATGGTGCCTAATTGCGCGTTTTCTTCTTCTGTGCGCATCCCCGGTGCTTGCGCTTCGCCAGTGAACACGTTTATCGGTGTGGTGGAAGTATCTTGAGGCAGTGGCGTGAGCGTGGTAAGTGGCTGTCCCAACTTTGCGGCAGCATCGCTCAAGGATGTGCCGTAGACAGGAGAGGCAAACGGAATGGGAGTTTTTAATTTGGGTTGCTGCGAAGCGTAGAACTTTTGCGTGAACGAATCGATATCATCGTCATCAGATTTAACGGCCTTGGGCGCACCATTGGTGCGGTAGAAATTCTGGGTGAATGAATCTACGTCATCGTCATCAGGCGCACCCGACGCACCTTGGGTGCGGTACCATTTGACGAAATCGTCCAGATCACTTGGGGCGGTAGTCGTGGGCATGAGTGCGGTTTAGAAAATACTAAGAGATATTCGTGCTTCTGTAGGTTATATAGATAAAGCGAACATTCGCCGCGCCAATGGCGGTGTCCGTCGCGCGCGTGATTTTCAATTGCAAAGGCTGAAGAGGACCGCACCCAGTCGTAGTAATCCCGGTCTTCGTGGCCATCCACTCAGAGTTCGCTGGGCTTCCAAGGGTCACCGTGCTAAATGCCTGTGGAGTATTAAATGCTTGGTCGTCGCTTTGCGTCCCGTTCGCGGCCGGGCAGGAGGTTGCGACGTTAAAAATAACGGTACCACTCGTGCTGCTATCCTGGAAATAAATCTGCACATCGACGGTTCCAGTCCAGTCCGGCGGGAGCACGATAGCGGGTGGCTGAGCCGTGTTTCCGTCCGCGAAGGGAAGGACTGCTTCGTAGATATTTGAGCCGATGTTGCAGATTGCTGAGAGAGTGGTATTCCACCATGTAGCCGGCACCGCGTTCTGGCATCCTCCGGCGGGTATAGTTCCCCGGTGAATAAGACTGTTGCCGTTAACTTTCGCAACGGTGGTTACTGTCGAGCCTGAGGTAGTCGCATCTCCCGAGAGATCCCCAACTGTTTCGTCTGCCGAGCCGTTGCCCGTTATGAGTTGTCCAGCTGTCAGCGCCCCGACGGAGTGCGTAACCGTACCGGTTCCCGAGGGGTTGCACCATGTCCCATTCCCGCACCAGACAGTTGCGGAAGTAGCGCCAGTTCCGGAGTTAAGGTTGGTCACTGGCAGATTTCCGGTGACGCCGCCCGCAGCGGAGGACGCGAGATTAATCAATGGGAGGTCCGCGCTAACGATTGCTGCCCCGACTGGCGCACCAGCTGTCATATGCAGGACGTGAGTAACCGTGTTGTCCAACGCGATCGCTGCGACATCCGTGCCACCATTACCAATGATGACCTTGTTCGCATCAAGCGTCCCGGCGGTGTTAGTTACTGTTCCCGACCCACCCGGGCAGCCCGTGGTAGTCGCACCGTGCGAACCATCGGTGCAGAGTGAGACTCCGGCGCTAGCCGATACTGTCCCGCTGCTAAGTAGATTCGCGTCCGTCCCCTGCACGCTGTTGATGACTTGGCCGCTAGGAGTGAAAGAGAAACCAAGGTTGAAATGCTGTATCTTTGTCCAATCGGATTCCGTATCCAGTTGCGCGAGTGGGTGGAGATTCCCTCCTGAGAAATTAGTCAGCGTTGAAGACGTGGTTGAAGTCGTCATGCCCGGAGACCCCGTAGTGTACGTGGTGTCTCCCACAGTCAGCGGGACAACGACCAATCCATTCCGGTAGCACGTTAACACTCCATTATTCGCTTCAAGCCGGACGATGTCGCCGTTTGCGCCGGTGATGGTGGTAGTCGATAGCGTTGTATTTCCCGATATTCCAGCAAATCGAACGATAGCCAAAGCCGTGGATGATTCTTCGCAAGCATAGCCAACAGCCGCACTATTCCCCGGCCCAACCAATACCATCGGTCCGCCAAAATACATCGTTCCCATGGTAATCTGGGCAAACTGTGTCGAACTGAATGTTCCTCCATTCGCTATGTACGCTACGTTTGCTCCTCCACTAGTACCGACTGCGGCGTCGCTGCTGATATTGAATCCCCCAAAGGGTAGAACTACCCAATTTGACCCTATCGCCCCGTTCGCGCGGTTGAAATTATCGTACCAACTGTTCACATACGCGGTGGTCTCTAGAATCCCGGTGACGTCCGGAAGAGTCTGGGTGCGGTTGGCAGTGAAACTGCCGCTAAAGGTGTCGCTGAAGCCATTTCCGGTCAGTAACAACTGATTCGTCGCTATCCCAGCGGATCCGATATACGTCGATCCTGCCGTGGTGAAGGCATTGAACGGATTACCGCAACTACCGCCGTTGAAATGCACGAAGGTGGTGATAGCGGATGAGATCGGTAGGCAAGAGAGGTAAGCTTGACCGCCAGAAGGTCCAGTCCACGTCACGTTCCAAGCTGTAGCTCCCGCAGGTAGCGTGACCGGTTTTGTAATGGTGACAGTCTGGTTTCCAGTCGTAGTTGTCACGCAACTCCCCGGCCCATTTGTTGTGTATCCCCCGATAGAATCATAAACAAAGATGGAGTAGCAATTACTTCCCACGGGGTCCGCACCGCCCGCGCTGACAACCGTACTTGCTGGAGCGGCTGGTAAACCCATAACGTAAAAAAGTTTACCGCCATGAGAGAACGAGGCGTTAGCCCCTGAAAAACTCTTTACGGTTGCGCCAACACCTGCACTTAAGTTGGTGTAGAGCATGTTGTTGGTCCCGAACAACGCGCAGCCTGCGGTAGTTCCTTGTGTGACTTCTAGACCTCCCAGGATGTTTCCTTCAAACAATGGTTGTTGCCCGCTGGCACAACTCGCGAACTCAGTAACAAAGCTGCCCAACCGAACCCCTGAGCCAAACATAATATAAGGAGTAGCGGAGCCGCTTAAAAAGTCGGCGTAGAAGCTTCTAATTATATTCATATCCGTAAGCAGAGTGTTAGCCCCGCTAAGGTGAACAGTCATCCAAGGACTGAACCCGCTCTCCATTTGAGCATTGGTGAAGGTAGCATTGCCTGCGACACCTACTATAGAACGTCCCCAGTCGTTGTACTCAATACCATGCCCAGCCCACAGCACCTTATCAAAGGTCAGGATGCTAGAGATAGAGAACCCGTTTCCGTTGCCATAGCCATTGTCGGTACCGCTTAGAGGGTTGGGGGTCGTGATCTGCAACGCTTCCGGGACTCCCCATGCTCCGCTATTGACTTGGAATGTCCCGTGGTTAAAGTTGAAATTGAAACCCCCAGAACGCATTATCATGGGCATAGCGCCAGCATTGCCGCTAAAGGTGTCGTTGTCGTAGGAGATATTCGCAACTCCCCCGCCCCCACCATCGCCGTCTTGTACCACGCAGCTTTGATACGCGTAGTCGCATTCCATCGACATATTGGTTATGGTGTTCGGTCCAAAGCTACCTGGCACAAAGTAAAAAAACGGATAGGCTGCCCCGGCGACGGAAGTGGATGAGTAGAACTGGAACTGATTGCCTGCTAACGCCGCGCCCGGAACAGATGTGAAAGTGGTTCCAGCTTGCTTCATTATCACTGGGTCGTTGAATCCTAGTCGCGAACCAGATGATATGGTTAATTGCTCATTCGTACAGTAGTGGTACAGATCCAGTGGAGAGTTGAATAGCACGGTAGCAATCGGGCTTGTTGCGGGAATCCGTAGTTCGCCACCACCATAGCTGGGCAACGCAGCGCACCCTAGATATACGATTGGGGTATTGTCGTGCTGTGCCCATTGACTTGTTGCGGTCGCGACTGCGGAAGTCGCCAACGTTACAGTTGTGCCATTAATCGCTGTTATTGTCGTGGCCAAAATTCCGTTGGTCACGGAACTCGGTGGAGTGCTGGGCACATTCGATGGCACGGCGGGCGCGGCCAATCCCCAATCTACGAACGCACCATCCATCCCTTCAACGATGCCAACTACGGAATAGGCTCCGCCATTTTTCGAGCGGTAGACGATGGATTGAAGAACGGAGTATTCCGTCATCGGCCATTGAACCAAGTTCTTGGCGACTACTATTGCAGTTCCGCCGGTATCGGTGCCAGAGTCGTTCACTTGGTCAGCCTGGTAGAAGGTAAAGGTAGTCCCGGTCGGCGTAGCGGTGATATTGTGAACTCCGTTGTATTGGTTAACGGTTGAGCCGTTTTGTGTCGTGCCTTCAAGGTCTACATCTATGCCTGCTTGAAGGTTGCTTGTTGCTGAGGTAGTACACGTTGCAAGTCCTGAAGTTCGCGAACAACTCGTGACGGTCCTGCCGTAAGGACCTAACGTGTCCGAGCCAATGGTCGTGGTTCCCGCTGGACTTGCCACACTCAATTCGCCGTGATAACCGCGCATTACGATTTTGTACGCGTAGGTAGTTGTGCCGTTCAAGATGCCTTGCGGAGTGACTACGACGTTGGCGCTGGTCAGTGTTGCTGTTCCTGCACTTGCAGTCGTCCCGACATTTGATCCCGTATTGGTGGCGAAGAAATGCAGGAAGTCGCCATCGTTGCCGAGTACCGTGAAGGTGCCATTAAAAGTCGAATCGGAAAGGCCGGCGATAGTGACGGTTTGACCTACGCCCAGCATTGAACCAGAGTAGGAATATTCGGCCACGTTGGATGTGCGAGAGAAAGCGCTTATATACGTCACGCCCCACGCGCCGAACGTCGGTGCGACTCCCGCCGAAGGAATCTCAATTCCATGTCCAACGGCAAAGTCACCTGTCCCACCGCTACACACTAAAGAGCTAGACGTAGCAGTAGTCGAGCAGGTGATTCCCACACCGGAACCGGTATACAGACCTTTCTGGGTGAGATCATAGTAGGGATTCGGGCCGACGGTATGCACGTCTCTGTTGATGTTTAGAGCCGTCCCTGTATCGCTCGCGCCGGATGCGCCGAAGCCGCCAGAGCCGTTATTGGTCTGTAGTGAACCAGCAGGAGATGCGGGACTTCCCCCACCTCCACTACTGCCACCCACGCCACCTTTTTGCAGCCACTTCCCTTGTGTTGCATCGTAGATAAACGATATGGATGTGTTGAGCGCCGTGCAGGCGAAGTTCAGGCTCGACGCAGTGACAATGTTGCTGTTATTCGCAATCGTCGTATTCGTGTCTTCGCAAACCACCGTGATTTCCTGGGTGTCCAATCCTCCGAGGAAATTCGTGATCGTCATGGTCACACTGTTTAACGTCTTGAACTTCTGACCATTTACTATGCTGGGTGTCGCTCCGGTTAGCGGAATGTACGACCGGTTCACCATCGCATCAAAGACAGATGTACCGCGCGCGTTAAGCTCGTCCACCTGCGTTTGCGCGAAAACGGGCAGGGCGTAGAGACACGCCAGCACGAAAATTAATTTTGCTTTCATGAATTTTCTCTCTTAAAAGGAACTGGGGTAGAAGAGGCTTGCGGAATCTTTAAATTGCGAGGTTCGCAGAACTGCTCGCCACTACGGACTGGGACTCAGGTAAAGTATTTTTCGGCGCCGGAATCAGCAATGCCGCGAATAACCAATCGGCATCTGCTTGGAGCGCTTCCGCAATACGGGCGCGCTCGCGAGCTGTCGGTTCGATCCAACCGCGGCAGAGGCGATTAATCTTTACGGAATGCAAATGTACCTCGCGCGCGAACGCAATCTGACTGCCGAATCGCACCTCAATCGCTGCTTTCAAATTTGCGCGCATAATCCTTCGGTCTACTGCGGGCCGCATTAATGAGGGTTCCAAACACCTTCGGCTGAAAATTTCTTCACCCCTAAATCATGGGAAACCACCCGGCTTAAGGCCGGGTGGCACACGAAAACCTGTTGGTGCGTGCCAAAATGGAAGAGCCGTCCATTAAACTTCTGGACGGCTCTTCGAAAAAGTTCTTCCTACTCTATGGCCGAGATATTCCAAAAAAAACCAATTAAGTACGAATCAAAACACCCTATCTTGTTGATTTGTCTGGAGAAAATATATTTTCGCGTAGGCGTACATCTATGCCCAATTTGAAGCGTTCGCCTGTTGTCTTACCCGCGCAAGGACTTTCGACACCCATGGCTGCTTGACCGCAAGTTGCCGAGCAATATCTTCTTGAGTTACGTTTTCAGCCCACATCCTAGCCATCTTTCGAGCCTTCTTACTCAACTTTCCCAGCGAAGCCTTAGCGTTGAGATACCTCAAGATTCTCTGTTTCTCCTCCACTTCACCCCCGCCAGTTAAAGCCCCGGTATTGGCCCAACTTTCGTTATCCCTCGATAAGATGCCCGCGCCTTTCACGCTGCGAGCAGGTAGACGGTCCGGATCGACGGCGGCGTCGTTTAGCAATCGGCCGCCCGTTGCCACATGGGCCATCGCGTCATTACCACTTGCGTAAAGCGACAGGTGTTTGTTAAGGAGCTTGACGTCCCCGGACGCCGCAGCCGCTCGCAATGCACTTTCCTTGAGTCGGTCTTCCCGCTCTCCTTCTCTCTGTAATCTCGCCATCAATTCTTTGTACTGCGTACCTGTCAGCGGGTTGCTCATTGGAATTTCCTTGACAGCATTTCGGTATTATAGTACATATATATGCGTAATGCAAACTCTTTCTACAAATGAAGTCGCCAAAAAGATCGGCGTTCACAGACTCACGCTGCAGCGGTGGCTCAACGGTGGGTTTATAAAACCATCCATCAAGGTTCCGATGGACGGGCGCAGCATGTGGCGCTGGACAAAGGCGGATGTGGAAAAGGCTCGCAGATTCAAAGGAACACAGAGGACAGGCCCGAAACCGAAATCAAAACGTTAGAAATTAAAACGCGCCGAGCCAGGACTGTAATCCTGACACGGCGCTAACCGAAGTCGCCTACAAAGGAGGCAACTCGATGGCTACGCATAGTGTATTACACGGAGTCAACACCCCAAGCATTACAAACGTTATACCGATCAAATCCCCGTCCTTCCCGCAAACAATCACCCAGTTGGAAATTAATTTGATTCTGGAATTACGCCGGCGGGCAGACCAACTCCAGCAACAGGTCGACGAAGCGGAGCGGTCCGTTCGCGCGCGCTTGGAAGCTGGCACCGGCGTCGAACCCGGCCAACACACAGCCCTTTTGAAAGAAAATCTCCGTCGCAACGTCGCATGGCGGGAAGTCTCCGAGCGGCTCGCTGATCGCCTTTACGGTCGTGATGCGGGCCGCGGTTACTGCGACCGGGTGCTGCATTCAACGAAGCCAACGCGGACGGTATCCCTCGCAATTCTCTAGTCGTTTGAGCCGAAACGGGCAGGGCAGTTCCCTGCTCGTCCGCCCGCGATTAGTGAACCTGCCCTGCGGGTGCCGATGAGGCTAGGGCAGGAAAAGGAGATTAGGAACATGAAAAAGGCTAGAGCAAAGGATTTCCGAGAGTATATGCAGAAACAGCGATTAAAGGATCCTGGATCGATCTTTCTGAATCGTGCGGCAAGACAACCTTTGATCGATTTGCTGGACGCGATTGATGCTTGGTTAACCGCTGTCGATACTGCCATCGACGATTTTTCTTATGAAAGCCCGTTAGGCATCGCCGTCGAAGCAATGAACGTGGTGGTGCGTCGTCGCGTAAAAGGCTTGCGGGAATCGGGCCTTTTGGACGCTGCCCTGCTCGACACCAGTCACCCGCGTTTCGCTAGCGTGCATGCCGCAATCCGCACGGCATTTAGCGTGGACTGCGAAACGGAACAACAACCGGCCGACGGTCAAAGCGGCCCGCGCATTGTTAACTAGTGCAGGCGAGGCCGAAACCCCGGAGGATATCCTCTGGGGTCGCGCCGTGGATGCGGCGCCTGAAGATGGCCCAGGAGATTTATGAGAGTAGCGATTTACGCCCGCGTAAGCACTTCTAATAACGGTCAGGATCCAGCGATGCAGACCCGGGAGCTGCACGAATACGCAGAGCGCCGCGGCTGGACCGTCGCCGGGGAATACGTGGACGTCGGCATCAGCGGAACGAAAGAAAAGCGGCCGGAGCTTGATCGCCTGATGTCTGACGCGCACCGCCGGCGGTTCGACGCTGTGGTGGTTTGGAAGTTTGATCGCTTTGCAAGGTCGGTGAGCCATCTGCTACGAGCCCTCGAAAGTTTCAAGGCCCAGGGCATCGAGTTCATTTCTTTTTCTGAGCAATTGGATACGAGCACACCCGCCGGCAAATTGGTCTTCACGGTTCTTGGCGCCGTCGCTGAATTGGAGCGCAGCCTGATTGTCGAGCGCGTGAAAGCTGGCTTACGCAACGCGCGGGCAAAGGGAAAGAAGCTCGGACGCCCGCGTGTTTATCCGGACCGGCATAGGATTGCCGCGCTGCGCGCAGAAGGGCTCTCGTGGGCGAAGATCGCCCTTCGCTTGGGTGTTGGTGAAGGCACTGTTTATCGCGCGGCTCAGTCGCCCGCCAAAAACCATTTGCGGGTGATCCTAGCAACTGACTGTGTCATAAAGGAGGCAGTGCAGCCCGCCGAGAAGGCTCGAGTGCCAATTTTATTCATTGCACCCAATATGTAATGAATAATTGGACCGATGAATCTAAACGTTCTGAGAAGTCAAAAATTCGTCATCGCCGTCGAAACGCCGTCTGGAAAATTCAAGTTGTTCCAGATTCTCTGCGGGCGCGCCGGCAGCCTTTTCGTTCCCTTCCCATATTACAAACACTCCTCAGCACAGCTCTCCGAAGAAACCATGGAAGGCGGCCGGAAATATCCCTCAGACCTGAGCGTCACGGGCCCCCTCACGATGCATCGGGTGAAATACACACATCACGCAGACGGCGAAGCGCATTTCTCGCAGGACGGCAAGATCCTTACCAAGATTCGTAGAAGAGCAAATTCTCTCCCGACCTATGGTGGGCACATCTTCACCGTCCAACTGCAGGGCCTGTCGGATTTTCAACCGCTGAAGGAACGCGATCTGACCACGAGCGGGAGACAAGTCGTTTGCATGCGGCTACCGTCCGAGCCAGCATCACTGAAGCTGGTTGCCCATTTATATTCTGCTGACGAGCTTGTTACGCGAATGGCATTTTCCACCGACTGTGGCCCTTGGGTTCCCGTTATTCGCGATCAAAAAGCGTACGCCGCTGCCCTTCTGGCGGTCGGCGATAATGCTAATCTCACCAGTCGGATTCTAATGTTGTCCTTTGAAGAGGTTCCCGCAGTGTTTCCGAACCAGCCATCGGGTTTCTCTCTCATCGGCGGCTTCGATGCTCCGGCGACCGCATTCGATCACAACAAAGATACATCGTTTCTGGTGTTGCTCAGTCCAGCCCCTGAGGCAACCCAACAGTTCGGCTGCGTAGACCTCTAAGTCATCGGAAATAAATCGCCGTTGATATGGGCTAGAACACGTCGGAGTACAGTCTCAAGCTGTTGGAGGCGGCTGGTCTGAAACGGCGGCGATTCGAGCGTCCACCTCGCAATCCGTTTGGACGAGGGCCTAGTCCTCGCGGGTGTAAGATCGGCACATGGAAGCCGTCTCTCTGCCAAATTGGGAAGCGTTCACGGTCGAACTTCAGAAACTGCGGGCCCAGCTGCCCCACAATCCCTCGGGCAAACCGCCCGAG
>QGNH01001515.1_pt1 | contig 13025 bp, 25 predicted proteins | sample 1735481 | NCBI WGS metagenome assembly QGNH01 (sample SAMN09239004, study PRJNA386568) | Viral metagenome, whole genome shotgun sequencing project. | reverse complement strand
CGTCTGCGGGAAGCTTTCGAGACTCGGATTATTTCGTAAAGAAAACGATCCGAAGCCGCCGAAAAGCAAACGTCCTAGCGCGATCACAAAACCACGTATCCGTATTACACCAGCGAACACGAACAGCAACGGGTTACGTCTCAGCATTACACACGAACCGGTGAGCTTCGCGAAACTTCGTGTCGTCGATGTTGTGCCGCTCGCAGTACCGTTCGCCGATCTGTTACCCGGGGACTGTCGATATCCAGAAGGTGATCCCCCGACTTTCTGCGGCCATCCGAAGCTTGAGAGTTCCAGCTACTGCATGGCGCATCACGTGCTGTGCACGACACCACCGCAGCCAAGGAGACGATGATGGCCACGATCAGAAAGAACAATGCCCGTAAGATGCTCGAAAGCGAAGCTACGCCGTTTGCAGGCGTCTCTAACTTCGGCACTGCAGGATTACGATTCAATATGCAGATCGGTTTTCATACCGTTTCTCTAACACATTATGAGCGCGACATGCTCATCGATAAATGGGCAGAGATGCAAAAGGAATACGAATCATGACTCGAAAGATCATCACGAAGTACGACCCGCCTCCGGTTCCTTTTCGCGATGCCGATTGGTCCGCGGTATTCGACGACTACGATCTCGGTTCGCCCATCGGCCACGGCGAAACAGAACGAGATGCGATCGACGATCTCATGATCGAGGCCGAACTCGACGAACCAATGTGATGCGAACATACTCCGAAAAGGCCAAGATCTATATGCGATCTTATCGGAAGCGAAAACGTGAAGAGAATCCGATGGAATACAAAAGGCGCAAGAGCCAAGAGAACAAGAAATACTACAGGCCTAGACCGCGGCCTTATATTTCATGGCGTCGCCGCAGGGCGATGAGGGCTGGTAAGCAGCCTTCCTAGAGCGTTCCTTCTCGATCTGGTCGAACGTGCGCTTTGTAGGCTTCTGAAAATTCAACAATCCATCTCGCATGGCAGATGCTATGTGCATCATCATCACAGGCGGCACAGAATTTCCGAGCCGCTCCCATTGCTGCCCGTAGGTCCCCTTAAGGACGAAATCATCAGGAAATGAGCAAAGCCGCTTGACCTCCGCGATCGAGAACCTGCGCTTCTCATAGGGGTGCATAACGGCTGCGGCGGACTGGAAATTGCCGCTGCTGGCCCGGCCGAAGCCGGTTCTCATCCTGTCGGGTATCGCGGACATCGCGACGCTTGCTCATCAGACCTTTGTCTTCCGCCCAATCGCGCAACCGTTTCCGAATCTTGCGCAAGAAAATCACGTCGGGCGAATTGTCCCGATCAAGATCGAGATCATGACGCTCGTGCAGGTGGCGCGACATCAGGTCGACCGTATGAGCCGTCACATCCTGGTGCATCACGCCGTCGAATTCGAGTTTTTCAACCCGGTCCTCGAGGCGCTGTGATCGCGTCGAAAGTTGTTTGCTGTCGGCGAACCCGCCGACGGCCTGCATCTTCGTGATCGTGCGATTCGCCTCGTTCAGCGACCGCGTGAGCGTGTCAATCTGTTTCCAGGCCTCGTCCAGCGTGCGCGCCGGCGCCGTCATTCCCAAATTCCCCCGCCTTCACAACGAAGCCCGACCCCGTTTCCGGAGCCGGGCGATCGCCGGTTTGCCAACATTGCCATCGAGAGGCGCAATACCCCTTCCGGGGCTCGCGTGCGTATGGTTGTCGCAATCTGTCGCGGCCCGTCAATATTTATTTTCGCCGCAATCGTCGAAACGGGTACGAAATGACGGGTACGTGGCGGGTACGCGAAACCATTGACGGGTACGCCGACAATCAAAATATGATGGAAAAACAGTATGTTGTGATTTTCACGTACCCGAAAAGGATTTTTGTAGCGATTTTTCGGTCTCACGACCTGAACTTTCCCTGTGGATGGCCGTTCGCTGGGCCAGAGAAGCTCACCGGTGCGCTATTTCCGACTCGCCGCTATCCTTGCCCGGCCTCAAAGACGCGGACACCAGCGGCCGTTGCCTGGCGCACCATGTCGGCTGTTCCAGAGCCGCCTGGGAAGGCGACGACCATTGCCGGCAACCCCTCGAAGATCATGCGCGCATTCCGGATGGGACCGGCCGACTTCCCTAAACCTCGCCAGTCCGCCCTGAAGACTAAGACCTCAATACCCTTCCGGACCGCCCATAGCCCGGCCAATGCATCGGCGCCGCGTGCGCCGCCATGGATGACCACTGAGACAGGATCTTCGATGTGAAGGCAATCCAGCGTCTCGCGCAGGAAGAACGATTCACGAGCAGCACGCGCCCGGACCTCAGCCGCTTGTTCCTGCGGATACCAGTCCGGCACGACACCGTAGCCGCGGCCGCCGCATACCAGAAGCCTCATGCTGTTTCGTCCGGTGACCACGTATTGATGCCGCACTCGACAAGAACGGCCCGCGCCATCTGGCGCACTTTCTCAGCCGCCAGCGGTCTACCATTATCGGTCCGACCATGAGCGATCTGACCGAGCACCTCGGCGAAACGATTGTGATTGCCGAAAGCGGTTTTGACATCTTCGCGGAACGGCGGCATCAAACTCCTCCCCTCGCATGCAGCCGTATAACCTCGACCGCAGCATGCTCGTTTCCGGTCAGGCCCCACAAAACCAAAGCAAGCAGGAACGGGTCGATGCGGTACATCGACCAGAAGTTTCGCTCGTTCATGCCGTGCTGCTGATCGTGATGTCTTCGGCAACCTGGCAATGTCCACCTGTCATCTGACTTACGCGATCCGCCTGTTTCGTCCTTACCGTGAATGAGGCTGATCGACCGAATGTGCAGCGGGTCGTCAGCCTGCACGGTTAGACCTTGGGCCGCACAGCATACACAGATCAGCGACTTCACAAATCGCAGGTGTGATTGCTTCTCGACTCGCGGCGTCTTGAACGGTTTGAGATTCGACCATCCACCTTCTGGGACAATGCGAGAGGCCATCAGTACCGCACTCCGTTGTTGTTCTCGTGGTACCAGTACAGTGCGCGCTGATATCCCCACCACCACGGATTAGCCGGGGACCAGCGGATTATCAAACTGCGGGAGGCCATCATGATTTACCGATGAACGGAGCGTGAGCATAAGTACCGGGGCCGAATCCTGCGTGATCAAGAATATAAGAGCCCAAGCCGAAAGGTTGTCCGCATACCTGTGCAACAATGCGTCCTAAGTCGCGGTCGTCAATGCCCCATCGGATTGCATCTCCGATGCGAAGTTCTCCCGATTGAACTGCAGTGACAACCAAAGTCGTTCCAGCGATAGAACCGTTGAACCTGGATTCGGTCACAGCTTCGATCATGAGCTTGACTGGCATCAAGCTTGTCGCGCGCACGATCGACGGTGCCGTGACAGCAAACGAGACCAGTCCGGTGATCAACCCTCGACGCGATAATGTCGTCATTTTGGTTCCTTCAATTCGTGAGCGCACATCGGCGATGGTGTCATCACAAGCGTCCAACCATACTCGCACTGCGCAACTTTGTTGGTAATGGTAAATCCGCCGCAGCCACTCGCGCTACGGCAGACAATGTCAACACAATGAAGAACAGATATTCCCCGCGCACCGCCATCCATGGGCACGCTGAACGATACATCTGCCTCTTCTCCCAAAGGGCATATACCACCCACAACATATGAATCGGCACTAGCTGCGCCAATCGGCATCATTAGCATTAGCGGTATCAGGCCAGTGATCAGAGAGCGACGGTTCATTTCCATAGCAGCATACTCCTAGAAGGGAATATCGTCGTCCATCGCGTCGTTGCTTGCAGCCGATCGGCCCCCACGCGTCTGCGCCGGCGTGCCGTAGTCATCTTCGCTTGGCGCGTGATTGCCTTCATGTCTCGTCAGATTATCGAGCCTCCCACCGAATGCCGCAACGACGACTTCGGTCGAGTAATGCGTCACCCCGTCCTTTTCCCATTTTCTGGTTTTCTGTTTTCCTTCGATATAGACCTTGTTGCCTTTCTTGAGATACTTCTCGGCGAACTCGGCAGCGGTCTTGTCGAACACCGTAATTCGATGCCAGTCCGTAACTTCCTTGCGTTCACCGGTCGCTTTATCTCGCCAGCTTTCGCTGGTCGCAACCGACAGCTTGACAATCTTGTTGCCGTTCTGCGCGACAACGATATCGGGATCTTGCCCAAGATTTCCAATAATGATGCAGAGGTTTACGCTCCCGGCCATGTCGGCTCCTCGTCTTTCATGATCGATTCGATAATGGTTGCGGGCCACTCTGGCGGAACACGGTAAACTCGAAGAATAATCTTCAGCTTTTCGAGACGTGTCCGCATGCGACCATTGCGCTCCATCGAGGCCTGCAGCTGCTTCGCGAGTGAAGCGTCGATCGACGCCTGACGATCGCGGACCGGATACCAGCCATGGATGTTGGCAACAGCAAAAGTGCGCAGGTCATCCTTCGCGACGTCGAGCGCGTCGAGCAACCATTGTTCTTCAGGATGCCACTCGGTCGAACCCCACCGCATCGGGTTATCGAATGACGGGACAATCTCTCGAACCGCCCGCACGCCGGCGTGGTTGGTGTAGTCGATCATCACGTTGCCCGGCTTGAATGGAAGATCGCTCAATGTCGTATCTCCTTGCACGGTAAAGTTAGGGTGCGCGGATCGTCGGGGCGTCCGGCGACGGTGATGACCGCGGTGTAGCGACAGGTTCGGCAGACAATCGAATACGTCCCGACACGCGGGGCTGGATAACTCAGATTGAAACAACACGATGCACGACCCGGTGCTGAAATATCGATATCGATACCGTCCGGAAATTTCGGGTTCGATGGCTGCGTCGCGGCGCGACCGCTATCGTTGAATGTAATATCGATTGTCATAGCATCTCCGATTGTTTCGGTTTCCACTTTTCTACATCGGATTCGATCTGGCCGTAGACGATGGGATGCTGAGCCTTGAAGTCAGGGGAAGCGTTGGCTACGTATCGACCATTCTCAATCTTCAACCAACCCATCGTTATCCAGCGACGATGATCTATCTGTAGGTAGGAAAAATCGGCGCGGGTAACATAACCGCGGCTCTCCAAAAGAATAGCGATCTTGATCGCCTTGATTTTCCACTGTGTGAGTTGGATCGGCGCCGATGATCCAGCGGCTACATCAGGAATATACTCCGGTAGCTTGTGGCGTTTCGTCGGCGCCATCTCGTGCCACTCCCGATCATGGATTTGATCGTCAGGCAGCGACGGCATGAACGCACTGTTCCAGCGCGGATTGAGATGCGTCATGTCGCGCATCCGGATGATTGTCAGTCCGATGAAATCACAAACCTTGTCGAAGGCCGGGCCGCCATCTGGAGGGACCAGGATTGCGCGACAATCGGGGCCGGGTTCGTCGATCCTATACCATGCACCTTCCTCGATTGCTTGATTGATGACTTCGACATTGAGCCGCAGTTTGGCTTGGATACCGATCTGGAATCCGTCACGATTTCGAACAAGTAGGATGTCCCATCCTAGACTATCGGCATAAGCGGTCCACTTCTGCTTATCGACGGCAGCAAGGAATGCTGCGCAGAGCGCGACCTCAGAAGCATATGCCGGTTGTTTCTTCACTTGCCTCTCTCATCAGGAATCGCACCGCCGCAAGCACCGCAGACACCACCTTTGGGACCGCGCCTACCTTCGGTCCATCCCATAAATCGACCGTCAACATGCATCCTCTGCGCAGTGCCGACGCACTCGCAGATAGGAGTGGGGACAAACTTTTCGCCGCCCTGATGTAGTTTCAAGAGCCTCTGGAGTTTTTTCATGTATGGCACTCAGGATCAGAATGTATGATTGCCGGTCGCGCCCAACGGCGCTGGAACGCACGCCATCTTGTCCTCGCTGAACGTTACCGACACATGAACCTCGTCGGCCTCGTCGAAAAGCGTCGGAGGCCCAAAGCGCGCGAGATCATCGCGCGGCGTTGCCTTGGTGATACGCGGGAAGACTCGAATAAGCCTCACGTCGGTGCCTTCCTGTCTCTGATGAGTCCGTCGATGATCAGCCGCATAGCCCGATCACTATCCCGATAGAACGCTTGCCGCTGTATACCATGCGCAGCGCATTTTTTGGTTATCTTACTTCCCCACGCCGTCCACATGAATCGCAATGATACAAACCCGGCCAAATCGGGGTGCACATCGCGCAAATAGGTCAATGCCCATGCAAGCGCCTCCTCCGCACGACGCACTTCCTCGGTTGTCGGCACTCCCTTGAAGCGATGCGCTATCGCATTGCGCAGCGACTTGTTACCGGCCTGATGCACAAGATCTGACATGTTGCGGACGATCTCCGGCATGGCATTACCAAACGCTCGCGGGCCTGCACCGCTGATGCTGGATCGAAATAATGTCCGATACGCTTCGGTCATCCGGGCAGCGACCAATTGCTCCGTCCAGACATTACCGCGAACATTCTCGCGTGCTTCNNGACACCTTCATCGACCTGCACCGTATCTTCGGTGAACGATTGATGCTTGTCGGCCTCGACGCGCAGCGCCTGCATCTTCTCGTCAACATCGCCGACAACTGCCCGCATATCTTCGGGCAGCGGCGCCATGACATCTTCGCGGTCAACCTCGGCGTTCTCGCCAGTGGCGGAATCAATCGGCCAGGAACGCCCCTCGACCAACCTAAACTTGATTCGCCTTTTGTGTTTTCCAAGCGTCTTTGTCTCCGCGGCGTTCGCCAACCTGCGGCGCTTGCGGTCTTCAAGAACCTGCTTCGTGTAGTCTGGCATTTCCATTCCCTGCATTTGCGCACCTCGGACCAAACCTCGATTTCGTAGCCCGCGAAGCGTCTGGCCATGGAAATCATCCCGCGGCGCTTTGTCGGCGATCTTCTGCAACTCGCGTATGATTTTGGCGTGATCCATGTTCTGTTTCTACTGGTAGCCGCGAGGGGGTTTCGCCGCCTGCGCTGCCTTCTTTTCAAGCCATTCGCGCCGCTGTTCTCTTGTGGTAACAGCGGCGGCAAATTCTTCGGGGTGCGCCTGGATCAGCGCGGCGATAGCGATCAATTCGTCCTTCAGGCGCTCGCCCCTGTCAGTCCGTGCTCTATACCACTCCCCGCGCTCCCACGCGATCTCGCGGGCCATGGCTTGGCAGGGATCGGTGTCCCATGTGTTCCAGCGCTTCGCGGTGTCCGCGCACGTCATGCAGGTAATCATCGCGGCTCGCTGCTTACCAAGGTCTTTCTCGCGCTGGAAAAATTCCTCTCGCGTTAGCGCCTTCACCTTCGAAGCGTCATAGCCGCATTCCGTAACCGCGCCCTCTGACGAGCGCCAAGGCAGAAGCGGGCGGATAATGTGGTCTACCGGCTCTTTCATACTTACCTCAATGGTGATCGCTTAAACTTCGGGCAGGCCCTGGGCTTCGTAGCATGCGTGAAGAACCAACATTGCCCATTTCGTTTGTAAAAGCTTCGGATAAAGCCGGTGAACGGTATCGCCGCAGTCATATAACTCCCCGTCGATAATCGTTTCTTTCAGTGGCACATGCCAGTAGGGGCCGAAATTACCCGCTATGGATGGCCCCAAATCAACGTAGGCATTTTCCCAATCGAGATTTTTGAAGCGCTCTTCCATGACGCGGCCACGAACTGGGCTGCCGTCGAATAGCCAATCCTTATGAGACAAGCCGTCGCGCCAAATCTTAGCGACCCTCGCAGCGCGTTCCTTGCGCTCGGTTTCGATCTGCGCGAGCAATTCGGGACTGAGAGGTATCACGTTGTCCTCATTGGTGTTCTGCATGCATTATCAAAACGGCGGAAGGTCTTCTTCTTTTTCTCCAGGAGCCAGAATCATCGGCTGCTCCTTATTTTTCTTCGGTACAGGCGGCCACTGCAGGCCTTTACCATAAACCCTTCGTCCAGTCGGCCAGATAAAATGCATCATCATCGGCTTCTCCGGATTCTCGTTGACGGCTGATGGATCGATCATCTCGGCGACCCCTATAACCTTTTTTCTAAGCAGGTCAGCACGGAATCGCCGCGTCCTCGCCTTCATGCGATTTTGATATTTATCAATCGGTTCATCCTGTTCGCGCGGATCGGTCTTCTTATACTCTCTGCCGAGATGCGACCATTCGACCACCAATGGGACATTTGACAATCCGAGTTCTTTTGGAGGCGGCTGTCCGGATTTTGCAAGGCTGCGCAGCAACGCCTGGAAGACATCCAGATTGCTCCCCATCAGATATTCCCCGTCGAGCCATTCAGCTTTCCGGGTAGTCTCCTCTACAACACTGTCCGGCACGCTCTGCGCCGGTTCAGTCGATACCATCGACGGGATATCGTCACCGAATTCGTCCTTACCGATTACAACCCGCTGCAACACAAAATCGACGCTCACGTTGTCGTCGCCATCGCGCTGTTTGTCGGAACTCAATCGGCGAATGACGCGCCTATCATCATCGCGCTTTTCGATCTTTTTTTTCTCATCGGTGTAGAGTCGGCGTATCAACAGCGCGGCATCGATGCCGTTGAAAAACTGTTCGTTGCCGCGGTGCCGGCCTTCCTGATTTGTATGACCGACGATCCAGAGAGGGCAACCCGTGATGGTTCGAACGGTCCCGTAATTATTCTGGATGCGGTTCAAATCCTCGCTCTTGATCTCGCTCGATCCCCGGGTCGCCGCGTTATGAGTATCGATCACTGAATGAGACAGCGGAAGACGGAAGGTCTTGGCGATCTCGGATATTTCCTGCGCTACACCCTTAGCATCATCCTCGCTCGCATAAAGGCCAGGCGGTCGCGTCAACCATGCAAACGAATGAAGATCAGCCTTGGTTAAATCGTTGTGCTGCATGTAGGCGCGGAATCTGTTTTCGAAACCTTCAGATCCCTCATAAGTCAAATAGACAACACCGCCCTGTTCAACACGTCGGCCCGCGTAATCCTTTCCGAAGTGGACATGCATGCACATATTCAGCGTCTCGAATGTCTTCCCCGATTTGCTCGGCCCCATGATAAGCGTATCGACGTTCCGCGGCACCAGAAATTTAATCCGCCAAGGATATTGCTTCGGTTTGTCATCCAGATCGGCCGCGGTCTTTGCCCCGTATCTGGATTTGTAGGGTTCCGGAGTCCATGGCTTCAGATCGTCTACGATCTCGAGCAACTGATCCTTTGTGCCGCCATGGTCGCGCCAGTCCTTGACGTCGCCCTTCATCGGACACGCCGGCCAGACATCGCGAAAATTCAACGCCTGTATCAGTTCAACGCCGACAGCTTTCAGCATCGCGGCTTTCTTGGCCGCTCCCTCGGCGCCGGCGCGATCATTGTCCTGTAGAATGACGACGTGCCTTGCGCCCCTAAAGAATTCTGCGCAGGCGGTGGTGAAATGCTTTGCACCGCCGGAATTGGTTACGGCAAGCAAACCCCACTCTTTCAGGACATCGACCTTTCCTTCTCCTTCGGGACAGAAAATAGTCCGCTGGTCGTCCCTCGGTTCCTGGAGTTCGTCGATCACTGCATTTGCATTGTATAGCCAGTGCTCGACGTTACCGAGATCGGCGAACGTTGCCCGTGTAGTGTTGTTCCACTTCAGACGTTCATCGGTTACGCGTAGCCATGCAGTACCGGTCGCCGTCTTCAAAAACTCAAGAGGTTCGCCTGTTTCTCGATCGACGACATCAAGACCAAGAACCCATTCGCCCGGCGTCGGTGCCGGTCGGCGCTGCAAAAAGGTTTTCCAGATTTTGCGATCTTTTGTAAGACGCCAACTGCCATCCGGCATCCGTTCCTGCATGCGCACTGTTTGGTAAAGCAGCGTGTTTTCCGGATCGAGATAATCCCATGTCGCTATGACTTCACGCTTGCCGCCTGCAGCTTTTCCCAGACCATTGTCAGGCCTATCGTCTCGACCTGTCGGCGAGCTCTCCGCTCCGCTTCCGTTAATTCGAGCGTGGGATGCCGATGCAGTTCCAGCGCCATTAGACGAAGCAGGACTCCGTCCAGGTCCGTCCTTGAGGGAGACGCCGGCTTGTCGGGCGAGTTCTTCGACCGCTTCCGGGAACGAGAGCCCCGAGTGGATTTGCATGAAGTCGAAGATGTCGTGCGGCTTGCCGTCGCCTCCGGAGCCGAACTCGCACCAGAAATTTTTGCTGTCCGAGACCGTGAACGACTCGTTGCCTTTGACGACAAATTCGTTTCCCTTTTTGATGAGCGGAAAGACAGAGCCGACGACATCGCTCACCTTCAGGCGTGATCGTATCTCGTCGAGTTGAGCGGGGTCGAACTTCACAGCGATTCCTAATCCGGAGTGTCGAGCAACGCGGTGTTTCTGGCCGCCTGCGCCAGCATCGCGCGCAAAGCGCTCTTACTCATCGGCGCCATCGGCGGACCGACGAACCATTTGCGGACATATTCACCGGACGGCTTCGCTGCCGGAGTCCTCTTCTCGCGCTTGCGCTGCTTGGCGCGCTCTTTCTTTCGGGCCAAGGCTTCCGGGGATTTGGCTGGCATTATTCCGCCGCCAGTTCTGGAAAAGGCGCACGGTCGGGGTCATCCAGTTCGAGTGATGACTGTTCTTCCTCTTTCCGGCCCTCGTAAGCCACCTGAATATTCTTGATGGACTGCCGATAGTAGGATGGCTTTAACTCAATCCCAAGGCCGCGGCGCCCGTTCTGCAATGCCCCGTAGACCTCGCTCCCGACGCCCATAAACGGCGTCAGGACGGTTTCGCCAGGATTGCTCCACAGCGTTATAACCCGATCAATAACGTCAAGCTGCAGCGCGTGAACGTGCTTCTCGTCCTCTTCGTCCTTTGCCTGCCGGAAAGGTAACACGCGACCGATCCTGATATCATCCCAGAACGCCGAGGCGTACTGCCTCCAAATCCAGTGCGAATAGCGATTTTCGATCTGGTTTCCAGTCCAGCCGCGGTACTTCAAAAGCTCGGCCGGTATTTTGCGCTCGCCCGCATATTCCATCAGACCGGTCGGATGCGTGATCGGGATTTTGTTCTCGCCCTTGCGGCGGAACACGAGCAGATAATCGGCCGACGCCACGCTGCAGCGAGAGGAATCCTCGACCAGCGATCGATGCGCGAGGTTCTTCGCCATCGTCCGGTTGCGAACCGCCAGCGGTTCTTTCCAGATCGCGTATCGAGCGATGAAATCCCAGCCGGCATTATTGTGCAGGCGGATGATGTCGCCGGGGAAGTCGATCAGATGGTCGGTACCGCTATTGCCGGACGGAACGTCCATGCAATGGACCGCCGTCATCCGGCCCGGATGCGTGACGCGGGCAAGTTCCTTCACCACGAAGGAATAGTGCTCGAAAAACTGATCATAGTCCGTGCAGTTCGAAAGATCGCGCTCCGAACTCGAATAGCAGAACAAGCCGCCGAAGGGCGGAGAGTAGACCGACAGGTGAATGGATTTAGCGGGTAGAGCCTTCAAGACCTCGATGCAGTCGGCATTGTAGGCCGCGTATCGATCGGTCAGTTTTTGTTCGACAACTAGAGCCATGACGGAATACCTTCTTGATTGGTGAATTTCATTGTTCGTTCGACGTTGACGCCACCGTTCATGTGGCGGATCAGATCAGAAAACATCTTGTCGGCCGCAACGCCTTTACGCTGCAGGTTGGCGAGAACGTCCTTCTCGCCTTCCGTCGTGACGATATCCGATATCACTTGGCGCTTCTGCCCGAACCGCCAGCACCGCCGGATGCTCTGGTAATAGCCTTCGTAACTGTGCGTCGGGAACGAAACCGAATGAGCGCAATGTTGGAAATTCAATCCCCAGGCACCGATCTTTTCCTTGGTAATCAGCCCTCGGCTTTGGCCCTTGATGAAAGCCAAAAACTTCGCCTCCTTGGCGTCGTCCTCATCCCTGCCGCTGACCTGCACGGCATCGGGCATCAGCTTTTCGAGCAAATCTCCTTCGTCATTGAGCGAACACCACACGATGAACGGCTGGCCGCTTTTGTTGACCAGTTCGGCGGCCTTCTCGCACCGCTCCCGCAAAGTGCGGCGGCGTTCCTCGCGCTGCTCCTGCAATCCGAACGCTGGCAGAGCGAACAACATTCCATCCGGGTTCGTAGTGGCGTCAACCATGTGCTGGCGCTCGATCAGCGGCGGCAAATCAAAATCGCCATTGTCAAACCCGAGATCGGAAGGTTTGCGGACCGCTCGCGCCCAGGAGCAAACCCATTTCCAGAACGGTTCCTCGGCATGGCCCTTGAACCGCCATTTGGCGCTCTCGTCCAACTGATCGAACTTCGCACCCTTGTGGCGGAAGATCGCCGGTTTGATTGAGTTGCCTTGGTTGTTTTTGAAAAACCGCGCCAGCATGTCCATGTAGCCGAGATACCCGAGGGCCTCACTACTTGTCCCGAGCTCGATATATTCGTTCGGGCTCGGCGTCGCCGTGCAAAGCAGCCGATATTTCATCTTGCGCATGAACTCGGTGATTTGCTGGCGGCGAACGCCATCGAAGGATTTCAGAATAGCGCTTTCGTCGCACACCATGCCGGCGAAGTCGTGCGGGTTGAACAGGTGCAGCTTTTCATAGTTAGCAATGTTGATGCCCGGCCGCGGCGTCCCGGTCCTCGAGATCGCGCATTCGATCCCGAACTTTTCGCCCTCCCGCATGGTCTGGCTTCCGACCGCCAGCGGCGTTAGGATCAGCACCGGCCGGTTTTCGTGCCGAACGATGTTCTCGGCCCAGGTCAATTGCATCAGCGTCTTGCCGAGCCCGGTATCCGCGAACAGCGCACCCCGACCCTTGAGCAAAGCCCATTCGACAAGAGATTGCTGGAAATCGAATAACCCTGCGGGCCAGAACTTGCCCTCGAACCCGTCGTAGCTGCCGAGTTGGGTCTTTTTGCCAAGAAAGTCCTCGTATTTACCCATGGGATGCGGCCTTTTCGACGTGGTAGCCATGGCCGGTCGCATCAACGGTCCATTCCCGGTCTCGGTTTATCGACATCTTGCGATTGACCGCAGCCAGAAGGTCTCGATCCATCCGCGATGCCAGCACAAATAGCT
>QGNH01000313.1_pt1 | contig 13026 bp, 14 predicted proteins | sample 1735481 | NCBI WGS metagenome assembly QGNH01 (sample SAMN09239004, study PRJNA386568) | Viral metagenome, whole genome shotgun sequencing project. | reverse complement strand
TAAACTAATAGTAGAAATACAGGAATTTAATGGAAAGATACTAAGAAATAACGAAGAAGATTTTAAGAAGTTCTTCTCCACATCAACTGATAGTTTTCGTAAGGCCTATGACATTGATAACGAAGATCATCCTAGACAGTGCGTATTCGTAGGCTCTGCGAACAGCACTAATGGGATATTTACGGATTTAACGGGAAACAGAAGATACTGGCCTGTAGAGTGCATGGTAAAAAAACCTACAAAAGATACCTTTAAAGACATGACGGATAAGTTCATAGCACAGGTTTGGGCAGAGGCTAAGCAGATTGAAAGCACAGGATTCACGCTATACTTATCCCCGAAAGAAGAGGAACTGGCAAATGTTGAAAGGAACAAGTATCTAGTTACGACTGGGAACGTAGGTCAGATAGAGGATTTTGTAGACATGATAAAACCTAGAAACTGGTCTAGTATGTCGATATTTGAGAGGCGTTTATATATTCGCGATAACACTGGCGTAGAAAGTAGTACTTTAGGAGGCGCTACAGTAGACGAGGTTTGTGTCGACGAGGTGCTATGCGAAAAGCTTGCGTTCGATTTAAAAGACATTAAGTGTTCGGACAGGGATGATGTAGAACGAACCTTGATTAAATTAGGTTGGACTAAAAGAGGCGTTGAGAAAGTTAACTTTTACGGACGTAAGGCAGTGTATGTCCGCGGTGAATTCTAAAAGGGAGTGATAAAATGCTAGAAAAAACTATAGAAGCTTATCTAGTAAAAAGAGTAAGAGCAATAAAAGGTATAGCCCTAAAGTTCACTTCTCCTTCTCTGAATGGCGTACCAGATAGAATAGTCTTTTTACCCAATGGACGCATACACTTCGTGGAGTTGAAACGTCCGGGGGGAATACGGAGTAAAAATCAGATATATACTCACGCACTTTTTGAAAGTCTAGGTCAATGTGTATATCTGATAGATTCTAAAGTAGGAATAGATTGTGTGATGAAAGAATGGGGGTTCTGACGTGGCTATAGAATTCAAACCACATAAATATCAAGAATTGGCACTAAAGCATATTTTAGAGCATGATAAAAGTGGGCTATTTCTTGACATGGGTTTGGGAAAAACAGTGGTAACGCTAACAGCGATTAACACACTGATATACGATAGATTAGAAGTGAGCAAAGTATTGATAATTGCGCCCTTAAGGGTAGCACAGAATACATGGTTTACTGAGAAAAATAAATGGAAACATTTGCAACACCTAAGAATGTCTAAAGTACTAGGTTCTAAGAAAGAACGCTTTCAAGGTTTAAACGATTACAATTCAGATATCTTCGTTATAAATCGCGAAAACGTACAGTGGTTAGCAACCGAGCTCGGCACGGGATGGTTATTTGACATGGTAGTTATAGACGAGCTTAGCAGCTTCAAATCTGCTAAAGCCGAAAGGTTTAAAGCTTTGAAGAAATGTATATCGTATTCGCAGCGCGTAGTAGGTTTGACAGGTACTCCCGCACCGAACGGACTTATCGACCTATGGTCGCAGCTATATCTCCTAGATCAGGGTGAGCGCCTTGGAAAAACTATAACGTCGTACAGGGATGCTTTCTTTTCTCCTAATCAGCGTAGCGGAGCTACGGTTTTTAATTACAAGCTTAAGAGCGGTAGTGAAGAAACTATTCGGGGGAAGATAGAAGATATTTGCATAAGCATGAGCGCTTCTGACTGGCTAGAGATGCCAGATAAAATACTGAACGTACATGAGGTAGTATTATCCGACCTGGAAATGGAGAAGTACAATACTTTTGAAAAAGAAAGCTATTTGAATTTCAAGGAAGGTGAAGTTACGGCCGTAACAGCGGCTGCATTAACTATGAAATTGTTACAATATGTAAACGGGGCAATGTACTACGATGAAGCGGGAAAGTACACACTTACAAGTGATTCAAAACTAGAGGTACTAAGTGAGATAGTAGATACCTCTAACGGTAAATCCGTATTAGTGTTCTACAGTTTTGTACACGACTTAGAAAGACTACAAAAGCATTTTGGAAAAAAACTCGTGAAATTAACTACCGAAGATGATATAATAAAATGGAACAACGGTGAGATTGAAATACTGGCGGCACATCCTGCAGCTGCTGGCCACGGATTAAACTTACAATACGGAGGAAATATAATAGTTTGGTTCGGAATTACATGGAGTTTAGAACTATACCAGCAAGCAAACGCTAGGCTGTATCGTCAAGGTCAAAAGGAAGCGGTAATAATACACCACTTAGTTGCCAAAGACACTGTTGATGAAGTAGTCATGGCCAGCTTACAGAATAAAGCAGATGTACAGGACGAACTTTTAGAATCTTTAAAAGTTAAATTCGAGAAAGGATGATAGCAATGCAGGACTTAACAAGTTATGCTTTCGTAGTAGGTTTATTAATTTTCACGGCCTACGGCATGTATTACACTTCAAAATGATGTGGAGGGATTAGGTATGTCGCCAGGATCAGTCATGATTCCAATGTTATCAGCACAAGGATTAATGCACGGCTGTAATTAGAATGCCGCTAGTAGAGAGTTTACCATCCAACCTGACTTTAGTTTGTTCAGCAGCGATAGTAGCTTTCATAATTACGCTAATAGTTCTTTGGACTACGCGATAGGCTAACTAAATGTAACTAGGCGTATCGAGAAAGGATGTGAGATAGTTATGGAAAATCTAAAAGGCAAACATGATTACATAGATCTAGGATTATACGGCATTGATAATATACCAGTAGAGGCTATGAGAAGTACTATTAAATTAGCGAGAACGTTACAGAACAACTTTTTAGACAAAAAAAAGTTTGAAGAGGCTATGTATTTTTCAGAATTCATCGATCACTTACAGAACACGCTTTTAGACATTTATCGGAAAAGGTGAGGTGGTTGTTTTTGAAAAAGTATGATATTATATACGTAGATCCGCCATGGACATACAGGGACAAAGCCCTTAGCGGAAACCGAGGTGCAGAATGCAAGTATCCAGTACTAAGTCTAGAGGATTTAAGGAATCTAAATATCCAAGAACTAGCTTCCGATCATTGTGCAATGTTTATGTGGGTGACCTTCCCCATGTTAGCCGAAGGCCTAGAACTTATAAAAACTTACGGATTCACTTATAAGACTGTAGGTTTCGTCTGGATTAAAACTAATAAGAAAAGTGGTGGATTCTTCATGGGTATGGGTAATTACAGTCGCAGTAATGCCGAAGTATGTTTGATAGGGATCAAAGGTAGACCCCAAAGAGTAAGTAAGTCAATACGACAGGTCGTAGAATCACCACTAGAACAACACAGCAAAAAGCCCGGCATTGTAAGAGATAGAATAGTTGAACTTATGGGGGATAAGTCTCGAATAGAAATATTTGCACGTGAGAAGATTGAAGGCTGGGACTGTCTAGGAAATGACGTAGATGGTCTAGACATAAGAGAGACACTTAAAAAGGAGTGATGTTCTTGTCAAAAAAACGAAAAATAAAAGTGGATTCTGCTATGGATTTTCAGAACAGACTAAGCCCCGAGAAAGTAGGGGCACAACCCTACAACACCCAGAATAATCCAGCAGTACAGTCTATACCGATACACCGTACTACCTATGCAGATGAGATAGAACAACACAACGACTTAAAAAATATAGGCTTGTTCTTTGAGCAAGGTGTTACAGGTCTTACACGTTTTGGTGGATTCGTATATGAGGAATTTCTAAAGCAACTTCAAGGCAAGCAAGGAGCGTTAACTTACAGAGAGATGAAGGATAACGATCCCATAATAGGAGCATTCTTATATGCTATTGAGCATCTAATCAGACAGGTCAAATGGGATGTTCAGCCTGCGGGAACTAAAGACAATGACAAGTACGCCGCTGAATTCTTGCAAACCTGCCTATATGATATGAGTAGCAGTTGGTCAGACACTCTTTCAGAGATACTATCCTTCACTGCCTACGGGTGGTCGTATCACGAGATATGTTATAAAATACGAAAAGGATTGAAACAGGAATCAGGTATATATCGCAGCAAATATAACGATGGGCGTATTGGGTGGCGTAAATTTGCAATACGCTCTCAAGAAACTCTATGGCGTTGGCATTTTCAACTTGATGGAGGCATACTTGGTATGGAACAACTTGCAGCACCCGATTTTCGTTTGAGATATATACCTATCGAAAAAGCACTTTTATTTAGGGTAAAACCTAATAAAAATAACCCGGAGGGTCGGAGTCTATTACGTAATGCCTACTATTCCTGGTACGTAGTTAAGAACTTACGAGATATAGAAGCTATAGGCGTAGAAAAAGATCTAGTGGGAATACCTATGCTGTATCTACCGCCAGAAGCTTTTGATCCAGACGGATCGGTGGAGGCAAAGAAACAAAAGCAGTGGGGTGAAACAATAATAAAAAATCTCAAGCGCAACGAACAAGAAGGTCTGTTGCTACCATCCCTTTTCGATGAGCAGGGAAGACCTTTGGTAAGGTTAGAACTCCTCACTGCACAGAATAATAGACGCCAATTCGACGTAGACAAAATAATAAAAAGATACCAGGAAGAAATAGCCCTAACTGTTATGGCTGATTTTCTTATGCTAGGTAGTAACGGAAGTAAAGGAGGTAGTTATGCGCTTTCTGTAAATAAGAGTTCACTATTCCAAACCTCTTTAATGAGCATTGTGATAAATATATGCGACACTATAAACACTTACGCTATACCTAGATTGTTTGAACTCAACGATTTCGGGGATTTGACGGATTATCCAAAATTAACTCATAATCTTATCGAAAAAGTAGATCTTACAACTTTGGGAAATTACATCAAAAATTTAGTAGGTTCAGACGTACTAAATGTGACAGACGATACTAAGCTTGAAAATTTCTTAAGAGCCAAAGGTGAAATGCCTCTTCGACAGGATTACGAAGATACGCCAAGCATAGCAATAAGTGATTCTACCGGAAACACTAGAAAACCTAATTTCGAGAAAACGGCTAGGAGTTTACGTTCTGGAGGAGACGGTTTTCCCAAATATCCCAGTGTAAGTAAATCTGCTACAGCAGTTAATCTAACCTCGATAAGTCAAAACGTAGCGAGCAGAATACTTGAAGAGATAACTATGCTTGAAAACAATTACCCAGTAGATTTAAAAAGCATATCTTCTGGTGAAGTAGACGACGACACCTTTGCAGTAACTAACACTGTTCACAAAACGATACTTTTAAACGAGGATTACTTCTGCAATGAGAAAGATATTTCCAAAAGTATACATCTTGCGGAAGAAGTTAACTGGCATCCTAAAATACTTGAGGGTGAAGAATTAGAAAGTGTAATAGCTCACGAGTATGGCCATCTCGTTTTTAAAGCTAAGATTAAAGGCACACACTTAGAAACTAAATTTAATATACTGGTGTGGGATAAGGTTACGAACATTCCTAAAGATGCCGTGTCCATCTATGGTACTAAAAACTCACACGAGTATTTCGCAGAACTATTCAGTTGTGTATTACATGGTAGCGACAACGCAAGACATGGAGAAATAGCAACCACACTTATAATTTTGAACGAAGCCTATGGGAGGTGAATACTTTGGCAATAAAACAACCGCCGAAGTTTATAAGTTCTGAGTACTTCATTATGAATCCGGGTAAATGGGAACTTAAACCTGGAGCACCTAAAGAAGTACGGAACAGGTTCGATAAGCACATGAGCATAGTGCGAAAAGAAAGGCAGGTAGAGGATCCAGATGAACATAAAAATAACGTCTGAGAGAAAGTTCAATAGTTTTATGCGTAGTTTAAAAAAGAAATACGGTCTAGAACTTTTTAATATTGATGGTATAGGAAAGCAAACTAATCTATCAGAATTCAGTAAAGACTTTTTTAAGTCCAATGTTACTGCGGACGCCTCAATAGACGTTAGTTCTAACGTAATCGACCACAGTGTAATAGCTTACAATATCGAGTCCGTTAAACCTATGGCTCGGTTAAATAGCTACTATAAACTGTGGTCGGGTCTAGCAGAAGAGTACACAGTAGACTACGCTAATAGGGTAATAGAACGACAGTTAGTAGGAAGCGTATATATAAACGACTTCAACGGATTCGCGGCAGCACTGCCTTACTGCTTCAACTATTCGACTTATGATATAATGCAACAGGGTTTACCCATGGTGGAGAAGGTGAAGTCTTTGCCACCGAAACACCTATTTGCATTCAAATCACAGCTGGAGCAGTTCGTGACTATAGCGAGCAACTCGACTTTAGGTGCTTGTGGCATAGCCGATATGCTAATAGTGATGAGTTACTACGTTAAAAGCATTCTGAATACATACTCGGATGCTCACTTCCATTTTAGGGATGAACGCGATTGTTGGTCGTATTTAAAAGAAACACTAGTGTCCTTCGTATACACCATAAATCAACCTATGAGAGGTAACCAGTCCCCCTTTGTTAACGTGTCGCTATACGATTCAGAGTTTCTAAAAGAGGCTGCATCTAAGTACCCTTTTCCGGACGGAACTTATCCAGATATAGAACTTGTACAGCAGATTCAGAAAGTTTTTATGGAAGTTATGGCCGAAGAATTAGAGCGAACCCCGATTACTTTTCCAGTTCAAACTGTGTGTCTAGCCGTAGATTCCGAACAGAATATTCAGGATATAGACATGGTAAGAACCGTAGCTAAAATAGATCGAAAGTTTGGGCAAGTTAGTCTGTTTTGCGGAAGTACTAGCACGATGTCCAGTTGCTGTCGACTTCGTTCGGATATGTCCAACGAATATTTCAATAGTTTCGGCGCAGGGAGTACTAAGATAGGCTCGTTAGGCGTAGTAACTTTGAATCTACCTAAATTAGCCACGATATCAAACTGTCAAGAAGAATTTTTAGACATCGTAGAAGAATACGTAACGATGTGTGCTGAAATAAATAACCAAAAACGTAAGCTTATTCAGAAGCGGATAGACAACGGGAATCACCCTCTATATACTTTTGGCTTTGCAGAATTAAGTAAACAATACTCCACGGTGGGAATAAACGGATTTAACGAATGCTTAGAAATATTAGGAGAAGATATTCTAACTGAGTCAGGTCAAGAGTTTGGTCTAAAAATAATAGCGCGTATAAATCGCGCAAACGATATTGCATCAAAATTTTACAACGCACCACATAACTGTGAACAGATTCCAGCGGAAAGCGTAGCAGTCAAGCTCGCTGAAAAAGACAGCTTTTTAGGGTATAACCGCAACGGTTATAAGCTATACAGCAATCAGTTCATACCACTTACTACTAAAGCGGATATGTTAGACAGGATAAGATTGCAAGGTATTTTCGACAAGCACTTCTCTGGAGGAGCTATAGCACATCTAAATATAGATTCAGAGATAAAGAACCCAGAGGACATAGTTGAGCTGGTTAAAAGCTGTGCTAAAGCTGGAGTCGTGTATTTCTCTAGAAATCACGTTATATCGGAGTGTTCAGAGGGTCACATGAGCGTAACTAAAGGTGCGAACTGCAATATATGTGGAAAGCCAGTAATAAACACGTTCACAAAAGTGGTGGGGTTTCTGACAAATACTAAGAACTGGCACAAGATAAGACGGGAAGAAGATTTTCCGAATAGACAGTTTTATAACTCAGTTGAACTTGATGGAGGTGATTCAATTTGAATATTCTGGCAACTGATTTTACCTTAGAACATAGAAGTCTTGACATATATGTGGCAGGATGTAGGGGAAGTCCACACTGTGAGCAATGTCACAATCCCGAGTCTTGGGACTTTAATGGGGGTATTAGATACGACGCTAGCTATTTTAAGAAAATACGATCTAAGGTGCTTAACTTCAACAGTCTTATAACCAACATTATGATTTTTGGAGGCGAAATAAACGACAGTCCTGAGAATGAAGTGTTTTCCTTTCTCTCTGACTTAAGAACTTTGAACAAGCCGATATGGCTGTTCACTAGATTCGAGATAGACCAGATTCCCAAGTTCGAACTGGAACTATGTGACTATGTAAAGACCGGACGTTATATACCTTCACTTGCTTGTGCAGACAACGTACAGTTCGGAATTTCGTTAGCATCATCAAACCAAAAAATTTTTAGAAAAAACGTTTCCATTTTGTTGACGTAAGTGTTATACTGTAGTTGCTACTAAATCTTTTTTTTGAAACGGTGGTGTATCAGTGCCTTATAAAACAAATTCGGATTTACCCAAAGCAGTAAAACACAGCCTTAGCCAAGAAGCTCAAACTATCTGGCGTAAAATAGCTAATAGCGCTATCGCACAGTATGGTGATGAAAATAGAGCCTTTGCTACTGCATGGGCTGGTCTCAGACGTGCTGGTTTTGATAAGGTTGACGGAATTTGGTCTAAGGTAAAAAAGTCAGATCAAACTAACGTAAATTTTAAAGTGTTAAAATCTAACGAAGACAAAATGCTTTGTTTCGGATGGGCGGTACTAAGTAAAGACAAAGACGGTACAGAGGTAGTAGATACCCAGATGGATTGTATAACTCCAGATGATCTTGAGGCTTTAGCCTATAGGCATGTGCTACTATATAGAAACTCTGGTGAGATGCATGTCGGAACAGGTGGCAAAGGAATACTAATTGAAAGCGTGGTAACTACGTTGGAAAAACAGTCTGTGTGGGGAATAACTCAAAACTTTATCCCTATCGGTTGGTGGATAGGAATTAAAGTTTTAGATAAAAACGTTTGGGATAAAGTTAAAAATGGTACTTATCAAGCTTTTTCAATACAAGGTGATTCCCTAAGAGAAGAGGTGTAAATATGGGGTTAGATGGCAAAAAAACTAAACTTGTCGATGCTGATATTCAACGTGTCGATTTTGTAAAAGCTGGCGCGCAGCAGCACTCAAAAATAGCGATATTTAAAACAGCGTTTAACAACGTTAAACAAGCTTTGTTAAAAAAAGACAGTGACTTAGCAATAGGACACATAGACCAAATTGAAGCCGTAATGGAGGAGGATGAAACTATGCAAGACGAAGCTAAACTGCTAGAAATTATCCAAAAAACAGTAGCGGAAGCTATTGCAAAAAGCAAAATGAAAGAGGATGAAGACGAAGACGAACTCAAGAAAAAGAAAAAGAAAATCAAAATGGAAGAGGATGAAGACGAAGACGAGCTTAAGAAAAAGAAAAGCAAAATGAAAGAGGATGAAAACGAAGACGAGGACGAGCTTAAGAAAAAGAAAAGCAAATTGGAAGAGGATGAAGACGAGCTTAAGAAAAAGAAGCTTGTAGCTAAGAGCAGGGACGATAGAACTACAGTTGAAAAACTCCAGAATTTAGAAGACTCGAATAAACAACTACGCCAAGACATAGCTAAGATGGTTAATGACACTAGAAAAAAAGAGTTCGTTGCTAAAGCGGCAGAACTTAAAAACATTCCAGGAAAATCGGAAGATCTAGGTACGGCTCTGAAAAATATTCACGACTTAGATCCTAAAGCCTACGATGTAATTTCGAGCGTATTAAAATCGGCAGACACTATTATAGCTAACAATACTTTCGTAGAGTATGGTTCAGGTGTATATGGTGATGCTACTTCAACTACTTCAGAGGATGCTTGGAGTCAAATTGAAAAAATGGCAGCAGCTATTGTGCTTAAAGATGGAAACGTTACTTCTGAGAAGGCTATAACTTCGGTTCTAAAAACAGCAGAAGGACAAAAACTATATGCGTTATATAACAGAGGAGGTAGATAATTATGGCAGGAGCTATTGAAATTCCAGGCTTTAGACTCCCCGCAGTTGCCGGAGAAAATTTAACAGCCGCACAATTCAAATTCGTGTATCTTTCAGCGGATATGACTATAATGCTGGCTGACGATACGGTTTCACCTATCGGAATACTTCAAAATAATCCGAACTCGGGAGAAGAAGCGACAGTTATGATAAATGGCGTATCTAAAGTAAAAATTGATGTATCCGGAGCTTTAACGGCTGGAGCTGTGGTTTCTTCAAGTTCAGCGGGTACCGCCATTGCTGCAACTACAGGGGAATACACAGTCGGACAAATAGTAGTTGGCGCAGCAGCAGGCTGCATAGGCTCAGTATTACTTAAAAACGATTCTAAAATATAAGGAGGTGTGAATTATGTCTTATGGAAGATTACTAACGCGACAAGATATATTTAAATCCCAGCCTACAGTAGGAGACGTACATATCAACAGACCTTTGACAAACATATCTATTGCTTACATTCAAGAGGCAAAAGATTTCGTGGCAGACCAAGTGTTTCCTATAATTCCTGTGGATAAGAGATCCGACAGAATTTTATCGCTGGATAAAAGTTATTGGTTTACAAATTCTGCAAAACGTAGAGCACCGGGAACAGAATCCGCTGGTGGAGGTTATGGCATAGACTTTTCTAAGACCTATAATTGTGAAGTATTCGCTCATCATGACGACATAGACGATTACACTCGTGGAAATGCAGATATGCCGCTCGATTTAGATAGACAATCTACGCTATTTGTTACCCAGAAGCTTCTTATGGTTAAGGAATTTGAATTCAACAGCAAATTTTTTCGCTCAGGTATCTGGGGAAAAACTTACACTGGCGTAGTGTCTTCGCCTGTTCCTGGCACAAGCGTGTACAAATGGTCCGACTATGCTAATAGTGATCCGGTTAAAGACATTACCGATGCTGGAATATACATAACACGCCAGACAGGTAGAAAGCCTAACACTTTTACCGTAGCTGAATCGGTGTTCAGAACATTGAAAAATCATCCTGATATTGTTGCACGTTGTAAATACACGCAGGATAGAATTGTAACCGAACAATTACTTGCTGCTCTTTTTGAAGTTGAAAGAGTTATAGTGTCTCGTGCAGTGTATAATGCTGCTGACGAGGGTGCGCCAGTAGATATGAATTTTGTAGCTCAAGACGGTGCTCTTCTAAACTACGTTACTCCCGACCCAGGAATATTAACTGCTACAGCGGGTTACACGTTCTCTTGGAAAGGTGTATCAGGTCAGTTAGGTTTTATTACGTCGGTAAAACGGTTTAGAATGGAAGCTATTAGATCGGATAGAATTGAAGCCGAAACAGCTTTCGACATGAAACTCATAGGATCAGACCTAGGCGCATTCTTTGATGCAATCGTGTAATTTAGAGAGGAGTACTATATGTATGCAGTATTAAGGAGTTTCAACGACGGTGATGCGATACGTGTAGTAGGTGAGTTAGTAGATGGTATAAAATATCGTCTACTAAATGAACTTATTTCACAGAGGTATCTTATGAAGTATGACGGGAGTTCAGTTTGTACGTGTAACTGCGAACGTAGCTTCGTAAGTCAGAAAGATTTAGATAACCACGTAACAAACCATAGTACAAAAGCCTGTAAGAAAATAGCATTAAAATAGTCCTAGCCATATTTTTACTTAGACAGGAGGTGTTAGTTTGCAAGCTATACCTGGCACACTGAAAGTTGATAAACTAATTGTGGAGAAACCGAATATAGTCTATAAATCTATTGCTTCTGGCCACGCGGATATTATTCTGACGCAGTTAGACCAACACTGTGATGTAGTTATAGTGCATGGCGCACCCGATGACGATTTTAACATTCTCTTTACACCTGAAAACACGCGAGTGTTTGTAATACTAAACAACACAAATTACAATTGCACTTTAAAGGACTCAACCGGAAACACGGTGCTACTAGCTTCCAAAAGCGTAGTAGAAATATTGAATACAGGAGATAATATCTTAGCCATATCTGGAGGTTCTACGCCTATCTCTACGGCGGTAAGAACTAGAAAGTACTTAGTTATGAGTGCTTTCCGAGAAAATGAGTCTTTGAACATCATATCGGGGGTAGGCGATGTAGCTGGAACAACCGTGGTGAGTGGAAAAAATATATCGAGTGTAGGTTCTAATAGCTTGGATTTTATAAGCACGGATTCTACTAGGATACGTCTAAACGGTGTGTGTCTAAACAAAGGTACAGATGCCAACTTTAACACTTCGAGCAGCTTAACTTTTTCGCTTGCTCTCGACATCGGAGATTACCTGGAAATTGAAATTCTGAATTAAACGTAAATTATAGAAGGAGTGATTTTTAATGGCTATTAATGACAGTCAATTAAGGCACATTTTTACAGCAGAAATCGTTATCCCAGATGGTCAGCATGCTGACGTAGTTTTAACAAAAGAACAACAACGGGCTAGTACTATAATCCTAACAGGTGCTCCTGACGATACTGTAAATTTAATTTTCACAATAGGTATTCCGGGGAGTTTCGTACTTATCAATAATACGACTGTACAAATTGACCTAGGCACAGCAGGAGATCTTAATCAATATAACATAGCTAGTTTCTATTACAAAACATTTGCTTTCGACGGATCTTCGCTTTTTGACCTTGTTGGCGAACCTTTTAGCACCTTAGCTAGAGTTGCTACATCTGGAAGCTATTATGACCTTAGCAATAAGCCTGACTTAGCTCAAGTTGCTACATCTGGAAGCTACACTTCTTTAGTAGATAAGCCTGATGTTTCGGCAATTGCTGGAAACCAAGGAACTCTCGTTATTAACGTCGCTTCTGGCCACGCTGATATCACCCTAACAGATGACGAAATGAACAAATACGATTCCATAGTGTTCACAGGAAATCCAGACGCAGATGTCAACGTCTTCTTTAAATCGACTATACCAAAAATATTTACATCCGCTGTTAACAGTTTTACGACAGCTCACAAAGTTAATGCCAAATCCGGCGTGGTAGGCGGAGCAACCGTACAACTTAACTCAAGTGGAAACAACGATTACTACGTCCTAAGAATCGACAGCACTGGGGTTAAAAACGACGTAGTGGCTAAAGTTGCGACTACTAACCTATACAGCGACCTAGACGGTGCACCCGAATTAGCAACCGTAGCTACGTCTGGTGATTATAATGACCTTATAAACTTGCCAGAACTATTTTCGGGCTCCTACGCAGACTTAAGTGATGTTCCCGTTTTAAAGAATGCGATA
>QGNH01000312.1_pt1 | contig 13034 bp, 8 predicted proteins | sample 1735481 | NCBI WGS metagenome assembly QGNH01 (sample SAMN09239004, study PRJNA386568) | Viral metagenome, whole genome shotgun sequencing project. | reverse complement strand
ACGGCGCAGAACATCGTGGGGATCTTCTAATGCCGACCCTGTTCAATCGCATCAGAATTCTCAGCCGGTATCTGCCGGTGTTCTTCAAATTACTTCTTGAGGATGGAGGTGACATCCTGCTCGAAGATGGCACAGGCCACCTCATGCAGGAATAGCAATGGCCAATAAAAAGATCAGCGAACTTCCTCTGTCAGGACCAGTTCAACCGACTGACAACTTTGTGCTGGCGCGCGGCGGCAAGAACTACAAAGTCACCGCGGAGGAGATCGGCGCCGTAGCGGGCGGCGGAGTTATCGTACCCAGCCAGGGCTCGACCCAGGTGACCCGCCGGTTCCAGGTCTACTTCGGGGACATGGCGCTCTATGTGCGCGATGTGACCGCGCGCGTTCTGCTGCTCAACCTGCCGCCTCTGGCGAAGGTCATCGGCGTGACCATGCAAAACACCACTTCCTGGAGTGGCACCGGTATGGGCTCGCTGCTCTGCTCCATCGGTTCGGTGGAGAACGGCTGGTTTGTAGACGACTTTTACGCTTCGGGCTTTCAGCTTATTTCGCTGCCCGACCCGAAGAACTTCAGCGATTCGACGCAGTATCAGTCGCCCACGATGGATGGGCATGGTGTAACGGCGGTATTCAACGCCGATTCGATCTTTGGGGACGGACTTGGATCGTTCCTCAAGCAGGGCTCGGTCATCATCTGGGTCACGTATCTCGTTTTGCCGTAGATCTTAGTTTCGAAAGGACAATTGCATGTTCAGTGAAGTGAAAAATAAGGTACTAAACCTGGCAGGTCGGATGGTCAGCAACGCTGCCCCGGCAGCCGGGCAGATGCTGCGTTGGGACGGTACGTCCTCGCAGTGGAAACCCATGGATCCGACCGTATCCTCGGCCGAAGTCCTGGATTTCCAGGACGCTACCGCTGCCATTGCGGACGCGAGAATTGCAGTTCAGAAAGGTGCGGCCTCCGGCCTCGCCAGCCTGGGCTCCGACGGTAAACTCACCCGCGACCAGATCCCCGAACTGTCCCTGACCGACGTGCACGTGGTCAACAGCCTGGCCGAGATGCTGGCGCTTGCCACCACGACTCAGTCGGGTGACGTGGCACTGCGGACGGATGTCAGCAAGACCTACATCCACAACGGAGGCAACACCGGCACCGCGACCGACTGGACCGAACTCCTGGTTCCGCCCCAGAGCGTGCTGAGCGTCAATGGCAAGACGGGCGTGCTCGTTCTGTCCACCGACGACGTGGCCGAAGGCGTCACCAACCAGTATTTCACCACCGCGCGCGTCCAGGCGACGAACGTGGGTGGCGATTGCACCGGCACGGTGACCAACCAGAAGACGGTCAAGTTGCAGGGTGTGGCCATCTCCGCCGCGTCTCCCAGCGACAAGGCTGTCCTGCGCTTCAGCTCCAGCAGCAACCAGTACGAGCTGGTAACCCTGGACGTTACCTCGGTCGATGGCCTGCAAGCCGCGCTGACCAGCAAGGCCAGCCAGGCTTCTCTCGACCTGACCAATGCCGCGGTGGCCACCAAGGCCTCCCAGACTGCCCTCGACGCCACCAATACTGCCGTCGCCCTCAAGGCCCCGCAGACCGCGGTGGACACCCTGAACAGCGAAGTCGCCGCCATCAACACCGCGATCGGAGACCTGACCAACGGTGAAGTCTCCGCCATCGCCGGCCGCGTGACCGCTCTCGAAGGCGCGCCCGCCAAGGCCCTGCAGTCCGAGTTTGCCGTAGCGCAAGGCAACATCACCGACCTGACCGCCAACAAGGCGGACAAGACCCAGGTGGCGATCGATATCGCCGCTGGCATCGCGCCCCTGGCAACGACCGCCGCGATGAACACCGCTCTGGACGCGAAGGCCACCATCGTCTCCATGAATGCGGCCGATAGCGCCCTCGACGGACGCCTGACCACCGCGGAGACCGACATCGATGCCATCCAGGCGAAGGACGTCACGCAGGACTCGCAGATTTCCAGCTTGGGTTCCACCAAGGCCAATCTGACCTATGTGGACGCTCAGGACACGGCTCTCGGCTTGCGCATCGACGGCATTCTCGGCGGCGGCTCGGGCGTGACCCTGAACAGCCTGCATACGGCCGTAGTCACCCTGCAGGGCGACGACGTGACCAACACCAATGCTATTGCCGATCTCAACAGCAGCAAGATGGACAAGGCGACCTACCTGTCCGACAAGTCTGCGGAAGACCTGGCGGTCAGCAGCAAGGCCGAGCAGAGTTCGTTGAATTCGACCAACACCAACGTCACTAACCTGACGGCTCGCGTGACCTCCGCTGAAGGCAACATCGGCACCATCCAGACCACCATGGCCACCAAGGTCTATGTGGACGCGCAGAATGCCGCGCAGGATACCACCATCGCCCTCAAGGCCAATGCCGATGACGTTACCAACAGCCTGGCAACCAAGGCCAGCCTGACCTACGTCGACACCCAGCTCTCGCTGAAGGCCGATGCGTCCAGCATGAACACGGCTCTGAACCTGAAGGCCGACAAGACCCAGGTCACGACTGACATCGCCACCGCCATTGCCCCGCTGGCCGCCAAGACCTATGTGGATGCGGCTGACAACGCCATGGGCACCCGCATGACCACTGCGGAATCCGCCATCTCCGGTGTGCAGTCCAAGAACACCGAGCAGGACGGACGTCTCACCTCCCTGGAATCCACCAAGGCCGACAAGACCTACGTGGATGGCCAGGACACCGCCATTGCCGCCACGGTGACCGCCGTCGCCGGCCGCGCCACCGCTCTCGAAGGTCGCGCCAGCTCGCTCGAGACCAACGTCGCCACCCTGGCAACCTCCGATGGCCTGAAGGCCACCCAGGCCGACTTCTCCGCCTATCAGACGACCCAGGCCGCGAAAGATGCCGCCCAGGACGCCACCTGCGCCACCAAGGCAGTCGCTGCCGATGTGACCACCGCCCTGGCCCTCAAGACCAACCAGACCGACTTCGTGACCTTGCAGGCCACCGTTTCCACGATGTCCAGCTCGCTCTCGGTCGACGCCCGCTTCGCCCTTGTGCCCAAGTTCACCAAGGTCACCCTGAACTACACCGACGCCGCCTTCCAGGCCGCATCCGGTCGCCTCGAAATCCCGGTTCTCGCCCTGCCGGCCCGTAGCAAGATCGTGGGTCTCACGGTGAAACCCGCGCAGTCCTTCTCCGGTCCCGGCTTCGGTTCCATCTCCGCCTCCCTCGGTCCCCAGATCGGTGGCGCGGTAGTGGCGGCCGACGAGGCCTTCTACGCCGATTCCATGGACCTCATGGCTTCGGTCAGCGACGACAACTTCCTCGACAGCTTGGAGTACCTCTCCAAGACCTTCGCGGCGCACAACGCTGCGGTCGTAGTGAAGGCCGACCACAACTTCGGCAGCGGTGGCGCCACGGTTCTGACCTCGGGCCAGCTCGAAGTCATCATCGGCTACATCGTTCTTCCGTAAGGACGGACAGTTAGTTCGCTATGCAAACCGCCGACGCAGTCCGAGAGACTCTCCAACCACAGGCAGCCCCGCGGCTGCCTGATGGGGAGTTCTTTCGGCTCGTCACGAAACGAAATACGGGTCCAGACGGGCAACCGCTGGACCCGACCCTTTTTCGCCGCCTGGGCAACGAGATCTGTGTCCGCTGCCAGGAGTCTTACCGGCTGAAGTTTCCCGGCCGGCCCTTCAAGATCACCTGCAAGGGAATCTATTCCCAACCCGACTTCATCGAGCTGGCCGCCAAGACCAAGCTCACGTTAGAGGAAGTCCGCGACCTGCTCGACGTGCCCTACTGGGCATCCCGCCACATCAAGATCCCCAATGCCGACGGCGACCTGGAATACTTCATCGCCCGCGACTACCAGTGTGAGTCCCTGCTCTGCACCACTTCCCGCCAGGTGGACCGCTGGGGCCGCGGTAACGGCAAGACCCTCATCTCCATCATCAAAGAACTGCACGTCGCCACCACCCGGCGGCGCCACAACACCCTGATCGCCTGCCCGGCCAAAGCCCAGGCGCAGAAGTGGTTCGACGACATCAATCAGATGATCCAGGCCGACGCGGGCCTGGCATCAGCCTTGGTTGGCACCCGGCAGCAGCCCTATTACACCTTCCGCTTCGCCAACGGCACCACCATCAACATCTTCACCACCGGTTCGCAGTCCGGCCGCGAAGCCGACGTGGTGCGATCGCAGTCGCCGCGCCGCGTGTGCATTGACGAGCAGGATCTCCTCAACCCGGGAGACTACAAGGCCATCATGCCGCTGCTCCGCCGGTTTCCGGACAGCGAGTTCCATGGCATGTCGACGCCGACGGGCAAGCGCGAAACTTTCTGGCAGATGTGCAAGGAGTTTGGCGACTATCGCGAGCTCCACTTCCCCGCCTCCCGGCACCCGGATTGGAACAAGGAGAAGGAAGAAGCCTGCCGCCGGGAAGCGCGCACCGACATCAATTACCAGCACGAGTTCGAGGCCGAGTTTGGCGAGCAGGAAGGCGGCGTGTTCAAGAGCATCTACGTGGATGCCGCCAAACAGCCCTACATCTACCGCGACCTGAATCCCAGGGACGAATGCTGGAAAGGCTGGAAGTTCTTTCTCGGCGTGGACTGGAACGGGCAGGGCACCGGCTCCCGCATGCGCGTGGTGGGCTACAATCCCGAAACCCGCCGGCGCAAGTGCGTGGACCTGGCGGCGGTCTCCACCAACACCATGGACACGCTGGACACGCTGCGCGATCTCAATCGGCGGTGGCACTGCATCGGGGTCTATATCGACGCCGGCTTCGGTTATGTGCAGGACGAACTGATCAAGCTGATCGGCTATCACTCGAACGATCCGGACGACAAGCGCCTGTTGGACATCAAGGTCGTCGACTTCGGCGCCAACATGAAGACCAACAAGCTGGTCCCCAACCGCGGCAACGACAAATACCTGCAGAAGCAGGAGCTGGAGCGGCCGACCAAGCCATTCATGGTCGAGGGCGCGCAGATGGTCCTCGAGATGGGGGACTTCGAATTCTCCGACGGGGACACGTTGCTCGAAGAACAGCTCCGCGCCTACCGCGTCAAGACCTACAGCCGCCACGGCTGGGCCAACACGTATGAATCCCGCGTGGGCGACCACGATCTGGATGCCTTGGTTCTGGCGTTGCTCGGCGTCGAACTGAAGTTCGGCCTTACCAAGATTGCCGACCGGGGACCGCGCCACTCCTCTGTAGAATACGTCGCTGCCTTCGGCCTGGGCACACCCACACCGAATGCTCCCAAGGATTACATCGGCGGGACGACAATCCAGTCGCCGCGCGAGGCCATGCAGGAGAAGGCCAACGTGCCCTCCCGCGCCGTGATGCCCTCTGGCAACATGGGCGCGGCCGGTGTGCGCAACGTCATCGGCAAGGGCGCCATGGGCGCGCCGGTATCGTACATCGAGTATCCCGGCGGCCCGCCGGCATCCGCCGGACAGCGGCGCAGCGCCAACTTCGGCGCGGCCGGCGCGCAGGGAGCCACCAACGGCGGCAATATCCCATCCCGCACCAGCATGTTCCGTAACGGCGGCCGCGCGATGGGTATGGGCGCTGCCGGCGGCGGCCGGCGCGGCCCCGCCAACGGAAAAGGGCTCTATACCCGATGAGCAATACCGTCACCGATCAGATGGCTTCGACCGAGCTGGCCAACTTCGACTATCCGGTCGATGTGGTCTTCATTTCGCAGGGCCAGGACTGGCTGACCCGCCAGCAGATCGGCTATGCCGCCATCAAGGGCCTGCTCAAGGAAGACTTCCACGGCCTGGAGGATTGGAGCGAACAGATCCGCACCTACTCCCAGACCAACGCCATGTACCTGATGCCCGCCTATACGGCGATCCTGCCGCTGGTGGACCGTAACCGCAACATCCTGATGTCGCTGGCCCGCAATCCGCAGCTCGGCTGGGTAGGGCAGTTCCTCATAAAGGTGTACGGCTTCGCCAAGATTTTCACGGCGCCGACCGAGATCCTGGACAATTCCGCCAATCTGAACGCACGGCTGGGCCTATGAGTTTCAACAAGATCGTCTTCAACTACACGCCGCCGCCGACCGCGCTGCCGCAGGCAATACCTGGCCAGCCTGGAACTATATTGCCGGTCACTGCCACCTCCAGCAAGAACGATCTGGCGAAGGCTTCCCGCGCGGCCGCGCTGATCGATCGCCTGCGCGCGCTGAAAGCCACGGCGCAGTACCTGGAATCGCTGATCGCCGCGCGCTGCCAAGGCATGGGCATCAATCCAAACTACAGCGTGGATCCGGAACTGGGTATGGCGCTCGCCAGGCTGTACTCCGCGCCCACGCCGCCGACCGGCATCGGCCTGGAAATGTACAACAACCTGCTCGCCGCCGAGATCGGCATTACCCGCGCCGAGATGGCGCTGGCGGGATCGAGCTCTCCCATCAAGGTATCCCCCATGCAGAAGGCGGACCTGATGAAGGTCACCCTGGCCTTCGAAGACGCCATGGCCGAGACCGGCCAGTTCCGCCACCAGCTCCCGCTGTTGATGCGCGAACTGAAGAACGACGAGCTGATCTTCGATTCCCTGGTGGGTTCCCTGCAGGAGTACCCGGTCCTCAATGGCTCCGACTACGCCGCCGCGCCGGCAACCGCGACATCCACGGTGATCGACAACGGGGAGTGGATGACGCCTGAGCAGCAGAGCCTGGCCAGCCTGATCGATACCTCCAAGCTGCAGGTCAAGAACGCCACTATCGCCACCCACTCGGCGAGCGAAGTGACCAACGCCCTGCCTGATATTCCGATCTTTAGCGCCAGCTTCAATGCCGGTACCCCCGATCCTATCTTCTCCACCACCGACGCCGTGTTGATCGACGTCAACATGCAGACCGCCGCCGAAGTCGACGCCCGCCTGGACCAATACCAGAAGACGATGGGCGCCATGTACAACCTGGCGACCGGCATCGACGATGCCTACAACTACGTGGGCCAGATCGCCAACCAGTACCTGGTCACCGACCTGAACAAGCTGATCCTGGTCATGTCCACGCTGAGCGGCCTCATCCTGTTGTTCCACAAGCCTAAGCTGAAGGATATAAAGGGCCTGATTGGCATGATGATCATGCCCCGACTGATCGCCGAGGTGGGCCAGTTCAACTGCCTGATGGACCGGGTGGAGCAGCGGCTGTTGGCTCCGGTGACTGAGGTTTTGGGATCCCTAAATCGCCTGGTAGGCGAAGTCTCCCAGGTCTCCAACGACGTGGCCTACCTGGTCGCCAAGGGCGGGATGACCGGCATGATGCGGTCTTCCATCTCCGGATCCAACAAGATGCCCAAGCAGGAACGCATCAAGGCTCTCGACACGCTACCCAAGGAGATGGCTCTGGTGCAGGCGCACCTGGCCTGGGGCCTGATGGAGGCCAGCCGCAAGCGGCGCACCGTGGAAGACGGCATGTTGAAGGCGATGGACCGCCAACTGGCCGGTTCCGGGGATCGTCTGGACCTCATGAAATCGCTCCGGTCGATCAACGCCGTGGTCGATATCATCAAGAACCTAATACTAGAAAGGCAGCGAGGGTCACTCCAAAGCGTGGATACGCCCTCCCCGACTCAGAAAGTGGAAGCGATGAGCAACATCGCCAGCAATCTGAAATCGGAGAGCGGGACCTCATTCTCGGTGCAGGGGAACATGCTGGTAGCCCAGCCGCCGTCCCTGCCGGCGCCCCCCGCCGCGACCGTGCCAATCCTCGCCGCCGGCGGCGCCAACCGGGTGGACTCCGCCGACCTAATCAAGATTCACATGGATGCCCTATGACCCGTAAAGCCGTGGATGACAACCGCCTGAAGTTCCTGCAAGCCCTGGTCGATCTGCTCACGACCGACGGGCAGATGTCCGCCCGGCAGGCCGCCGACCGGCTGCAGATCAACCGCACCACCGCGCGCTACAACCTGAAGCTGCTGGTGACGGAAAAGCGAATCCAGGAAGTAGGTGCGGGCATCTATGCGGTTCCACAGCGGGTAGAGTCCTCGCCCACCACCGATATGCTGGCGGCTGCCTCCGGCAGCGGAACGCTTCCCAAATCCAAAGGCCTGGTTCCCGAGGTACTGCCGTCGCTCGAACGGATCGCCGGCCTGCAGGCCCGCTTGAAGCGCGACATCAACCGCCTGGGCATTACCGGACCAGTCACCGGAACCGTAACCCGGTCGCGCATGCACGACGCCGCCGGCAACCAGATTCATCCCAACCTGGCCGGGATTGGCAAGCGGTCTACCCAGCCGGAAGTCACCTGGCGCACGGTGACCGGGCGCGACGAGAAGCGCCAGAACGACAAGCTCTCCACTTCCACCATCCCTGCGTCCTTCAAGACCAAGCTGGACAACGAAACCGACATCCTGAACAGCTACTGGGGCTGGGTCGGCATTCTCGAGCCCGAGTACGACCTGCTCGAAGGCTACACCCTGATCGACGTGGATTCCTACTACCGGCAGAGCATCAGCCGCAAGCTGGCGCTGGCCTTCCGCAACGGCGTGGAGACGGTCGGCGACAACCAGGAGTTCGTCAAGTACATCACCCGGCGCGCCGGCCAGGTTGGCTACATGACCGGCACGACTTTCAAGGGCCTGCTAAAAGAGGTCCTGTTCAACCTGTACGTCTGCAGCAACTGCATCCTGCTCAAGATCCGCGACAAGGACGCCTCCGGCGGCTACGCCAACGAGAAGAACAACGATCGCGTCCCGGTGGCCGGGTACAAGATCTGCCCGCCGCAGACCATCTTCCCTTTCATGGATGGCAAGGGCCGTATCGACCGCTGGAGGCGGTTCTTCGGTACCGGCCGCCCCTACAAAGATTACGCCGTGGAAGACATCATCCACTTCAAGTGGGATGTCAAACCAGGCCACCTGTTCGGCACGCCGCGCACGGTCTGTGTCCGGGACGACGTCTTTGCCCTGCGCAGGCTCGAGGAAAACATCGAGCTGCTGCTGGTGAACCATCTCTTCCCGTTGTTCCATGTCCAGGTGGGCACCGAGGAGGCGCCGGCGCAGATGACCGCCGACGGCATCAGCGAGATCGACGTCATCAAGAACCTGATCCAAAACTGCCCGAAAGAGGGGGTTTTGGTGACCGACGAGCGCGTCAAGGTCGAAGTCCACGGCGCGAGCAAAGAGGGCGTCGACCCGCAGCCCATGCTGGCCCACTACAAGTCCCGCATTTTCACCGGCTTGGGAGTCAGCGGACTCGACCTGGGCGAGATGGACACGGGCAACCGCGCCACCGCCGAGAACGTGTCGCAGAACCTGAAGGACAACATCAAGGCCGACCTCGACACCTTCAGCGACATGGCCACCATGCAGTTCTTCCGAGAATGGTTCCAGGAATCCAATACCCAGCTCAGTGTGCAGAACGCGGTGGCCGACGTCCGCCTGGAGTTCCACGAGATCGATGTGGACACCCAGATCAAGAAGGAAACCCACGCCGCCAACATGTTCAACAACCACGGCATTGACCAGACCGAGTACCGCAAGCGCATGAAGATGAAGCCGGTTGAGAACGGCCAGCGCAAGGAAATGCACTTCGAGCGGCACGTCCTGGGCCTGGAAGACGCCAAGACCAAGAACCAGATCAAGGTCGTTGACGTTCAGCACGAACACGCCATGGAGCAGCAGGAGTCGGCACAGACGGCGCAGCATGCCACCGCCGTTCACACCGCGGCCTCTACGAAGTCTGTGAAGGTTACCCACAAGCGCGTCAACGGGTCGAGCAAGACCGTGCACACCACCGAGCCGACCAAGACCGCAGCCAAGGCTGTCAGCAATCTGATGCAGCCCACTAACCAGCATGGCAAGAACCTGGATCCCCACAAAGCGCGCAGCTCGCAGGATCCGGAGCTGCTGGTACAGATCCACGACGCTTTCGCCCAGCTCGAAGAGGAGCTGCGCACCGCGGAGTGCATGACGGTAGACCAGTGGAACCGCGGAGCGTGGCTTCTGATCCAGGATATGCTGCCCGGCGACGAGCTGCACGACGCGCGCGCCTGGATGCTGCCATTCGTGGTACGAAACGAGGACACCCTCGATACGGCCGATTTGCTGTACTCCTCGCTCCGCGCATGGGCGGCGGACCCGATTCCCGGAGAGTCCGAAGACGTATCCGATGAAAAAGAGGTCGCTGCGGCGTAAAAGGGTCTTCAACTTTCCACCACTCCCTATACTACTCAGCCAATGAGATATGGCCTCACGCACAAACAGCCCGGTTCCGCGCACGCAAGGCGGAGTGAGAATGGCCCCGATCGTCCGTGGAATGGGCCTAGAAACGTATATCAACACCCTCGGACCCAGCACCCAAGGCAAGTCGACCGGCCAGTTGAAGCTTGAGGCGTACACCAAGACTGGGATCAATCCGAAGTCGAGCGGCGGCTGCGAGACCTACTAATGAGAGCTCCTGTCACATTCCGGATGCGCGACTACGTGACGTTCTCGATTCGCGCGACCGAGGGCGGCAAGCAGTACCTCCACGAGTGCAAGGACTCCAAGAGCGACACCGGCTACAGCCTGCTGACCTGGGTGGACGCGACGCACGCGGCGCTGGTCAACGGCAACATGCGCTTCTACCGCCCCGACAAGATGCAGGACGGCTGCCACACCTGGACCAGCAAGACCCGCTACAACAAGCCAGTCCTGCTCCGCCACGACGAAGACTGCGACCCGGTGGGACGCGTCATCGAAGCCAAGTACGTGGACGACTCCTACAAATATGTCAGCCAGCACGCCAACGTGAAGAGCCTGATCTTCTACGACAGCACGTCCAACAAACGCTTTGACCTCTTCAAGAGCGTCGACTGGGTGTACGACACCCTGCAGAAGCGCAACCGCGATTTCAGCGGCCTGGGCCATATCGAGCTGGGCCTCAACGTCACCAATCCGGACGCCATCGCCAAAGTGCAGCGCGGCGAGTATGCGACGGTCAGCGTGGGCTTCAACACCGACGCCGCCATTTGCTCGATCTGCCATCAGAACTGGTCTACCGACGGGAAGTGCGAACACCGGCTTGGCTCCATTGTGGATGGCCGCCGGTGTTTTGTCATTTCCGGCAACTTCGAATACGACGAGTGCAGTTTCGTAACGCACCCAGCGGACCCGTTTGCCGGCGTCAAGAACACCGAAGTTATCAACCGCGCGAAGGACAGTATGGCCATGCGCGTATTCATGCTGGGCCAATCCTTCGATGAAGAGATGGGCCTGTTTCACTCAACCGATTCTCTTTCGGCGGCCGCCGCCGACATGCTCGAGTCCGACATCGAAATCGTGTCGGACGAAAAGGACACCGATATGGAACTGGACGCCATCCGCGCCGAAATCAACAGCAAGACCCTGACCAAAGAGAGAGCCCTGGAGCTGCGCACCGAGCTTGAAGGCAACGCGGACGCGAAGCGGCTGCTCACGACTCTTAAGGCCAAGATCACCAAGAACGGCTGGAACGAAGACGGAGTCGTCGGCCTGACAAAGGAGATGGTGGAAGCCCGCATCGCTGCCGCCCCGGAAGTCTTCAAGGCCCTGGCGGTCGACAAGCGCGCCGAGTTCGTAGCCGCGCTCGAAGCCGACGCCGCTGCGTTTGGCCTGGCGGTTCCCGTCCTGACCGACAAGATCGCCGACCCGGCGCCGGCCGAGACCCCCAACCCGGGCGCGCCCGCCTCCACACCGATCTCAGGCACCGATGCCGCGGCCTCCGACAAGCCGTGGGCCACGGTCACTCCGCTCCTGAAAGACTCCAAGAACGGCGAGAAGATCGTCAAGCATCTGGACGCGACGCGCGCCTGCTACGACGCCATGGCCGATGACAGTGAGAAGAGCATGTTCCGCAGCGCGATGGGCGCCTGTATGGAAGTCCTCTCTGCCGAGAGCTGGCTCTCCTATATGAAGGGCCGGGTCACCTCCAACGACGAAGTTCTCGTCAACAAGAGCGAGCTCGACAGCCTGCACGAAGGCGTCGAAGCCTACGAAGGCGCGGCCAAGCGGTCCAAGGATTCCAACACCGCCCTGGTGGCTACCAACAAGATCCTGATGGCGGACTACAAGCGCGCCATCGCCACCCAGATCGTCATGTACAGCGTGCTCACCAATGAAGCGGGCTTCACTGGTTTGAGCGCGGATCAAGTTCAGGCGGAAATCGACGAACGCGCTGGCCGCCAGCTCGTTAGCCTGCAGGATAGCCTCAAGGACCTGGCCAAGAAACTGGCCGGCAAGATCCCTGAGGCGCCCTCAACGGAACAGACCCAGGTTGCTACGGATGCGGCGGTAGTCCCGCCAGCCGCAGGCACAGAGGTCGCTGCCCGTGAGGTGAGTGACAGCGCGACGGTGGCGGACAGCCACGTTGACGAGCCCGGGAAGGAAGCCCCTCCCGCCGACGCCCCCAGAGGCGAAGGCACCGTCAAACGCCCGCTGGCAAATCTCGATGACCTGCGGTCGATGCGCAGGACGGCCTCGGTGGATATCTACCGTCGCCTGAAAGACCAATCCACCAAGACGGAGTAACGAATATGTTTGACGTGAACAACAACTATCGCGGGACGCAGTACGGCAAAGATCGTCTGGGCTTTATCACCCCGGACTTGGATGCTTCCGAGCCGCTGCAACCCTTCCTCCCCGTCGGCTACCCGGCGCCCTGGCTTCCCATGCGGCGTCGTGACGAAGGCCATCCCGTAGCGGCTGGCGTCGTTCTTTCGACGGGCAACATGGTCGGCGTGGACAAGTCCGGCGGGCTGATCCCGGCTGGCTTCCGCTCCGGCGACACCGGCACCAAGGCCTCCGGCGGCGGCTACTGCATCGTGAAGTACGGACAGGACGATGTAGGGTTCGCCTACAATGCCGCAACCGGCAAGAAAGTGCGCAGCGCCGGCGAGTACGTCGTGATGGCCTGCCCGACCGATGCGGCTGCCGGCGACGTTGCCGAGGGCGTGTCCGTGACGGCCGATGACATCGTGTTCGCCAAGACCTGCGATCTGATCCCCGGCGCCGTGGCGCGCGGTCTGGGCTATGCCCTGAAGAACAC
>QGNH01000247.1_pt4 | contig 13071 bp, 12 predicted proteins | sample 1735481 | NCBI WGS metagenome assembly QGNH01 (sample SAMN09239004, study PRJNA386568) | Viral metagenome, whole genome shotgun sequencing project. | reverse complement strand
CAGCGGCGTCTTCAAGGTCACATGGGACACCAAGGCCGGCGAGTTGATAGACGAACTGACATACGATGAGGAAGCAGAGGCCATCGTTCCTACCGGCGGGCAGATACCTGTCGGAGAGGTTGCCGTGAACCGGGTCAGTCCGTTCCACTTCGACCCCGATCCCCTGGCACTCGACCTTGAGACTTGCGCCTACACCGTCGAACACCGCGATGTGGACATTGACTACATCCGGCGCCGCTGGCCGGAGATGGCAGACGATGTAACGGCCGACGAGTTGGGCGATAAGGCCGTTAACCAGGGGTGGTCGAGCGATGTTGTCATCTCCGACCCCACTCACGACCCGAAATACTCCGGCCGCAAGGCCGGTCTCATCTCCTCGCGCACCCGCTCACAGGTGAAACTCTATGAGGTGTGGGTAAAAGAGGTAGGGCTTCTCTACGACGAGTCCGACAAGCCTGATTGGCAGACGATATACGACACCTATCCCTACGGTCGGGTCATCATAATGACCAAGAATGTCATCCTCATGGATGCTCCCAACGTGTTCAACGATGGAAAGTTGCCTTATGTCAAGTTTGATAACGTGGAACGGCCCGATATGTTCTGGGGCAAGAGCGAGATCGAGCCTATCGAGCCGCTTCAGAAGGAACTGAACAAGCGTTCCTCGCAGATAATGGAGTCGGCCAACATGACCGCCGACCCTAAAATACTGGTCCCGCGCTCGGCACAACTCAAGAAGGGCGACATAACCACAAGGCCGGGCGAGAGGATACCGTACTCGGGCAATCAGGAACCGAAGTACATGATGCCGCCTTCCATGCCGCCGTATGCCAGCGAGAACCTCGACCGCACCATGAACTACGTCGAGACCATCGGCGGCAACTACGGGATTCTCGGCGGCACCGTGGGCAGCGCGGCGACTTCAGCGGCCGCTATCCAGACGATACAGGAGATGGCGCAGCAGAGGCCGAGGATGAAGATGCAAAACCTCTCGGATTGCCTTTGTGAGATGGGCGAACTCATCATCAGCCGTATCAAGCAGCACTACGACAAGCCCCGGCAGATGGCGATAACCGTAGGCGATGGCGAGAACGGGATATTGTTCGACACCATCGAGTCATCCGACATCACCGACCACTACAACATCGACATCGGGGTAGGGAGCAACCTCCCCACTTCTCAGGCGACGATATTCCAAATGCTCATGACGCTTCACGAACTCGGGGCCATACTCGACCCCGCCGATATACTTGAGGCTATCGACTTCCCCAAGCGGGACGTCATCGTGAAGCACAACAAGGCGATTCAGGCAGAGAACCAGCAGAACCAGATGCAACAGGCACAGGCCGGTGGACAGCCACAACCGGGACAGCCCGGCGCTGGCGCCCCTCCGCAACTGGGACAGCCCGCCCCGGCGGGACCGTTCTCGATGCGACCCGGTGGAGGAGCCGCAGGAGGGCCACCGCCCCCGCCGCCACATATACCGCCGCAGGCCGCATCCCTTGTCTCACAGATACTCGAAGCCGCTCACCAGGGAGAAGGGATGCCGCCGGAGATGGCCGCGATACTCGGTGCACAGGGAATGGGGCAAGGGCAACCGCCGGGACAGGAACCGCCGGCCGCACAGATGCCCACAGCGCAACTCCGTGGTGAGAGGGGGCAAGGATAATGGCTCAAGACCTCGCTACAGAGTTCGGGCGCGGCTATTTGCCTTCCTACCTGAAGAATATGTCGGCGCAACAGTTGAGGTCGGCTTTGCAGACGATGGCTACCGGCGGCCCGTCCCTTGCTGCCAGCAATCAGAACTCATATTACGGTCGCAAGCTCGAAAACGATGTCTATCTGCCCTGGGAGCAGAATACCGGACAGAAAATGGACATCGGACAGTGGGCGCAGCAGTATTGGGATTGGTTGAGCAGGTCGGCGCCTACCCGCCAACTCGTTCCCGGCACTCCTTCGACTCAAGTGAGTACTCAGGAAGGCAATATCGCTGATAATGTCCTGCATTATGTTCCTGGCACCGGCTATGTCTCTGAAACCGACTTGCAGAACGTCGATCCCGACCAATATGCGGCGATACAGGCGCAGCGCCAAGCCGCAACGGCCGATACCGGCAACGTCAACCCCTATTACGAGTCGAACATAGTGAAGTCGGGTACGCCCGGCACCCCGGCAAGCATGAGGAACGTCCTCAACTCTCAGTTCGCTCCGAATATAGTGGGACAGGCGCCTCTGACCATCCAGCAGCCCTATGTCGTTCCCGGTCCCTACTATCCCGGCAAGGGAACGGCTGGCGGCGCAGGAGTCAGCGCACAGACGGCTCCTGCGGCGGCTTCAGCGCCGGCGGCAGGCTCCGGTGGCACTACCGATACGGTGGCAACGGGCAACCGCAATGGGAACTATGCGACGACTTCAACCCCCGGTGCCGTGGTGGTCACGCCGGCAGCGGTTCCCGATGCCGCAAGCGACCAGATGGTACAGACCATCGGCAAAAGAGTGGGTAGGAACCTGGCGCAGAACGGCGTCACCAAGATACCGAACCTGCGTGAGCAGTATTCAAGAAGTGTGCGCCAAAGTTTTCGCAGATTCTAGATTGGTAGGCGCGGAGAGGAGGTTCTGATGGCAGCAAGAATCCAGAAGGGACACCCCGGCTTTGACGCCGTGGCCGCGAAGATAGCGCGGCAGCAGGGGATTTCGATAGGAGCAGCGAGAGCGATTCTCGCCAAGTCCACCAGAGGAGCAAGCAAGGGCGCCCGCAAGGCGAACCCTCGTTTGAATAGAGTACCGAAGTAGGGAACCGTGGCGGCACCATTAGGTAACCACGGTAACTAACCCAGGAGGAAACTCATGGAACCAGCAGGGATGGGGCCACAGGCCCAACCGGAAGGTACGGGAACACAAGAACCAGCCGTACAGCAGCCTCTCGACGAGGCGCGTATGGTGACGGTTCCAGGTGCGGCCCCGGCCCCGGTCGAGACAGAACCAGCAGAAAGACGAATCCCGATCAAGCGTGGTTCTGAGACAAGAGAAGTATCCGAAGCGGAACTGAAGGAACTAGCCGAAAAAGGTTGGGACTATTCAGAAAAGACGATGGAACTGGCACCCGCTCGGGAGATGTTGGAATGGCTGGAAGCCACACCCGGCGCGGCCGACCTGATTGTGAACCTGATGCAAGGCGGTATGCCGCAGGCACAGGCACAGCAGGTCGCCCAACAGCAGATGCAGCCGCAGGGCTATCCGCAGCCGCCACAGCAGAATCCTGATGTCGATTTCCTCGTCAAGGAGTTGTCTGAACTCAAGGCTAACCAGATGATGCAGCAGTTCATGGGCAAGCATCCAGAGGCCAATTTCGAGAAGGTTGTCCAGCACTTGACGGAAACCGGACTCGATGACCTCGAACTTGCCTACCGGGACATGATGTATCCCGAGTTGGTCAAGAACCAGGCACAGGTACAACAGCAACAGCAGACGCAACGCGCTTCGCTGGAAGTACAGCCGGGAGCGGCAGGTGGACCGGATCAGTACAGGGTAGACCCCCGAAAGCTCAACGAGGCTGAGATACACGAGGTAGCGAAGCGATACCGACTAATAGAGTAGAAAGAAGGTGTAAGGAATTGGCTATCAACTGGACAGGAATCGAGGCGTTCACACGCGACATCGTACTCCCCAACGTATTCGACCAGGTTTTCACGACTAACCCCGTGTTCGCCCTGCTCGACGGCAAGGGGATCAAGGAACAGTCCGGTAAGAAGGTGCGCGTCCTCGTCGAGTACGCGCGGAACACCAGCGCCGGCTCCTATTCCGGCCTCGACACGCTGCCGACGACTCGCAACGACAAGTTCGGTGACACCGAACTACGCTGGTCACAGTACCAGGCGCCAATTGTGATCGCTGGTAACGAGGAGTTCGAGAACGCCGGTTCCGAAGCGATAGAGGACTTGCTGACCAACGAGGTCAACAGCGCGAAGCAGTCCATACAGGATTGCCTCGGCACGGCCCTCTACACTGACGGCACCGGGAACAGCAACAAAGACCTGATAGGGTTTCCCGCCGCCATAGACAGCGGCGCAACCGTCAACACCTATGCGGGGATCGCCCGTCTCACCTATACCTGGTGGGCCAGTGGACTCGTCAACATGAGCGCTACCCCGATCTCGCTTGCCGCATGGCAGTCGATCTTCGGTGCAAGGACCGATGGCAACATCAAGCCCGACTATGTGTTCACCGCACAGGGCATATACGACAAGTGCGTTTCGCTCGTCGTGCCTTCGCAGCGGACCACAGATGCGACTCTCGGGGCGGCAGGGTTCGACACGATCACCATACACGGCCGCGCTATCACGGTGGACTCTCACTGTGGCGCTACTGATGCGTGGATCGTAAACACGGACTTCCTTTCGATGGTAGCGGCCAAGGGCCGTAACTTCACGATGGACCCGTGGCAGAAGCCCGTCAACCAGGACGCTCGGATCGCCCGTATCCTGTGGGCCGGTCAGCTCGTATCCAAGTCCGGCCGGCGCCACGCCCATGTCGAAAACCTCGACGTAACACTGTAGGAAGGAGGGAAATAGAATGACTAACATCTACCTGGACCATGTAGGGCCGATGAGTGCCGACCTTGAGATCACCCCGGCGAACCTGTTGGGGCGCACCTTCTACAGCGGCGGCAAGAAGTACATCTACGCGATGGCTAATACCACGCTGACCGCGCTCACGCCTTACCGGGTGTGCTACACCGCTGGAACGGCGGCGACGATGCCGGCCGTAGGACCCCTGACCGATGGCGTGTTTATGAACCTCATAGCGATCCCGTCGAGGACGCTGTATGTGGGTGAGTGTGACGCCTTCCAGATCGGCGGCCTGGCGACCACTGTGGTCATGCCTTCCTTCGATTGGACCCCAACGTATGCGATACAGGTCCATGATGGGGCGCTGACTCAGATTTCGTCGGTCCCGACCGGCCTGAACACCGAGATCGGTTTCACCAACGCACGGCTCACCACCGGAGCGGTCACGGCTGCCGACATCTACCTGTATGGCAGCGCGGCCCTCGGTACGACCTAGACGACAAACAAGATGGGAGAAGGGGTGGGCGTACTTTGTTGGGCGCCTACCCCAATGCCCAACGAGAGGAGATGAAATGACGAACACGACTTCAGAGATGTTGACCGAGAACATCTGTCACAATGGGTTGAGTTTCGACCCGACCTACTTTAAGACAGCGGCCGGCAGCCTGATACAGCCGGTGAATCCGACTGTGATGAGTGGTATGACGACCACCGTGGCCGAGTTGAACCAGCTTCATTCGCAGGGTGCGGTGACTACTGACTTCGCCAAGCTCCACGCGCTTACCGCAACGGCGGCAGAGGTCAATATGCTGCACTCGCAGGGTTGCGTGGCGGCTGACTTCGCAAAACTCCATGCCCTCGGCGTGGTGGTTCCTTCGGCGGCTGCGGCTCACGCGCATATTGTGGACCTCGGGACCACCGCGACCGGCACGGAAATCGCTACCTGTGTAAACGCGGTCCTGGTGGCCCTGGAGACTTTCGGCATCAACGCTTCGAGTTAAGGGAGGTAGCCATGAGACACGCTACCTCTCAAGAGCAGGATGCTAACGGTTTCCCGATCGACGGCCTTGTGGTCAGTCCGGCATGGCCGGTCTACATAGCGGGTTCGACCTCGGCGGTAGCCACTAAAACAGGCGTTGCCAACACTCGGCACGTTGTTACGGGAGTGTGGGCGGTGACAGACCTGGCCTCGGCCACGCTCACGATAGCCGTTGATAGCAGTACCGTGGCCGCCGCCGTCATAGGTACGACCGGCGCTCATGTCATCGAATTGCCTACGCCTCTTGAGTGTACGCTAGGCAAGACAGTGACCGCGACAGTCACCGGCACTTCGGCCTGCTCCGTGACCATGTTCGGATATACGTTGCTGGCGATACCAGCAGGATAAACGAGAGGAGAGTGCGATGGCAGAGTTGCCCGAGATGGCTACGCTGCGGAATGACAGTGACGAGCCTATCGTGATGAAGGCTGACGGAATCCCCTACGTCTTCAAACCGGGGAAAGAGAGGGATGTCCCTATCTCGATTGCTGCCTTCTTCATAGGCGGGGATTTGACCGGCACCATCGACGCTTCGGACAAGCGGGCGGTTGAGGCCGAACGGCTCAGAATAGCAGAGGCGCGTCCCTTGACGCCCTTGGAGCGCATGAAGCCCCCGCCGAATCCCCTGGTGCTGGTGGAGATCACCGACCCCAACGAGATCATCGAGGAGGTCCAGAAGAAGGTCGTCAAGAAGGCGCGGAAAAAGGCCGAAGTGACCGAACCGATCCTGGAGCCAGAGCCGGAAGAAGTGCCTTTCTCGTCCCTTGAAGGACCGTCTGAGGAAGCCGACCTGCTGGCCGAGGCCATGATGGCGAAGGAGAAGTAATGGACCTTACGGCCCTTATCGCTTCAGTCCGTAGTACGCTGGATGATACCGGCACTACCGACCCTTCGGATGACGAGATAATCGTATGGCTGAACGAGGCCAATGTGAAACTCGCGTCCGAGTTGGAGGACTTGGAAGATGCCGCAAGCGTCAACCTCGTAGCGGGTACGGCCGGCTACGCGCTCCCAAGTGACTTCCTGCGGCTAGAGCAGGCGCAGTACAACGGTATCTTCCTGAAGCCGATAACGAGGGCGAAGCTCAAGACGTTCGCGGCCGTGGGGAATCCTACCACCTCGCAGACAGGGACGAGTGAATACTGTTACGTCCGTGCCGGTTCCCTGTGGTTGTTCCCGGCGCCGGACACTTCACTCACCGCCGGCCTGGTCCTCTGGTACTACAAGAAGCCTGCGGTCCTTGCGGTAGGAGTCGAGTGCCAGCATGATTCATCGCTGCACTACCTCCTGCCCTACTACGCCTGTTTCTTGGGTTATCAGAAGGATATGTATACCAACGAATCACAGATTTTCTACAACTACTGGATGCAGGGCTTGGAGAACGCTCGTGAGTGGATGGAAATAGGTGAGGACCGCATAGAACTCGGTCAGATATACGACCCAGGGGATTGATATGGCGAAAGGGTCAAATCCGATAAGCGTAACCGAACTCATGGAGTTTGGGGGTGGGTTGAGATGTGACCTGCCCTCTCACGTTATCGAGATGACTCAACTTTCCGACATCCAGAACTTCGATGTTGACATTCCCGGCAAGCTCACTACCCGCAAGGGTTACCAGAAGATTGCTAGTGCTGGCATAGGCGCGGCTCCCGTGCGCGGTCTGTTCGAGCATATCGAGACGAACGGCGCCAAGAACGTCATCGCTGCCTGCAACGGGCGGTTGTGGCGGCTCAATGAGCGCCTTGGCACTTGGAGCGAGATACATCAGGATTCTTGCCCGTCTATCTACGGCCCCAACCTCATCACCAACGGCTCTTTTGCCACTGATACGACAGGGTGGACCCTCAACAACAGCGGCACCAATACCACCGTAGCGCGGGATGCCACGCACGGTCCTGCCGGTACTCCCTGTCTGAAGATTGCTACCACAACGCCGACAGAACTACTCACTGACCCCACGATGGCTAACTACCACCGTGGAACGCCGCCGGTGGCCAATGACACCACCTGGACGAGTTGGACGGCAATAAGGAATAATGGTTCCGCCTTCTACACAGATGGTGGAACGGCTTTTGGAATCCCGTATTTGGGTTTTACAGTAAATCATACGGGAACAGCAAATGAGTTTCTACATCAAGATAATATTTCAATTTCAACACTTGAAAATTATCGTATCTATTCTGAAATCGGTGGAATGGTGAGGGGTGCGAGTGGCAAAGTCCTCGCACATATTTATGATTCGGGGGGTAATAATCTATATCCTATGCCATCGGTAACTCAGGCATGGGATACTCCTCAAAGTTGGGTTCCCATTAGCGTGACGTTCGATGGTTCAGCCTATCCGACTCTAAATCATGCCACCTTCTATCTTAACTGTAACGGTGTTGCAACAAATGCAGGTGACATCGGTTACTTCCGCTATCCCTCCTTCACAGCCCGTCCACGTTTCAACGATACTCCACTCTCGACAGCCGCCGCTATTCACCCGTCCTATCGCCGCAAGGTGATATTCCAGATCGCCCGCATGAGCACGGCTGACTACTCGAACATGAGTCTGAGTGTCTACGCCCACTACTACAGTGATTCAGGCGCAACCACTCAAATAGGCGATAAGGTGCTTCTGACCACACCGACCACCACACCGACTTTCTCGACCATCACTATCGAGCGTCCGGTGAACGCGGCGCCCTCTAACGCGATAAGGGTCAGATATTCCTTCGAGGCTACAGGCTACTTCGACGGGTACGATGCCACGGCAGCGAATCAAGGATGGTATATCACCGGACTTGAGACGGAGGAGATAGACGACTCGGTTCCCATCATCACGCCGCTCGTCATCACCGACGATAATCCAGGCTTCCTCTCGTTCATGGGGAACCTCTATATCTTCGGCAGCGACCAGAATATCAAACTCACCAACGCGAAGGCGTCTGAGTTCCTACCAGAATATCCGATGAACTGTTCGTTCGGTATCGTCAAGAACTACCGGATGTTCCTGGCCGGAAACCATGACAACCCCTCGCGGCTCTACTTCACCAACTACACCGCCGGTAACGAGGTTGACCCTGACATGATAGACCCCACTACCGGGTTCATAGACGTAGCACCTGACGATGGCGATGAGATAACGGGTATCGCTCCCTGCGGCGCAGGGGTGGTCATCTTCAAGCATCATTCGACCTATATGCTGACAGGTTCAAGTGCCGCTGATTGGTTCCTGCGGCAGGCTTCCAGCGCGGTAGGGTGCGCGTCTCATCGTACAATCTGCGCTCATCAGTCCACGGTCATCTTCCTCGATGAGAACAACCCTGGTGTGTTCATGTTTGACGGTTCGGTGAACTTCACACTTCTCAGCCGCAACATCGACCCGCTCATCGGCAGAATAGTTAACCCTTCCAAGGCTTCCGCTATCATCTGGAAGGAACGCTATTGCCTGTTCTGCGACGATCAGAACGCCGTGGACCCCTACAACGAGACGGTCTACGTCTATTCCTTAAAGACTTCGGCCTGGACGCGCTACAGCGGTATCTGCGCCGATTCAGTGTGCATGAGAAGCGATGGTAGCCTTCTATTCGGCAGTGCCGCAAATGACGGTATGGCCTACAAGTTGTTCGAGGGGTACGACGACGATGGCACCGCTATCGAGGCGTACTTTGAGACGGGCGACATCGAGTTTGCTGGTGACGCCGTTCAGAACAAGATACGAAAAATCTCGACGGTGGCCGAATCAGGCACCGACACGCAGGAAATAGACATATCATATGCCGCCAACCGCTCATCCCTCATGCTCGACGCTCCGCTTCCATTCATGCTCACGGCCACAGGGACGAACAAGTGGGGTGTGGCACAGTGGGATACCGATGAGTGGGAGGAGAAGCAGATGCTTCGCAACACTTTCAACCCCAATGCTTCGAGGGCGCGGCAGATAAGAATCAAGTGTAGCCATACCGATACCGAACCGGCGACCATCTACGGCTTTGTAGTCTTGTATCGTGAAAGGAAGGTCAAGAACTGATGGGTATTATCTCGAAACCAAAGAACTTCACAAGCGGCGTCATCCCTGCCTCAGATGTGGATGCCGACTTTGACACTCTCTATACGCTCGTCAACGGGAACATAGAGACGGTCAACATCGCTGAAGGCACGATCACCGACGACAACATGAATGACTCGGCTTCCATCGTGACCCGGTGGGATGAGAGTTTTCAGGATTATGTCGTTGATGGTCTGACAGTCACGGCTTCGGGGTTGGCCTGTACCGTGGCCGGCGGTATCGCCTACGTCTCTGGCGACAGGATAACGCCTTCGTCCACCGGCCATACCGTTACCGCCAACTCCACCAGTTATTGCGATGTCGGCCATGACGGTACGTTCTCATGGAACGGCAACAGCACCCCGGCCACTGGCTACCTGCGCCTGGCTAAGATTGTTGCAGGCGCTTCTACCTGCACCATCTCCGACCTTCGCAACCTCACGCCCGTAGGTGAGAACAACATCTCGTCCGGCGCGGTGTGGGATATAGGCTCAACGGTTCTCACAAGTCCCGCCTCTATCACCAGCGCGACAATCGTAACGCTTCTCACCGTAGACCTCGATTCGGTGGAGAACGGCGATACCCTTTTCATGGTGCTATCAGGCACCTTCTCCCAGGCTACCAACGTCACCGTTGTCAACCTCGGATTCCGGTGTGGTGGGGTAGCGCAGACTTACGAGTTTGCCTATGACATAGAGGTCGTCGGCAAGAGCAAGATACTCACTGTCGCTCATCTCTACCCGGTGGTAGCAGATGCGGCACCATTCGAGATCATAGCCACCGTCCGTACCTCGGCGGTGACGCTCACGGCGGCGTCCGGCACAGGACTATACGTTCTTAGACTAAGGCAGGGGGCATAATGACACAGGCATTTCCTGATTGGCAATCGTTCGTTCAATCGCTTCAACTGGACCCGACAGCCTATGGCGACCTTCAGGGTCAGGCAAACACAGCCGCAAAGCTCTCAACGAGCAGCGCATTGGCGAACCTTGCCCAAAACCGCGCCTCTGCCCTTCGCCAATATCAGTACAACACCTCTCAGATACAGCCGCAGTACGATGCCCTGGTGCAACAGCAAAGCACCGACCTCGCGAAGCAGTTGGCGACCAATGCTGCGGCCCAGGCTCAGACAAATCAGACTTACAACACTTCCAGCCAGAACCTATCGGACAACCTGAAGAACCAGATGGCCTCGACCGAGCAGGACATGGCGCGGCGCGGCCTGTGGCAATCAGGCGTCCTCAACGGCGCCAATGAGAACCTTCAGGGGAAATACCTCACCGATCAGGGAACGCTTGAGAATAGTCGGTCTAACGCCCTCGCCAACGCAGAGGCACAGGCGACCGCCGCACAGACTCAGGCTACCTTCAACGTCTCGGCCGCGCAGAAAAGCCGTGTGGCGCAACTACAAGCCCTCCTGAACTCATATCAGGGGGTTGTAACCGACGCGAACGCGAAACAGCAGGCATTGTCCGAGCAGCAAGGTCTGGACGCTCAGAACGTCTATAACCAACTCGTCCAGCAACTCTACACCAACGCACTGAACGCACGGAAGCAGGGACTAGCAGAGGATCAGTTCAACTCAAACGCCTACTGGCTACAGCAGAACGCTAATCTCGCTGCGTCTCAGAGAAAGGCTCAAGGACTTAACTATTGAGCGACCTGACCCCGTTCGCACAGCAGCAACTAGATATTCTCAACCGGAAGAAGCAGCAGGCCGCCCTTGATGCTGCGATAGCCGCCCTTCAGAATGGTCCTTTACACGCACAGATGCCGACTATCGTGGCGGCTGCGGCTGCACAGGCAAAGCAGATGGCTGATGCCACTCCTTTGAGCAGCGTGGGTGCGATAGGGCCACAGACACTCACGGCTACCTTTAAGAATCCAGCGGGAGCTACGCCTCAACAGACAGAACACGATAAACTTGTCAAACTCGTGGCTGCGGTTCCGAAGCCGGTATGGAATGACCCGTTTGGCAATATCCTTCTTGACGTTCCACCGCCGAAAAAATCGCCTTATCCTGTTTGGTCGGCACTCGGGGCTTTTAAGAATAATGATTCAGGGCAACTAGACCAACAGGCCAACGACTTGAAAGCCAAGATTGAAGCTGTCAAGGCAAACGCTCAGAGTGCCGATCCGGCGACCCAACAGTGGGCCGGTACTCTCGTCACGCTTTACACGAACCAACAAAGTATGCTTACCGCGATGAGTAACAACATCAAGGAGAAGCAGCGGATAGAGTACGAGCAGAAACAAACTCCGAGCAGGGCCGGGTCTACCGCGAATCAGCACCTAATCCAGCTTCAGGAGAACGCACAGCAAGGGCAGGCTCTACAGGACAAGTTCAATCAGATTCAGCAGACATTGGAAAATGGACCTAGCGACCCTAACTATCAGGCCGCGCAGCAGGAACTTCAGTCCTATGCAACACAGCAGACTGTTCTTGCATCCACACGACAGTTGCAGGCTATCAAGGATCGCACTCCTTCAACGGGTGTCATAAGACCTATCGACAAACTACTGAACAACCCGACATCAGCAGCGTTTCTTAATCTGGCGCAAGGATCAGGAATCACCACCAATCCGCAAACGGGTCGTGTCACAACTCCTATGCCTACGCCGCAGAGTATCGAAAATGCTACACAGAATACTGTCTCGGCGGCGATGGCTGGCTCTCCGGTGAATCCCAACTCGTCGTATGCAAAGATAATGAACGCAACTGCTCAGGCAACCCCACAACAGATCGCGGCGACGAAAGCGAAGGCCATACCGCCCGGCGGGGAACTACATCAGATAGCAGAAAATATCGTTCATCCCCTCTGGACCGGGACCAAAGATGTGGGCAAGGTGGTGGGTGCTGGCACCAATAAGATTATGAACGCTCTCAACCTCGTCTTTGGCTCCAATGCGTATCAGGCGTGGGCCGACACCCTTGGGGCGTGGAGTGCCGTCAAGAAGCAAGAGGCGGCTGTTCCTACTGAGGAGATGTACGGCAAAGAGGTCCAAGGCTATCTGAATGACCTCAAGAAACCTGGGGCTAACGTCCCGTACTTACGCGCTCAACTAATCGCTACTCAGCAGAAGATGGATGACGTTCGGCAGAAGATAAGCGACCTGCAATCAGGGCAACCCAACTTCGCCAAGGATCAACTTGCTACCCTCAATCTACAGAAAAGCGCGGGGTTGGGGAATCTGCTTGGCTCTTATGGTCAACTGATGAATAACAAGGTTCTTCAAAATCCCTGGGTTGAAACTGCATACAACATCGGCGGTTCGGTCATCAACCCCGCAGCAGCCGCCACCGGTCTATATTCCTCGGTAATGCCCGAGGTAGAAGCCGCCTCAGAAGCTATGGGAGCGCCGAAAGCGGCGATACAGATGGCCGAAGGTATGGGGTCAACGGGCTTGCAGGATTTGGCTGCAACTGAGAA
>QGNH01001183.1_pt1 | contig 13072 bp, 18 predicted proteins | sample 1735481 | NCBI WGS metagenome assembly QGNH01 (sample SAMN09239004, study PRJNA386568) | Viral metagenome, whole genome shotgun sequencing project. | reverse complement strand
GGCCTGAAGCGGCTCCGCGAGAGACGGGAGGCCGCAGGCAGCCTGTGCCCCTACTCCTCCCGCACGGTTACATTCCCAAACTGAGTGGTCACGGAACTCGCCCGAAGTCGGAGCCCGGCTGGATGCCGAATCACAATCGTTCGAGGCCTCTCCCATCGAACCGTGATGCCATCGAGCTCGCCCCCGGCAACTTGAAGCAGATTACCCGGCCCCCGCACGCCAAATTTCATTCGCTCCATGACGGACACGCCTCCCGCTGTGGGCTCTCCGATGCACTCCCTTTTGAAAAGACTGACCTTGAGAGTCCCGTCATTTGATGATACCTCCCGTACGACGATATCTTGGCATGAGACTTGACGCGTGAAGCCGAAGAAAAGGAACCCTATTATTACTGCAACAAACAGCGCAATTCCGGAAGAGACCACCGGAGAAATCTTCTTGGCTGGTGGTTCCCGATAGTCATCCACTAGAAAGTCCGCAGCAGTGGGCTCCGCAGCATCATCATCCTCTTCAACATCCTTCACCTTAGCCTCCTCCTTATGGCGCTTTGAACTCCAAATACAGCGTTTCCCGCTGGCCAGAGCGACTGCTCCGCCTGGTCGCTACCCTCGAGATCGAACTGGCTCGCGACGTGCACAAGGCGCGCACGATTCTGCGCCAGCTGGTCGGTAATGAGATTCCCGTCGTCCCGCACGCGTCCGGCAAGCACCTGGTCGCCCGCATCGGGCTGGACATGACGGAGCTTTTACAAGCCGTCGGAGCGTCTGTTACCGATGTGCTCGGTAAGGACATGGTAGCGGGGGACTGCTTCGATACTTGTCTGCTGCAGCTACCTGACCCCAGATTCAGAGTATAAGCGATTTCCTATGGCGGCGGATTTCTGGCTGTTTCCTAGGGTGGGGCGTTCGCCTGGGCCTTCTGGTCTCTTCCTCCTGGAGTTTCTTAAGCGCCGCATCCACCTTTTCGGTTATGTGCTGCATGTACTTGCCGGCGACATCCAACGCGATATTCGCCTGATCAGGAGTCATGACCTTCCCCCTGTGAGCCACTTCGTGTCGGTCTTGGCGACTATCGCTCCATTGCTTCCACCACTCCGCCGGCGCCCGCTTGAGCTCGGTTTGGCCAGCTGGATAATCATCGGTCAGCGCCGCATATACTCGGTAGACGCGCCCGGTAGCGAGGCTTTTGACGTCCCGCTCGTCAGGGAGTACGAGGGCGCCCAGAACCTTATCGCTACGCGCGTTGATTAAGCTCAAAAGCTCCCCTTCCGTGTGAAGTTCACAGGCGGCGTGCGCGAACACGACGGCAAACTGATATTGTTTTTGAGCGGCAAGCCAGCGTGCATGGGCAAGCAAATTGTCCGACGCTTTCCCCATTAAATTCGGCATTAGGCTAAGTAGCATTAAGCTCTCCGTAGTTGGTGCGCCGCGTCGAACTTCTCGCTTAACAGCTTATAGCGTCCTGCATCGGCCGCAATTCCAGCGCTGATCTGGGGCTGCCCTGTGCCGGCGCGTGCTTCTGCGCCCTGTGAGCAGCGGCGCGCACGGCCTGGTCGGCGTCGCGGAGCTCGTCGTTGCTGAGCGTGAGATCCGGCATGGGCGAATCGTAAAAGAGCCGGCGCGCTTCGGTCCATCCAATACTGGTAAGCGCGCTGAACTGTATGTATGCCGAGGCCCCGTCTATCGCAGCTTTTCGTCGGGACTGTCGGGCAGTTTGGCCGCTTCCGCATTAATTTTGTCTTTATCCAGCTGCGGCGCCTCTTTGCCCGCGATCGTCGCCTCCATCATCTCTTGCATGTAGGGCTTGAGAAGATTGATAACCGCGGTCCAATCGCTTCCGCCCGCAATGTTGGGCAGGGCTGGTGTGTCGCGCTCGCGCTCGGTTTTGGTGTAATAGCGATGACCACCACCGCCCCGGTGAATACCGGTTTTCTTATTCCGCCAAGCGACGATGCACCGTGGCCCAACTGTTTGTTCGGCTTGATGCACTTTGAAATTGAGAGCTGCCAAGTGATCAGCTACCGCGTCTGGCGGCACCTGCTTCCGGTCACTTGCTCTAACGACCCTCAGTAGATCCCGCATCCATTTCTTATCTTTCAACAGGACAAGTGCGCCAGAACCGCTAACAGCAAATCGCGGAGTTCTTACGGGAACGCGAGCCGGATCAACGACCCTGCGTTCGTACCTGCATCTGTATGCTTTTCGATCAGGAGATAGCTCGATGACGATTGTGTAAATCCTCGGTTCATCCCCAAAAAGTGCAGCCGCGACGACCCAATGCGGCCAAGGGCCAGCCGCTGGGACCTGCAACATGTGCATCGGAAGCTGTTTTTTCATCGCTTCAGCCAGGACGCCGAGCGATTGCTCAAGTGGCATATTTCTGCCGCGGAGTACGGCGCTCATCCAATCAGCAAGCTCCGTTCCAGCGGCGGTCGCACCAAGGCCGGCGTATCCCAATATGGCTACGCCATCGGTCGTTTCGAGAAACATCAATTTGCGTGCATCATCCCTTACCGGCACTGCGTTCGCAGACAGCCGCCGATCCGCGAGCATCCAGATTGTCTCTGGTCCGTTCACGCTCACTATTAGCGTCACAATTGAGTCCTGCGGGCGGCTGCGACACGCGGTGCGCTAGGTAGCCTTCCAGTCGCGGATGTCGTCGGGAATGCCTAGCAACGCTGTATCTCCACACGAAGCCGCGAAGGTATGGCCGCCCGCAACATCTCCAGCCGCAAGCTGAGGAGTCCCATACCCTCCGAGATCCTCGTCCTCGAATAGCGCACGCCATCGGTCGCCTCGACGAACAATTGCGAATCTGCCCTTTGCGGTTTGGAATGTGTACATCGACTACTCAACTCCCTCGATGTGCTTATACAGTACCGGAATCGCCGCGGTACTGCATGGACACGCCGCGCGTCTGGCGCTTACGTTGCACCATGCCCGAGGGTCACCAGGTCGCGCGTATCACAGTGCAAGCGCTGCCGCCATGCGGTCGATGTTGACCCCCTGATTCTGAGGGGCCTGCGAGGTTCGCGCCTCTATCGCGCGCTCAGATGCAGCCGCTGCGGGACTCGCGAAGCCGATGTATCAATACGGTGGGAAGCGCCAGCTAAAACGTAACTCAGCGCTCAATCGGCGGCGTCTGCTTCATTTCCCTCGTCACAGGTCGCCATAAAAGGTTCACGCTCGCTCGCCCCTCGAACGAGCCGTAGCCGGTAACGCAAGAATCGTTGTTTTTTAAAGGCATCCGTATATTGCAGTAACCCGTAAGCGAACAGAGTGAGGGAACCATCGGTGATTTTTGAGCCCTGCTCGGCGGTAAGAGCTGGATCAAGCGACGCCGAGCTTGTTGCGACCGCTCCTGGACCTTGAGTCCCCATGTTAAATGCCGAATCCCCAGTTAGAGCAGGCGCTTCGCCAAACGACGGAACTAGCGCGACGCGGCCCGTGGCCATGACGTTATACGCTGGTGTCTGTCCGAAGTTCTTGAAGGATACTTTCACCATTGGCGCCGCACCGACGCTAACCGGTGTGATACGAACCGAGTCGATGAAGACGTATGCGCGCAACTGTCGCCGCGCCGTGATTTCCATTGTCGTGACAGTTTCCCGGAGTCGCTTGGCCTGAATGCCAAATACGAACAATTGGAGCAGCAGAATCAACGTCGTCGCTATCGCTATCTCCAAGCTTCTCTCGTCGGCCGACGTCCGCGCCCGTCTATCTGCGCTCTCATTCGACTGGTCGGCGGCGCTTTTTGCGGGTGGGGTTGCACTGACAATAAGCGGCGATTGAGGCGTACCACGCGAGTCGGGCGCAGCCGCCGGTACATTGACGACGCACTCGCACGTTTTAGCACTCGAGGACGGCGGAGCTGCTTCAGACCAACTGGCCCAAAGAGCGAGCGCAATCACTGCGAAGGCAACTGCTTCACACCTGAGCAGCGCGCCCTTTTTAGCCGTCCCAGTAAATCGATGCAATCGCGTTGACCCCTAACCATACAAGGTTCACGCCAGCAAAAAAGTAGAACTGGATAACTGGATTGAATCGACGCGCCAGTAATATTGCTGCAAACGTGCCGATCCAAGTTCCTATTCCTACAATAACGCCGTCTATCCAAGAGAAGCGAATTAGGAAGCCGTTGACGAATGCAATTGGCAATCCGGTAATCACGTATAGCTTAAGAAACTCACGAGCCAGACGACCGCGGAACGCTATCGCTAGTCTTGCGGCGAAGCCGCCCCGAATTTCTCCAAAGATGTATGTTGCGCTTCGATACGCGAGTGCGCCAACAACGATCATTGTGAAGTCGATGATGAATCGTTCGTCTATCGTGGTACTCACGAGATCATTACGGCTTGCTTAAAGTGTGTGCTTTGATCCACACCTTTCACGTACTCAGACGACGTGAAAAAAAACAACATTGAGCGTGCTTAGCAGATACAAGGCGCTCGCATAGAGGCTACGCCGGGCAACGCGCACCGGCCCTTTCTTTCCCCGCACCATCCAAAATGTCAGCAGGAACCAGAAGGCAGAAAATCCAAGAGCTTCGCCAAAGGAGGACAGTCCTGCGACTAGCTCCGACCCTCTCGTTAGGGGTGCACCTACCAGCACGATTGTGCATGCCCAGAACAACCCCCACGACCAACGTATGAGTAATCGGCTGCTACTGGAGCCATCATTCTCACTAGAACCTAGGGGATTTTCTTCGGTAGGTGCGCTAATCGTCATTGCCGTCAACTCGCCGCAATTGTTCACGCCGTTCCCGAGAGTAGCTTCCGAAGGTAGCGGAGTCCATTCACGTTACAGAGCGGCCCGCGGCCGGCCGCGCTGCCTTCGCGCGCACACATGCGGCAGCACAGCAAAATGCCTGGTAGCTTACGCTCGATATCGCCCAAGATTCGACAGATTGGGGCTTCGTCCTGGGCGCTTCCGCAGGTTTGGGTGGAACCGGCGAAAGCGCGTACTGTTGGGCGGCACAGAGATCGACCAATTCATGAAGGCTCACGCGGTCGCAGTTCAATAGCCCAATAACCGATTCCGCGTCCCTCCACTTCTCGCGATAGTTATAGCTTGTCGCTATGGAACGCGAACTAGGTGATACTTTTTGCCACCTAAGCGCCGTGCGAATTTGGTCTTGGCGTAATCATCCATTGCCCGTACAAATTCGACGCCACAATGTGATGGCGAGTTAAGACGCTCGACGTAGGGGTCCCTCACAGGTCTGTGCCTGTAAGCCTCCTCCTGTGATCCATTCTTACCAACGAAATGCCATACTGACTTCGCGGCGTCGTAGGTCAAATCTACGCCAAATTTCTTGCCGGCGGAGGTGAACGCACGTACTTTTGTTGAAGATAGTGCCACATCTCCGGTACCCTTTTGGAACCGCTCCTGACAGTAGCCAGCTATCTGCCTTAGCGATTCCACTTCAAGCGAATTGACCGATAGATGTTCCTTAGAGCGCTCGTCCGACGGCAAACCTAGTTCCAAATAAGCGGCTACCGCCGTCCGATTGCCTCCAAGGCGATGCTTCTTTTGAACGTATCGCACGAGCTCATGTGCCTCTGAAAAAAGAGGAACAATCATTATCCCTTCCAAGTCCACTGCAACGGCATTGCAGGGTGATTCCTGAGCAAACTAGCAACAGTCTCCGGCGTTTCGGCGCCCTCAATAAGTTTTGTACCTGCAATTAACCCGAACATCACGCTATTGACGGTAAATCGCGCGTCCAAACGCTGACGATCCGACTTGTACCATTCCGCGTGTAAAGTTCCATCGGGCGCGGAGGTTATTTCCGGCTCAACGGCAATACTCCGAACGTGCGTCCAAAAATCCAGGAAGTCCCCGAGCGATTTTGCATCAAGAGGCCGGCCAACATTCGAGCCAATCATACTGCCGGGTCCTACAGCTAAATTCTCAATCTTGGCGTACATCCGCTCGCTCAGCTGGGCTTTGATGATCTTGCCCCAATTCGCCATGATCGCATTGGACAAAGTTCCGGTACCTAATTGCTCGATTTGTGGCGGCCTGCCAGAGGTGTAGGGAGCATGCTGGTGTGTTTTGACCTGTGTTGCGCCGCTAAGCAACGCCAGCGAGCCGGTCTGGGGGGTGATCGACTCACCTACGAGAGAGACCCCTTCAGCACCCGTATCAGCGGGTTGATTCATTGTTTCGGCCGACCAAATTTCTTGAGTACATCAGGACGGACGAAATCCCTAAAGAATGGACTTGTAATATCGTGAGCGAATTCCAGCCAATCACTTACGTCGCTGACAAATCCTTGTCTATTCTTAAGTGCAGGGATACCACGGTTGGTTGTAACCACCTTTGATATAAGCTGTATGACACTTTCCTTTGTGTCCTGCTTTGCTCCACTAGCTAACTCCATTATAAATAAAGAATCCTTTGTATCGCGCAGATTGCGCTGAAACAAGAATCGGCCAGACGCCTCGCCCCAGAACAGTCTCTTGTCGCCGAGTACGGGCGGTAGTTCGACCTTAAGTGAAGTTCCGGTCTCCGCGAATCGAAGTAGCTCGCTGCTGCCCAAGACCGCTTTGTCAAAGACGTCCACATATCTTAGTTCAAGGTAGTTTGGGCGAAGAGAGAACCCGAAGTCAGTGGGGTACGAATCAATAAGAACTGCGACGTAGCGAAGTACTTGTGCTTTGAAAGTCCTCCACTCGTACTGTGTAGATTCGTTGGTCGCGAATATGCCCGTTCCAATTTGCACGATCGGATACGAAGACTCATCGTTCTTGTAGAACCGTCGAACGATGCCGTATGGAGCTGGCTGGGCGGGATGAGCAAAATCTTGACTGTGCGAATACCCTGACTTCTCCATTGCCATTGAAAACTTCTGCAGCAATGGAATGAGCATCGGATCGAAGTTCATTAATGGGCCCTGAATTGGGCCCTGCTCAAGATGCCACCTCAATTCAAATACCACCTCGGCAAGTGGGGCATTCGGGAGTCGCCGGATCTTTACATTTTTGCGGCGAGACGCCATAAGAGATTATAACCACGTTGGTGTACAGTGCACGAGTTTGCTCCGATCATGATGCCAATTTCGCCCAGATCTCAAGCAACCGCCGCCTCGGCTGGAAGGCCTTCTACCCGCCCTTATCCGGCGGGATAAGTGAACAACGCCAGCTCTTAATCTTGGAGTCTTTGGGAACGTCGTCAGGGGCACTAGCGAGGATGTCTGCGACGTTCGGTCCAGCTGTTGCGTTGCATCGTTCGAGGGTATGGATATTACGGTTGAAGATTGTGTACTGATTTACGTTTCGGGAGTTTTCCAGCTCAAGAATTAAATAGACGCCCTCTGCTTCTTTCCTCTCAAAAAATGGGACCCATCCATAGACTGGTTTGAGCGACGCTGGGGCAAAAGCGGCTATAAAGAAAACCGCTACGCCCGCCAGCGAAACTATGCCAAGGGTGCGGTGTTGGGCAGTAGGCTGCTCCGGCCGTTCTTTCATCCCATACGCCGGCACGGCTCCACTGTGGAAAAACGCCGCTATCCAAAGAGGCCATGTTGGGACGTCTGGCCTACCCGCAGAGAACCATCGCAGCAGCCCAACAACGAACACTGCATACGCCCCCACCACATACGATTGCCCCAAAGCGGCAAGGATGAAACCGAACACCCTAACGGATGCGCTTTGCGCCTTTTGTCCCGCCGCAAAGAGCATCGCACCTGGTGCTCCCGCGAGGCCCATGATAACCATCACAATGGCCACCGCAATAAGCCCCACTGTACAAGCCATGAACATGATTAGTAGTGATAAGAGCGTGTTCATCTAATCTCCCGGAAAACGCGGCGCGTCCGCCGAACCGATGGTTGGTCGGTGCGACTATTACAGCGTAAGGCCGCCGAGAATTAGACCGCACTTTACGTCCGAGACCGCTTCAGCGCGAGGAAAAGATACAGTGACAAGATACGAACGCGTATCGCGACGTTACGATGATCCAAACTTCAGCCAGACATCGAGAGCTCGCGAAGCGGGTTGAAACGCGATCATGACCGCGTCGGCCAGGTTCGGCGATCGGGTTCCGGCAGGCGCTTTGTCCACACAAAGTTTGCCAACGCCATTAATTGCATACGTCGGCTGTGACAGCTCGACCGCCAATGCCGTCAGCTCTTCGAGCTTGGGATCGATGCTGATGATGTCATCCGCCTGGTATGGCAGGCGCTCAACTACCGCGCGGTAGGTGGCCTGAAACCGTAGTCGCAGCGCCCACCATGCCTGCGCCTTGGCGTTCAAAAAGTAATCTTTGTTCTTTCGATTCTCGACCATCTCGCCTTCGGGGTCGAATACTGCGCCGCTGCCCCGGAATGCCTCATCGCGAATCTGCGGCTGGCCGGTCGACTGACGTCGCTCATTGATACTGTTCGCGTCGCCTCGCACGCCTGCCCCAAGCCCATCGGCATCGTAATCGAATGATTCGTACTTCATTTCATCGCAGATCGAGAACGCGCGCAGCACGGTCTTGTATATGTCGGAGCCCTTGCCTGACCATGAGCGTACGCACTCGAGAAGGAACCCATGGCGGCCGGCGAACGCATTGCGGTCGATACCTTCGTCAGCGACGTCAAGGCCGGCGTATCGCGCGCCAGTCGGCTGAATGCCGAGCTTGATATGTGCACCAATGGCTGCCTGCACCCACGCCGACGGGATGAGAATCCCCTCGACCGCCGCGGCGTAGTTGATATCGATCTCCGCCGCAACCGTGATGGGATCAAGCTCTGTGCATTTTCGCGCGTACCATTGATCGTCCTTGCGCGGATCATCGCGCCAATGCATCGTGAACACGCGAACATTGCCGCTGTAACGCTTAATGGCAAATGCGTTGGCGCGGCCGTTGACCGATGACATGTCCTGGCGGCAGTCCGTTGTCGCCGAGAGCGATGCCTCAATGAGCGCCGGGCGCTCGAGGTGCGCAGCTTCATCAACGAAGTAGATCGCAGTACGGCCGCCGCGCCCGATGCCATCGCCAGCTTCGCCAACGATGGCCGAATCAGTGTCGGGAAACAGAATCCGCATGTGCGGGGCATGCTTCTTGATGTCCCATGAGCCCCGAAACTCACGCGGCAAGGACTGCAGGAACGTCCGCGCTTTGTAGAAGAGGCAATTCGGGTCGCCCAGCGAATCGATCTTTACCTCTTTCGCCGAGCCGAAGCCGATCGACATGCGCTTGTAGAACAAGCAAAGCGTGCAGGCGAGCGCAATCGCCATCCAAGACACGCCCATGTCACGTGATTTTTCGGTAAGGCCTGGGACGTTGTCACGCCAACACTGCATCACGAATTCTAGCCATTGGCGCTGCCGCGGAAACAGTACGAAAGGGAGGAGCGCCGGCATGCCGCGCGAGAGGCAGCGCGGATCTTCCGTGACGCCAAAATCATGCACAAATTGCACCGGATTTTCTCGATAGAAAGCCTTGAGCACGGGCAGACGCTCGGGCGACGCCCGCAACTTCGCCAAGCGCCTGGCGCGGTCCCTGAGAATCGAATCGGGCGCGCGCCAATCGAAAGGCGCGCACGGCGCCGCTACGCAAGAAGGCCGCGCAAGATCCACGCCGGCATCGGCACCGGCCGGCGTGATGAGTTCCGCTTCCACTGGCTTTAACGGCGGTTGTCCGCCCAAAACTTCTTATTCGCTGCGTTGATGCCCGTGGTCAGATCGCGCATCGCCGCGGCCTGCTGGGCGCCGTCGCTCATCTTGTGACCATCATTTGTCACATACGCGCCAGAGTTATCTACTTTCCAGCCCTCTTGCTCACCGTAGGCCATAATCTTTCGGCCCACCGCGTCGCGAACGGCCGCGGGCAGCTCGTCGACGCTTTGCAGCGCTTGAGCGATCCCGTCCCAGATGCGCCCGAGGGCGGCGGGGTTGTAATTGGCGGCGCCTGCTGCAGCAAGCTCAGCCGAAGTTACCGGCGACAAAAATGTGTCGCGAGTCCGGTGACGAACGGGCTCATCCTGAACGCGAACGCCGCGAAGTATTGTAGTGGTCATTTGTAATGCTCCAGAGTGTTGATAGACGGTCTAAATTTAGAGCGCGGTTCAGCGCTCCGAGTTCAAAGAAAAGGCACCCGCCCCAATTCGGAGCGGGTCGCTGGCCACCAAGGCAAGATCGGAGGAAAAATCCTCGCGCCAGCATTCGCCGTTGTTAGGGACACGGTCGAATTGTCCCGCCGCTTCCACGCACCGCAGCGGCAGCGATCCCAGAGCCCACCTGAAATCGCCCTTTGATTCGAAGTCATGCAGCTTCAGCTTCTGACTGAGAGTCCTCGCCAGCGATCAGCGCTGCAAAGCGAGCACGCCAATCGTCCACGAGTGCCGCGATTCGTGCTTGATGTGGTCCGGAGTCCGCGACCATGGATCCGTAGTGGCTTGTTTCACCTGGAGCCGGTCCGGCAAGAGCTTTGAGAGCTTGATGTGAGCACGCGAGCATGTTTGCAGCGCTCGGCGATGCCTGCCCAAAGGCGATCATTCGCTCGCGCATCGCGATCACGTGAGACTGCTGCTCAAGGATCTTGGCGGCAAGTGCTTCGATCTCCTGCGCAGCGATCTCATTGACCACGATAGTCACCGCAGTCTCTGCGTCCCGGAGATCACGCGCGCACTGTTCGTGCTTCGCTTGTACTTCCGCGGCCGCCATCTCAATGATGGACAAGGCATCACGTGCTTCCGCTAGTGCAGCCGCGAGCCCCTTATCGGGAGCCACTGCCAGCTTGCCAATCGCGCCGCCGTTCGCGAGTGCTGAGGCGAGCGTGGTTGCTTTTTCTGCGTCGTCAAGCATCACAGCTTGTTCGCGACGGCTCTTGGCGTCGCGCTGAGCCTCGAGAGCCCTGAGTGTGCGCATGCACGTCTGTTCGGATTGAGCGAAGCGTGCGTGCTTCTCGGCGCGGTGCGTGTGCGCGTGTTTCAGCGCGGCGAGCTTGTCGTGGTCGACTGGGCTTTGTTTCGTAGTCATATAGCGGTTCTCCTGAGTAGGCGGCTTCTGGAACTATTGCTCTCGGCTTGGGCTTCACGAATTGCCAGGCGGCGCATTCGTTTCGCGTATCGGCGAGCCCAACCGGCGTGACGTTTTCTCATGCGCTGCCACACGGACTGCAGAACGCCAGCGCGGCGCGCTGCCAAATCGATGTAGTGAACTGCCGCGCGGCTTCGCCTTGAAGAGCGCGACCGTGGTCCCTGCAGATTGCACAAAGAGCCCACGGGACGTCCCGGCTCAGCACGCCTCGCACGGCGATAACGGCGACGGTTTGGCAGGCGGTGCAGCGATCGATGGCGCACACGTCATTCATAACGAGGGACCAATGTGGAGTGAGATCGCCCCCTGACAGCCGAAGAAAACGCCGAGTGGAGCGGCGCCAAAGATCGGGCGGCCAGGGGGGCGAAAAGGGGATCGCGCTTCTGCCGGAGGAGAGCCACGTCCGGATGAATGCGGGCCGCCGTGGCAGAGGCCAGCAGAAGCGCGAAAGGAGATCGCCCCGACGTTGGGGAAGGTCCGCGCGGCCCATGCCAATAAGCAACGCGGCGAAACCCAACGACGGAGCGAAGGGGGAAGCGGCCCGCGCGGATGCGAGGCTGCGGAATGGTTGACAGGCAGATCAGCGCGGCGAGCGCGCTTGAGGTTATGCGGCTTTGGCTGCCGGCTCGCGAAGAACGCGCAGCACGGTGCTGACTCCGACGTGCAGAGCCTTCGAGATCTTGAGCTTGCCGTTCTTCGGCTTGCCGGTGCGAGGATCGGTAGCGTACATCTTGCGAATCCTCCGCTCGACCGTGCCGCTGACCGGTGGCCGGCCGAGCTGCTTACCATGTGCACGAGCGCGTGCGAGCCCGGCGTTGATTCTCTCGATGAGCATGTCGCGTTCCATTTCGGCGACGGATGCCATGATCGTGAGCACGAGCTTTCCGACCGGTGTCGACGTGTCGAGCTGCTCCCGGTGTAGATACAGCGCGACTCCCTGCTCGGGTAGGTCCGCGAGGAAGTTGATGACGTCGCGACTGCTTCGGCCGAGGCGATCAAGCGCCCAAGCTGCCACCATGTTGATGCGACCCTTTGCCGCATCTGTGCACATGCGGTCAAAGGCAGGCCGCGCAGAGCGGCCTTTAGAGCCGCTGATGCCGTTATCGGTGTAGGTCTCGACAACATGCCAGCCGCGTTGCTCAGCGACCCGTACGAGGTCCATGCGTTGATTCTCGACCGTTTGCCCGCTTGTCGAGACTCGCAGGTACAGCGCGACGCGAAGAGTCTTACTAGCCATGTCTGCAGCCTCGTCAATGACCTGCATGCACGATACCTCCTGACTATTCGGTAATCAAGTGTTTGGGAATAGGAGAATTCGGCATTCGCAAGCCATTGAACAGGCACGCTTAGCCATTCCAGAATGCGGGTAGGATTACCGAATAGGCTCATCATGAGTTCTTGATCCATTCGAGGTATGCGCTCGCCGCCATGGCGGGCGGGATTTCGTCGAAGTTGGGGGCAGGCATGCCCGGCCGCACGGCAAGCTCGCCATCGATCGACGTCCGCGTCAGGCGCGGGAGCACGAACTCGCTTAGCTTGAGGAGCAGCTCGAGCGCTCCCTTCGGATCGTCCTTGGCGACGCGGTCGAAGAGATCCTGAATTTGCTCAAGGTTGCCTTCGACGAAGAGTTGGAACGCCTCGCGTGCCGCCGCTGTCGCGCGATTCGGAGAGCCAGGCGGCCGACCAAGGCCTGCGCGAGGCGGCTTCGGTCTCTCAGTATTTGCCAGTTGTTTACTGGAGCCCTCAGCCTCAGCGCTGGTCAAAATTCCTGGCGCGGCTTCCTCGTCTGCCGCAACGGCATCAATTTCGCTCATGTCAGCCATCACCTTTGTAACCTTTACCTGCCTGCTCTCGTCTGAATGCCTCCCCAACTTCGGGACAGGGACATCCCCCTTAAGGGGGATTGTCCCGAGTGTCCCGAGTCGGGACATGGGCTTGTCCCGAATGTCCCGAATTTGTCCCGAGTTTTGTCCCGAAATGTCCCGAGTCATGTGGATGCCTCGACGCCAATTCGGTAGCCGCGGGGCACAGTGCTGAGGC
>QGNH01001700.1_pt1 | contig 13073 bp, 16 predicted proteins | sample 1735481 | NCBI WGS metagenome assembly QGNH01 (sample SAMN09239004, study PRJNA386568) | Viral metagenome, whole genome shotgun sequencing project. | reverse complement strand
ATATAGTATGTACCTCTTCCCATATAGATTCAAGATAAATAACTATCCTTTTGCTATGTGTTTTTATACTCGAAAATACAACACTTAGAATTATGGATAAGACTATCTATAATGATCCAACTATTAAAGAGTTTCTGCATAATCGGGAATTAGAGTCCTCGACAGTAAGAAATTATATGTATATTTTGAAAACTTATTCTGATTTTATAAAATTAACACCTGAAGAATTTATTAATGAAGCTGATTTTGAGGAGGATAATAATGTTAAGTTACGGAATCGTAAAATTAAAGGTTATTTACTTGATTTCAAAACTTACCTGAAAACCGATAAAAAATATAGTCCTCAAAATATTTCTAAAATGATGACTATTGTTCGCAGTTTCTATCGGGAATTTTCAATAGAGATCCCATACATAATTATTAGAAAAAATATTGAACCCAGGCAAACATATAATGATATTCCAACTATCGATCATGTTCGTAAAGTTTTAGAAATTTGTAATCGTAAATACAAGGCAATTATCACATTAATGTTATCAAGTGGGTTAGGTGCAGGTGAAATTTTAGATTTAACATATCAAGATTTCATAAATGCCATTTATGAATATGTTGAAATAGCTCTAAATGATGTGGTTGATGTAGAGTTATTAAGAACAAAATTAATAAAAGAAGATAGTCTTATCATAGGTACATGGAAGGTCACACGAAAAAAGACACAATATAATTATACTACTTTTAGTAGTCCTGAAAGCATTAATTACATTCTTGATTATTTAGTTCAGAGTCCACCAATAGATCTTGAATCAAATTTATTCAGGACCGCAAGAAATCAAAATATTCCACTTGAATATAATGCATTTAAAAATTATTTTGCCAGGTTAAATGATGAACTTGACCTGGGTAAATTTGGAAGGCAACGATTTTTCCATAGTCATGTTCTCAGGAAGATCTTTACAAATATTTTACATAAACAAAAAATTAGTAAACTACGTATAGACTGGTATTTAGGTCATAGAATCAATGATGTTGATGAAGCTTATTTCAAAGCAGATCTCCAGGATCTAAAAAATGAATATATCAAATGCATACCTGATCTTAGTATTGAAAATATTGAAACTCATATACTTGAAAGTCCTGAATATCAAGAATTAAAAAAACTTCAAATTGATTCTAAAGCAAAAGATGGAGAAATGAATGAACTTAAGGAACAGGTGGAATATTTAACTACTATTGTAGAAATGATTACAGACCCTAAAACCAATAAAACTCCTAAGTTCATGAAAGGTAGAGAAGATGTTCTGGAGTATGTTGAAAAGAATAAAGATAAAATACTCAAAAACGAATGATTAACAAATTTATATCCCTTAAATCCGCATAATATCTAAATTTTTATTCTTATTCTTAGTTTAATTAATTTTTTTCTATTTTAATACTATATCACTCTTAATTTTTTAGTAATATATCATTCTATTCATGTTATTTAGTCTTTAATTAAATTTCTACTATATAAAATCTTTTTATTTCTGGAACAGAAAATTTATAAAGCCTAAAACCGGAAAATATATATCAATTGATCGTTAAATAGGTAAAATGTACATTATGTACAATTAAATTAAAATTGTTATAGGAGGTGAAAATTGTGCCATATAAATTTTATACGGACTATGAATTCTCAAGAGAGGTTTTAGTTGAAGGAAACAATCTTGATATACTTCTATGGGAATATAAGTTAAGAGCTGCCCAAAAAGCATTTGAAGCTAAGGAATTAAAATCAAAGGCTATAAACAATTTGGACGACTTAGTTTATCCAGGAAGTATCTATAATAGTCCGGCACATGTTCGACAAAATATATGTAAAATATCAACAGAATCAAAAATATTGGGCAAAGTAGTTAAAGAAATAGAAGCAGCAATAGAGAAGGATTTTACATCCGAACTAAGAATCACTTACTCAGATTAATTTTTCCCCTTTTTTTTATTGTTTTTTTTTTAATTTTCTACTATATAAAATCCTTGTTAAAATACTTGTTTTGTTCTAAATAAAATTATATAGTAGAAAACAGGGTTTAAAACGAGTATATGATCGTTATATTTATATCAGACCTTAACACATTATATAATATAGAATATAGGGAGGTGAGGAATATGCTTTTATCTAAAACTATATCTATCGAAGCTATAGAAGCTGTAAAGATAGAAGAAGCAATAAAAGATGGTGAAGCAGATAATATCTCTGATTTCATCCAAAAAGCAGTTCAATACTATCTAAAACAATTAAAATGAGGTTATAAATATGAATGAACTTACAAGAGAAAGTGAATTGAAAATCGAAAAATGTCATGCAGAAAGTTTTATATTACGAATGCTTGAATCCCCAGTACAATGTGATGAAACAGGAGGTATCACAGATGACTACATTGCACGTAATTTAGATATATACTTGGAATGGGATAAATCTCAGTATTTAGCAATAATAGAAGATTTAAAGGAAGAGGGATATATATTTCAAACAGATGATGGACATATACTTCTAAATTTCTCCAGTATTTATCCTAATGCAAGTGTAATGTGGGATACACATTTAAATGAATGTCTTAATCAGAGTTTAAAAATTAAAAACACTAAATTATCTTATTTGAAGAATATAGAAGATGTTACACTTCGCAGAATAATCGATAAAATGCTCGGATATGTTGAAGACATTGAAAACGTTAGTGAATTAGAATTAGCATATCCAACAGAACACTTGTCAGGATATAACGAATTATCGGAAGCTACAGGAATAATAGGTGATGAATATCGTATAATAAAGAAAACAATGTGGTATAGCATCCTTTCAACCAAAATTGCAGATAAAAAACTTCGACTTGGTAGAATTAATACAGATGGAAGGTTTTCCATGCTAATAGTATTAGGTTCTGGTAAAGGTAAAAGTGAATTTAAATCTGTATTAAAAGATGTTATAAAAGAAATTAAAATTAGTAGGGATTCAGATGATGGTAAAACCATTGAAAGAAAAGTTAAATGTGAAGAACTATCATCATATCATCCAGATCAGTTTATAGGTAAAGTAAAAGTAAGAAGCTATAAAAAAGAAAAAATAGTAGAACCAATTAAAGGATTCCTTTCCCTAGATTACCTTATCATAGATGAAGCTTTGGATTTATTAAAGGCTTTTGAGCCAGTTTACTCTGAATCTAGAAGGGCACTACGTCTAGGGGCGGATGGTAAAGAGATTTACAAAAAAAATGTAGATGCACACCTTAGTGAGGCTTTGAAATATAAAACTAAATGTGTTTTTTGCCTTTTTGCTCAACCCAAGAGTTTATTTTCAGATTTTGTCTTGGATGGGGATGCCAGAAGGTTTGCAATCGCTTATGTGAACCTCCATGGAGTTAATCAAGATGAAGCAAGGAAAAGGAACATTACCGACTCTGAAATCGATGAAGAATCCCAAATTAAGGATCTAATTAATATATACAATAATTTAAATGTTCCAAATAAATTTACTGTCGCTGATACTGCCAAACAAATTTTTGAAGAATTATATGAACTTTTATATCAAAGAGGAATGACTCATTCCTATAAAATTGCAGATTACACTGAGATAAACAAGTTTACAATCGCTAATATGCTTTTGAAGATGTCTGCCATCCAATCATTACAAGAATCGAGCAATATCATCACGTCTAAACATATAGAACTTGCTTTCATGGACTATTGTGAGATATTAGAACATACTTACAAATATATCCATACTAGGGTAACTGGTAATCTGAATTATGAAGAAAAATGGCAGGGGTCCGATGGTAAGGATCAAGAGGTACTAGAATGGCTCCATGGTAAAGGTGCTACTTCAATAGAAACATCGGAGATTTCTATTGCAGATTATAAAGATAAAATAATTAAAATTTTTGATGTTAAGGATAGACGGGCGGCTGATATTGTCAGTAAGCATAGGAGTAATGAATGGGTTGAAAGTAAGCAGTATAAGCACAGTTCAAAAATATGGATTAAGTTTATTCCCGATGCAAGGGTTGCAAGGATTGCAGAGATGCAGTCAAGGGCATATAAAAAACTCCAAGACAAGTATTATGAAATTCTGAATAATTATGTTACAAATAATGGTGAAAATTATAATCCTACATTGCAACCCTGCAACCATTGCAACCCTGAAGATGAAATTTTAGAAAAAATTCAAAAGGATCTTGAAATGGAAACTTACATAGAACAAAGGAATAGAAAATCCCCGGAATATTTGATAAATGCATATGAACATGATATCAGAGATATTGAACTTGAAATAAGCGAATTATCAGATATCACTAGTGAACAAGGAATAAGACTATCTAAAACACATCAGGCATATTCAAAAGCATTAGCAAAATTAAAAAATAATATAAACAAACCGATAATAATTGCTTATCCACCATTTACAATGCAGGAAAGGTCGAGTGAAAAAATGAACGAGTTGTTATCCAATGGATAGATTAAATAAAAATCCATGGGAACGCCTCCAAACAGAAACATCACGACAGTTCCAAGCGTTTTGTATATATAGGGACATGGGACCCAGCCGATCTATACAACAAGTAGCCCAAAGAAGGCCCGGCTCAGGAGGTTTTTCTAAACTTAAGGAATGGTCTATTACACATCAATGGGTTGACCGTGTCACAGAATACGATGATCACATGGATACCATAAGAAGGGCAGGTAAAGAAGAAGCAATCCTTGAAATGTCCTTCCGGCATGCTGATTACTCCATGCAGATCCTGGATAAGGCGTTGGATGCACTCAACCTTATAAAACCTGAAGATCTAAAACCTCATCATCTTATAAGGTGGCTAGAAGTCGCTGTGAACATTGAAAGGCTAAGTCGTGGGGCTTCAACCCAAAATATTAAACAAGAAGAAATAATGGAGGTTAAAAAGGATGTTTTCACCACAGAAAAACTCCAACAACCTGAAGTCAGAAGAGCAGCCAATAAGTTCATTAAAGCAATCGCAAATAGCCAGGGCAGCACCGATGGGGTTAGCACTCCTAGCGAGTAACAACCAATACCAGATCCCACCTCACATAAACCTCCTCAATGAGAAATTACAAGACGTAGCCATCGGTGAGATTAATAGGTTAATGGTTTTCATGCCACCTCGCCATGGTAAAAGTTTTTTAGTGTCTCAATACTTTGTATCTTGGTATCTTGGAATGTTTCCTGATAAACGTGTTATCCTAACGGCCTACGAAGCAGATTTTGCGGCAACCTGGGGGAGGAGAGCTAGAGATATCCTCAATGAATACGGGAAATCTGTATTTGGGGTAGAAGTGAATAATAAATCATCTGCAGCTAATCGATGGGATATTAAAAATCATAATGGGGGTATGGTCACTGCAGGTGTAGGTGGACCAATCACAGGCAGAGGGGCTGACATCCTCATAATTGACGACCCTGTGAAAAATGCAGAAGAAGCAAACAGCCAAACTTATAGGAACAGAACTTGGGACTGGTATCAATCAACAGCATATACCAGACTAGAACCTGATGGGTCAATAATACTGATTATGACCCGATGGTCAGAGGATGACCTTGCAGGGAGGATATTACATCAAAAACAACAGGGTAACGGTGAACACTGGGAAATAATAAATTTACCAGCCATTGCAGAAGAGCATGATCTGTTAGGTAGAAAACCAGGTGAACCATTATGGCCTGAAAGATATGATTTAAAAGAACTTCAAAGGATCAAAGATACGACTGGCTCATATTGGTGGAGCAGTTTATATCAACAACGTCCCCAACCACCAGGCGGAGGATTATTGAAGCGGGATTGGATTAAACATTATCAGCCTAATGAACTCCCTGATTTGAAAGAACTGAATATATATCAGGCATGGGATCTTGCAATAAGTATGCGTGAAACTGCTGATTACACAGTGTGTACTACCATCGGTGTTTCAGATGATAATAAAATTTACGTATTGGATTGGTACCGGGACCGAATAGATTTCCCAACACAAGTAAAGATGGTTGAAAAATTAGCAAAAAAATGGGATCCATTACAGATAGGTATTGAAAGTAACGCTTATCAGAAAGCATTGCCACAACAACTTCTAGAAAATACCATTTTGCCAATCAAAGAAGTCAATAGAACCAAAGACAAAGTTACTAGGATATCAGCCGGATTCATACACTTTGAAAATGGGAAGGTCCTAATACCTGAAAATCATCAGGAATTAGAGAATTTCATCAATGAATACGTCTACTTTCCTCAAGGACGGCATGATGACATGTTGGATTCAATGGAATTAGCATTAAAACTTTCTAAAGATCCTTGTTATGATTTAGACCCATATCTAATTGTAGGAAGTAATTATTAATTCGATCGAGTGATAAATGTCACAAAATCCTTTTTTTACTTAAAAACATTTCTATCTGACTTTGATAGTAAATTATAATTAATTGTTTAATTAATATCAATTTGAGGTTTTACTATCAAATGTGATGAATGTGAGGCAGAAAATCCTGAAAATGCATTATTTTGTTGTGAATGTGGAAAATCCCTTTCTGAACCCGATAATGAAGATGAATTCTCTAAGCCAGTTGAAAATTTAGGTTATATGGTCTGTGATCTTTGTAATGGGACGTACGAACTTGATGAAGAAGAATCACCAGAAGACTTTGATAAATGCCGGTGTGGGGGTAATTTAAACCATATTAGTAATTTAGAAGAACTCGATGATTTAAAGAAGACTTGTTCAATGTGTGGATTTTTAAATAGTTATGATTCTGAAAAGTGCCATAATTGTGGAAAATATTTCGCTAAAATTCCGGGTTATTTTGAATCAATTACACTGGAAATTGACATACAAATATCCAAGCATTACATCAGAGTTTACTATAAAAATGATATCAAAACTAATCCATCCAAAGAAAAACTAGAACATATGGATGAATTTGAAAGATCAAAAATTAAAGGTTTATCATTGGTAAAACAAAAAATGGGCCATAATTTAATATTTAACTATGAAAATAAGGATATTTGTTTAGAAATATCGAATGCACAGGCAAGAGGGATTGAAAATTTTTTAAATATCACACAAGGTTATTCTATATGTCCGGATAAGGATTGTTCTTACGATTTAAACATTGATATAGATGATGTGTGCCCAATATGTAAAATACAATCTGAAAGTGTGAAAAAAGAAGTTTATGATAGATTATTGAATGAGAAAAAAATTACGAAACAGGAAAATCAGAGAAAAAAAGAAATTGATAAATTTTCCCGAGGCAATATAACTGACATGAATTATAGTTTAAAGCTAAATCAGTATCGTGAAGAAGCGAAAAAGGCCGATATATTATATAAAGCTTATGTTACAGGTGGAGTATCAAGATTAGAAAAAATAAACGGTAGATTTCTAGCTGTTCAAACATTAAAACTTGACGTATTAATTGAGCAAAATAATAAGATCATTGAATCATTAGAAATATCAGCTAATGATAATGGACAAAAAAATAGTGAGATTATCAAATTATTAGAAATAATAGCAAAACAAAACGATAAAAACACATCAAATAACAAATTGTGTCTGGAATGCGGAACTAAAAACCTTCCAGATGCACCAAAATGCCAAAAATGTGGTACAGATATGAACAAACCCTCTTAATTATTACTGTTTCTCCTTGAAGGAAAAGTATGATGACATGTTAAACAGTATGGAATTAGCATTAAATTTGGTTAAAGAACCTTACATTGAGATTGATCCTTATCTGAATTGTTGGAAGTATTTGGAAATTCAATGCTGTGCAAAACATCACAAAACCCTTGTTTTTGCTTAAAAACTTTTCTATTTGGATAATAAATTATAATAATAAGATCAGATTAAAAACTATAATAACTAGATTTAAAACATATTTTTGGGGGGTTTTATTTTTGAAGGATTTTAAAATTGGGATATTTGGAATAATAGGAATTTTAGTTTTAGTTGTTTTTGCTTCAGGATGTGTTAGTAGTGATAATAACACAACAAATAGTTCATCGTCGTCTAATGGACAGTCTAATAGTCAATCAGCTTCATCATCTGGTACTGCGATGGTTAAAATAATTGGTTCAGGTGCATGGTCTGGGGATATTGGTGATAGTTCAGGTAGTAAAACAGTGTCTGGTTCAGGATCACAATCCTTCCCTTTAGCTCAAGATCCTGGTTTTGTTACAGCTAGTTTTTCTAAAACTCTTACGAACGATGCTAACGATTCTAATGGAGATAGTGTACCAGATACAAGCACTTTAACTGTACAAATAATAGATCAAAATGGTAATGTTGTAGCAACCCAAAGTACTTCTGCAGATGGTGGAGATGCAGCAACTAGCTATCAATTTTAAATAAATTTTTTATCTTTTTAAGGAGGTTTTCTAATGGTGATTGCAAAGTGTGAGAAATGTGGGAAGGAATATCAATTAGAACCTAATAACAAGCTTTCCGACTTTCAATGTGAATGTGGTGGAAGGCTAGCACCTCCAATGAAAAGAATACCAGTTGTTAAAAAGGAAAATGATGCGAAAATTTGCAAAAAATGTGGAAATAAATTACCTGAAAATGTTAATTTCTGTCCTAACTGTGGATTTGAAGAGCTTGGAATAAAGGGAACTAAATTTTGTTCTAATTGTGCAAGTAAGATTGATGAAAAAGCTGAAATTTGTCCATCTTGTGGTGTTAGACAACCTGAAGTGGATACAACCACCAACAGACGACCTGAAGAAAGGGAAACTAAATTTTGTTCTAATTGTGCAAGTAAGATTGATGAGAAAGCTGAAATTTGTCCATCTTGTGGTGTTAGACAGCAAGTTTCTACTAGAAATCAACAAGTAGAGAAAGTTTCTTTATTATCATTAATTTTATCTTTCTTTCTTCCTGGAGTAGGGCAAATATACAACGGATTGGGACAAACACAAAACGGACAGGTCGAAAAGGGTATAATTCTTCTGATAGCTTATATTGCATGTTTGGGATTGTTTTTCTTGTTTATAACAATACCTATGGCACTTATAATTTGGATATTCGCTATGTATGATGCCTATACCACAGCCGAGAAGATCAATTCTGGAGAGCCTATTAAAAAATTGTTTTAGTCATTTTACATCAAATGGCATATAACTTGTTGATTACACTATTAGCATTCATGAATTCTGTTGAGGGAGTATAGTTAACGGTTTAATAAATATCTTAAAACTAAAAATAAGATAACTACTACTCCAAATATTATCATACCCAAAATAGCACTCTTAAATAAAGCACTTGCTTGAGATAAATAAACGATTAATACAACTAAGAACAACGCACAATAAAGTACACCTTTTAAAATTCCAGATTTGGGGTGTTTATTTTGGTTATCTGCTAGAGTTATTCTTACATTTTTATTGAAAAATATCCACCAAATTATAATTCCAGCTATAACCGGACCTATAGGAAATAAAATACCTGCTATAACAACTGAAAAAATTGTAAGTAATACAAGTTTACCTGTTAATTTAGGAGTTTTAACTTCATCATGAGGTTGTGAGTTATCATTTTTTTTTTTGCCTTGTACTTTATCTTCTTTTAACGCATTTAAATTATTAACAAATTTTAAAGCCCCCCCCCCCTCCCAAACAAATGTGATATTACTATAATAAATCCTCGTATTACATGATATATTCAATTATTGCTATCCTGATCAGTTTGAAGGTTTAAGCTTTTTTAATCTAATATTCAATCGAATACCTAAGAACATCAAAGCCCTAACAAATGAAAACAATGACCAAAAGTGATAATTCTATAAGTTAAAGCAACCGAAACCGACCTAAATAGACATTAATCTCCTCTCATCTTCTTTATTGCTTTCTTTTAAAAAATAGAATCCTAATAACATGAATAATAAGGCACCAAATAAAGGTACAACTAATGTGAATGAGATGATTAAAACAAATGCAAATAGGAATATTGCGTTTATAGTTTCCATGTTCTGATCCTTTTATTAATTACATATTAACAAGAATAATACCACAAAGATATATTAATATCATTACTCCAAATGTGGTACTAATTTTACCTTTTAAACTTCTCTCTTTAAATCTAAACTCAAAGAGTAAAAACGTTCCAATTGCACCTATTACCCAAAATGCAATCCACGAATTAAAATATAATGTTTCACTAAATGTTAAATATATAAACAGTAACCATCCAACTGATAATATTCCATCTTTTAAAAGAGATGATTCAACCGGTTGAACCTTTGTGGGTTCTTCAATTTTAGTTCCACATTCGGGGCAATAGTCCCCTCCTTCAAAATGAATATCACAATTTTCACAGTACATCTCAATTACCTTCTTTAATAATTTTAGTTCCACATTCTTGACAATATACAGTATTCTCAGCATTGTCAAATCTACATTTATTACATTTCATTTTAAACTTCCTTAGTTCTTTAGTTATTCATACTCTTTTTCCAACTAATTAATCCAACAATTAATATTCCAATAATTGCTCCTATTACTCCAAATACATCAAATCCAATATATAGCTACAACCATTAAAAGAACAATTTCCCACCGATAAAAACTTCGCTGATCAAAACTCTTTTTTGATTTACCTCCTTCTTTTTGTTTAGGAGTTAGAGGTTCAGCATTTGTACTTTGATTAATTTCCTCAATTTTGGTTCCACACTTGGGACAATACTCTCCAGGTTTGACTTCAATCCCACATTCTTTACAATATATAATACCCCCTTATGATTAAGGGTGTATTCTTATTCTTATTGAATTTTTCTAAAACCTGTTTAATTAATCGTATCTACATTTAAATTATACGTTATCTTAATGCCTCAAAATAAGCTTCAATTAATATAAGTTGGCATTGATTTACTCAAGGTTAATGAGGTTTTAATTTTCAATGGTGACTTTTTGAAATGACAGTATTTTGACATAATATGACTATTCTTTATTTGAACATTATAACAATTCCTTTATACCCCCACTAAAGACTTAGGAAATAATCGAGTTCCTAAGAACATAAAAGCCCTTAACAGATGGAACTGATAGTAATGAACATAAAAAGCCTAACATACCAGATAATAAAGGGGAATGGTAATAAATGACAAAAAATGGCAACTTGGATGCATATATGTTGTAGCCATATATTCCACCTATTTTTCTGGTTTTTGTAGTCCGTATTTCTTCTTAGCTACATCATAAGTCCAAGCTATAACTAAAATATAACCAACAATAGCTAAAATGAAAACATTACCGAAAACAAGTATACTTACAATACCAAATATCCAAACAATTATAAAAGAAAGAATAGCTTTAGTCCATTCACTAATATAAGCAAAACCTAACCCTGCGATTAATATATTAAGAAATGCAGCTCCAGTTGGTGATTTCCACTTCTCTTTTGTTATTTCCTTGTTTGGTGTAGATTGTATATTAAGCATTTCCCCACATTCTTTACAATATTTGGCTTCATTTGGGTTTTCTACACCACACTTACTACAAAATACTACAACAACCCCTCCAGTTTGATCATTTTAAACCTATATTTGATATTTTAATCCATTATAGTTATTATAAATTTGTTTTTAATAGTTATACTATAATCTACTTTTTATTTTTTTTTACAATATTAAATGAGCTTCTAAATTCAAAGAATAATTCTATTAATGTCTGAATTGAATAATCGAGCTCGTCTACGGTGAGATCACAGTTTCTTAGTATAATATCTTTGGCTATTAGTGACACCATTTTATTACAATTACAATAATAATCAGCCAGAATTAATTAGATACACATCCATATTGACAAATTAAAGTCAAGAATCAGGGTTTGTAAAATTGTAACAGTGTGCTAATAAAATCACTATAAGTATATACATTATTAAAGTTAAATTACTTGTAATAGAGAATTAAAATGTAATGGGAGGTGAAAAAATGGTAGAGACACAACAAGCAAGTGGTGGGGGATTGTTAGTTTTTGCGATTATTTTGTTCATTCTTTTCCTGCTATTCCCAGTATTCACTATTTATCTATTTATCATAGGACTATTCGTAATGGCAATTGTCGGAATTGTAAACTTAATAGCAGGATAAATACCCATTAAATACTCAAAATTGCCTTTTTATTTTTTTATAATTTGAATTAGTTTTTTTAGTTGATATTTAATTTCTCTTTCATAGAAATTAATAAATGAATAAGATTGTTCATTAATTATTTGTTCTAAATATACATTTTGAGGTTTTCGAATATCTGGAATTGAGATAATAAGTCCTAAGCCTCAATTAATATATAGTTACTATTGATTTAATCAATGGTAATTAGATATTTATTTTGAATGAGTGTATTTATGAATCGTTTATTTAATCGAATACCCAAGAATATAAAAGCCCTAACAGATGGAACGGAAAACAATGACAAAAAATGATAAGGTAATGAATAGCAAAGAAGCAACATTGGAATATATAACTATTGAGCTGTTTAATTCCATTCGAGGCTGTTATAATAAAGGGGATAGTGAACTTCAAGCAACTATCCAATGCCAATGTATGGATATTATACTTGAATCATTAGATAACGGATCCGATAAACAAAAATTCAAAAATATGTTTGATAAATTAACAGGTGCTTAGATGTTTTGTCGAGAATGTGGAACCGAACTTAAAAATGGTAAAACATGCCTTAAATGTGGAACTGAAATCACACAATGGGAATTACACTCAATAATAAATCATATGATGATTGAATATAATAAATCCCATACTAAAATTGAATTTAAAGATATCCTAAAAAAAGTAAGATCTGAAACTCCTATGGATTATCCAGATCTAACAGAAAATGATAAAAAAGAACTAAGAACAATATTGGTACAAGCTTATGATAAAAAACAAGCTCCTAGAGATATTGGAAAAGCAATGTTTAATAAAATTGATAAAATTTCAATGAAACAAGCTCAAAACATCGCACAAACTGAAGGAATGAGAACAATAAATCTTACAGGTTATTTCAATGCTAAATTAAACAGGCATGGAAGATCTTTTACTGTGAATA
>QGNH01000221.1_pt3 | contig 13078 bp, 12 predicted proteins | sample 1735481 | NCBI WGS metagenome assembly QGNH01 (sample SAMN09239004, study PRJNA386568) | Viral metagenome, whole genome shotgun sequencing project. | reverse complement strand
AGCTGAAGTAGTGCAGCGCCTGGATGCCCGTCTGGACCACCACCGAGCCGGTGGTGGGGACGGAGACCTGGCCGCCTGCCATGGCGGGGTAGAACTTGTTCGCGTTCATGTCAGTCGTCATGGGCTTCTCCTACGGGTGGCGCGGTCTCGCTCCACAGAAAGGTTGGGTCAGACAGGCTTCCGGCGCTTCTGGGCCTGGGTGGAGGCCTGGGCGGAGGGCGCTGCCTCGGGCTCGGCCTTCTCGACTGGGGTTGCGGGGAGCGCGATGACGGTCTCCTTCGCGGGCTCCGGCTTCACTTCCTTCGCGGCCTGGGCTGCCTCGGCCAGCTTCTGGGCGGGGGCGGCGGTCTTCGCCACCACTGCGCGCCAGCACCTGTGCATGCCCAGCAGCTCCTTGCCGTCCTTCTCCGGCACATCGCGAAGGATGCCGTCGGTCCCGACGGTGTAGAGGGTGCCTTCCACCCGAACCTTCTGGCCGCGCATGTGCTGCTGCAAGCATTCCAGGTCCATCACTCCTCCGTGTCGAAGCCGTCAGTGGCCTCCAGAAAACCGCTGGAGGTAGGTCGCAGCCTACCCCCAGCGGATTCACATGTCACGGCTTGGGCTAGCCGATGCCGACGTAGCCCGCGCTCCGCCCGATGTTCTGGATGAGGAGGTGCTTCCCGGGGGTGTAGAGGACCGGGACGCCGAAGATGAGCTGCGACCACCGGATGCTCGTGTCGATGGTGGCGAGCGGCAGCTTCACCATCGGAGCGAGCTGCTTGAAGCTGAGCGCCTCCAGGTTCATCTGGAAGAGGTAGCCGGAGGTCGTCCCCGGAATCTTCGCGTTGTACTCGTTGATGATGGACTCGCCCGCGCCCGCCGCATTGGCGACGCGCAGGACACGCCTGGTCGTGGTGACGGCGCCGCCGACGGGCGAGCGGAACACCTCCCACCAGTCCACGCTGCCGCCGACGCCCGGGGTCACGCCGAAGGNNNACGGAGCGCCGCCGACGTAGACTGCCGCGCTGCGCCCGTAGCGGTTGCACGCCTGGACGTGGACGCAGTAGTTGCCGCCGTCGTCCGCGCCGAACAGCGAGGCCCCGTCGCTCGGGGAGGTCGGGCCCGTGCTGATGGTGGGGGTGCCGGGAATCTTGGTGGCGTCGCCCACCGCCGGGGTCGGCGCGCCGCCGTCCGTGATGAACGTGTCGGACTCGAACGCCACGTCTCCGGCGGGGCTGGTGAAGCCCTTGATGTCCAGCCCGACCATCCCGTTGTTGGTCTTGCTGAACGTGTCGTGCCTCTCCTTCGGGAAGAAGGTCTTGCAGAGGTCGGCCTTCACCTTCGGGTTGAGGAACAGGTGCGTCGGCGTGCCGTAGTTGGGCGCGTCGTGAACGGTCAGCGCGCCGTCCGTCAGGATGTCCTCGGAGAGCGGCTTGCCGCGCAGGTCGATGATGTTGCCAGCGGGCGACTGCGACACGATGAGCTTGTCGAAGCCGTCGAACTGGAGGGCCTGGAGGGCGGAGTCGCCGTCGAAGAGCTGCTTCTCCAGCATGCGCAGGAGGTGCATCGTGCCGTTCACGGTCTCCATCGCCACGAGGTTGGCGTGCGCCGGGCGGATGATGCTCGCCACGTAGCTCACCTTCCGGGTGGTGCCCATGAACTTCACCACCGCGTACTTCCTCTGGTAGGTGCTGTCGTCGCTCTCGGGGAGGTCCGACTCACCGATGAATCCGGCGTCCGGGTTCTGCCCGTAGCTCTGCACCTGGTTGAACTCCTCGACCGTGTTGTAGGCCGGTTGCTTCGGGACGGCCTTCCAGAGACGGATGTGGTCCATCTTGAAGGTCGTGTTCTTCAGCGTCTTCTCCAGCGACTCGACGCGCATCGAGAAGCCGTCGCCCGCGACTGCGCTGCCGGGCGCGTTGATGGAGTTGCCGACGAGGAGCGCCTTGTTGAGGGCGTCCACATCGTCAGCCGTGGCGCTTCCGAACCCGTCCACGTTCTCGTAATCCTTCCAGCTCACCATGTCCATGACCGCTCCTTGTCACCCGCTTCGGGTTTCGGGGCCTATGTGCCCCTGGGGTTGAACGCTTCCCACTGACCGTCAGTGGGTGACGCTGCTCCTGAACGCCCTCACCTCAGCCAAGAGGCTCGGGCTCATCCTGTTCATCTGCTCGTACTTGCTGATGGCCATGAGCAGGTCTTCGCCGTTCTGGCCCATGCCGGTCTGGCTCTTCTCCAGCATGGCGCCGAGGGTGTCCAGAATCTCCGACTTGGAGAGCTGGTCGCCGTCAGCGGGAGCGGCTCCGAAGCTCTTCTGGATGACGCGGCCCGGGGCCACGCCGACGCTCTTGGGGGCGCGAGCGGGCTGGGCGGCGATGGCGCCGATGTTCTCGGCGACCGCCTTCACCAGGTTGCCCGTGTCCGCGACGGCCTTCGCGAGGACCAGGTTGAACTCGTGCTGGCGGGCGTCCGACTTCTCGACCACCTCGCCAAGCGAGCTGAGGCTCTTGCACAGCTCGGTGTGCTGCTCGCGGAGGTAGTCGCTCACGTCGAGCGCCTTCTGGAGGGTCTCGCTGTCCTTCAGGCCCTTGACCAGGTTGTCGGAGACGGTGGTCTCGGGCTTGGCGTCACCGCCCAGGAGCCCGAACAGCTCGGTGCGCTCGGACTTGGACAGCTCCTCGCCCTTCTGGGCCTTCGACAGGAGCGCGTCCTTCCGGGAGGTGGTGTCGTCGGCCTGGACGAGGGTCTCCAGCTTCTGGATGGACTTCTCCAGGTCCTCGCCGGTCAGGTCCACCGACTTCTTGACGCACTTCTCGGTCTCCTCCTTCTCCTCCTCGTCCTTCTCCTCCTTCTCCTCGTCCATCGACGGAGCGGGCGGCCCGCCCTTGTCGTCGGCCTTCTGGAAGGGGAACTTCTTCTTCTCCTCGCCCTCGTGCTCCTTCTTCTCCTCGTCGGGGCTCGGAATCTTGCCGTGCTCCTTCTTCTCGTACTCCACCAGCTTCTTCACCTTCTCGTTCTCCGTGCCCATGTGCTCTCCTTAGAGCCTCCCCTGCGCCTTCAAGGCACGGGTGGCGAGTACGAACCGCGTTGCGACAGCTTCCGAGACACCCGGGAGCCGATTCTGGACCCAGGCGATGGCCTCCTCATCCGTGAGGGCCTTCACCAGGTTCTTGGGACGCTTCTTCTTGCCTTGCTCCAGGGACTGTGGGGAGAGCAGGTGCCCGGCTCCCGTGCCAGTGTGCGCGCCCTCGGCGGCGACAGCGACGCCCGGCGTAGCGGCCCCGGCGGTCAGCGTCTTGTTCACCGGCTCCATCTCGTCAGCCTCGGACGCCATGGTGGCCCTCAGCGACTTCGCCAGGACCTCCATTCTGGAATCCGTGTTCACCGGGCAGTTGGTGATGGCCACGTTCCGCACGAGCGCCTTGGCGATGATTTTCCGGTTGGGCCCCTCGCGGCGTTCGATGCGCCCCTCGATGCTGAAGCCCAGGCGGCGGCCCGTTTTCTGGAGCGCCTTGCCCAGCTCCCAGATGCGCTTGGCCTTGTCGGTTTCCAGAAGGTAGCCCTCGGCCCAGGTGCCGTTCGAGGCGGCCTTCGTACCGTCCGGGAGCTTCTCGCCCTTGCGGAACTGGCGGATGGACCCCGCGTCCGGGTAGCCCAGGATGCCGTCGGTGTCCTTGGTGTGGTTGTCGTTGTACCAGCCGTTGGCAGCGAAGTCGGAGAAGTCGAGCCCGCGCTGGAGGACTACCTCGTCCTGGCGGTCTGGGCTCTCGGTCGAGATGACACCCGCGATGCGCTTCTGCTGGCCAGCGGGAGCCTCCGCCTTCTCAAAGAAGGAGACAGGGCTCTCGAACGTGAATGGCATCGTCACTGGTTCGCTCCAAAAGCGAAAGGGCAAGAGCCGCCGGGATTCTGGAGTGATTCCAGAAACCCTGCTTCTCTTGCCCCTACCGGACCCTACGGTCCCACCGGGCCTTCCGAAGTTCTGGAGCGAGAAGACCTGAAAGCTGGAACGATGTCAAGAGGGACCACTACCGCTTCTTCAGCACAAAGGTCTCCGCATCCACCGAAGTTCCAGGGGCGAGCTGGACTGGAAGACCCTTCACCACGCCCTTGCACCAGTAGCACTTCGCCTCGGCTATTCCGTCTTCCCCGAAGGCGAGCGGGCCCTCCAGCCGGAGCCGCGTCTGGCTCCCAGCTTTCTGGAGAATCCGGTTCTTGCAGTGGGGGCAGCGCATCAGCCCTCAGGAGCGAGCTTGAACATCACCATGCCCTTCGCCGTCGTCACGAAGAGCGTGCCATCCTCAGCCTCGTGGTCGATGAAGCCGTCCTCGCTTTCGTCGTTCCATTCCAGAAAGTCCAGCTCGTCTGGACTGGTCTCGGCGGTGAAGACGCGCAGGCCCCCCGGCACGGTGACCAGGGAGACCAGCCTGTCGGAAAGGCGCAGTGGCTCGCGAAGGTCCGTCACCCGGTAGGTGCCGTTCGCTCTCACTTCTGCCACTCCTCTCCAGGCCGCAGGCTCGGGTGGATGCGGTTCTCCAAGTCGTGCGCTCCCACGAGAACGAAGTCCGCCACCGGGACCCCGTTGATTTCGGTGATGCCGTCCTTCGCCAGCATCTTCTCCAGCTTCTCCTTGCTGGAAGCGTTGGGCACCGTGACGCACATGATGTCCTTGAGCGGAGCGCCTCCGGTGAAGCATACCTCAGTCCCGACGGTGTGCAGGTCCGACAAGCCCCCGGGCGAGCCCGCGTGGGAGCCACTCCCCACGTTCGTGATGTTGCCGTAGGCGTCGCTGGTGTACCGCCGCCAGTCGGTGCGGAGGAAGGCCCGGGGGTGCTGAACGATGCCGTAGTTCCCGTCCACGGCACTCCAGCTATTGGCGATGCGGAAGAAGTTGCCATCCGCGCCGCCCGACTCGATGTCGTCGCCCGCCGACCAGCCAGTACCGCCCTTCGCAATCTGGCCAGTCCCCATGCACCCGCGTTGCTTTCTGGAAGCCCAGCCCACACCCTGGCTGAGCTGGAGGTAGAGCGAGTTGAGGTCCTTGTCGTGGCGGTAGGAGCACTTCCACCCCGCGTCGCGGTAGGGCTTGGGGTCCTTCATCACCCAGGTGGCATGCCCGTCGAAGGTCTGGGCCAGCTCCATGCTGTCCAGAATCCCATCGGTCTCGGGATGCTTCGCCAGCTCCTGGTCTAGCCAGGCCTCGTCGTAGATATTCTTGTCGCCCTTCAGCTCATGGACCCAGCCTTCCTTCGCCAGGGCCAGGCGCAGCAGGGACCACTTCTTCCAGGCGGACTCGTTGGGCAAGGAGAGCGCGACCTCGGCCTTGTGGCCCATCTTCTCCATGGCCGCGCCGAACTCCGCCTCCACGTCCTTGCCGTCCTCGATGCGCACGCGGAAGAGATTCTGGAAGACCTTCGTCCCCTCGTGAATCTCTATCTTGGAGCCGCCCTCCGTCGAGGCCTTGTACCCCTCGTCGGAGTAGGCGTAGCCGCCCTTCTCGATGTGCAGCCCGGTGCTCTCGTCGTAGTTGTGGAGCGGCCAGTCAAAGCCAGGCTTGGTGAGGTTGGCGGACAGCGGCATCTGCACGGTGCCCGCTTCCCAGGTCTTGATGGCCTTGGGCTTTGACGCCATCGTTCCAGAAATCTCGGTGTAGACCTTCCCGTCTGCGGCCTTCACGCGCCGCACGGTCACCTGGTTGTCGCGGAAGATGCCCGGCTGGCCCAGCGCGATGCACTCGCCGAACCTGGGGAGGATGGCCTTGTCGATGGTCTTGAGCGCCTCACGAGTGAGGACGTTCTTCCAGAAATCCGTCGAGCCCAGACTGGGGAGAGCGGCTGGCGTGAAGCTCGGCTGCGGAGGAATCTTCGCCTCCACCACCGTCTCCGTCTTGCCCACCTTCTCCAGGTCCGCCTTCTTCACGAAGGCGAGCCAGTTGCTGCCGCCCTTGGTGATGCCCGTGGTCGGGATGTCGAGCTTCTTGAGCGCCGCCTTGAGCTGCGTCTCCTGCTCCGGCCCGGCGGGGGCGAACTTCACCACCTTCGTTTCGGGGTCGGTCTTGTGGTCGGCAATCTTGTGGAAGCCGGGCTCTCCCGCCAGCAGCTCCCCGAAGGTGGTCTCGACCTTCTTGTTCTTGAACTTGGTGCCCTTCGGGTACTCCTTGCCATCTTCGCCCTTGATGGTGCCCACCGCAGGCTGCCCCGGGGTGCCCGCCGCCAGCTCTGCCGTGGTGACCTTGAAGAACGTCCCGAGGGGCGTCTCCTCTTTCTGGAAGAGCCCCAGCCCCTGCATGAGGGTCGCGAAGCCAGCATCCGGGGAGCCCAGCAGCATCCCCCCATCGCCCTGGCGCGCCCAGATGCCCACCGACGGGTCAATCTCGTGGACGTAGGACTGGAAGTGCCCGAGGACGTGCAGGGCCTCGGAGTTGGTGACCGAGGGGTGCGCCTTCGCCCACTCGCTCAGCACCTTCTGCTTCGCCTTGGCCGCCTCCTTTTCTGGACTCAGCTCCTGCTTCTTCCCAGGCTTCGTCTTCTTCGGCTTGGGGACCGGCGGCGCCTGGAGCACCGGGACCACCTCGGCGGCGGGGCCCTCGACCTCCTTCGTCCCCTCCAGGGCGGAGGTCTCGACCGAGCAGAACGCGCCGCCCCACTTGTTGGTCTTCACCCCGTACTTGTTGACGGGCGTGAGCCCGAAGTCCAGGCAGAGCTTCTTCAGCGCCGCCTCGGGGGAGATGGCGGCGTCCTTGTTCAGGCAGAGGTTGGTCCACTGGGGCTTGCCCTCGACGGGCATCACCTTGAGCTTCGGCAGCGCGAGCTTGAGGGCGGCCNNGTCTTGACCGGCTCGACCTTCTGCTCGGGCGTCATCTCCTCCGGCGGCGTGCTCAGCACGCTGGGCGCGGGCGCTGACACCACCACGCCAGGGTTCTTCGCTGTCGAGCCCGCTGGGAACTTGGCGGTGTCGAGCCCGAACATCTCCTTGAGCGCCTTGATGTCGGTCGGGAGCGAACCCTTGCCCGCCGTGTCGTGCTTGTCGGCCACGTACTTGAGCGCCGCGTCTGCGCTCGTCATCAGCTGCCCGCCCGTGACCTCCTTGACGCCTTCCTCCTGGATGGCAAAGGAGACCTTCTCGCCAGGCGTGCCGTCATGGGTGTGCCCCGTGGCCGCCATCGTCAGGTAGAACTTCTTGCCCTCGTGCGTGCCTTCCAGAATCAGACCCGGCGGGGGAACCCAGTCCGCCCAGCCAGTGGGCTTCTGGACGCTGAGCGGTTCGCCCTTCTCCCACTGGGCCATCCCCGTCTGCACCTTCTCGATGAAGACGTGAACCTCCGGGTCGTTGATGTCCTCAGTTCCAGAAACCACCTTGAGCTTGGGCTCTGGGGCCACCCCACCTTCGACGGTCGGCGCGGTCTTGGTGTCCTTCGCGTCTTGGACCATGCTGTAGGCCACGTCGTTGGTCGTCCACTCGTCGCCCTTGATGTACCAGGTGTCGGTGCCGGTCTTCTTCCAGGTCGTCAGGCCGTTCAGGTCCTTCGCGTTGACGACCGCCCCAACGGGGAGCTTCTTCAATTCTGGAATCAGCTCCAACTTCGTCGGGATGGCATCAGCCGAGAAAAGCGCCGACTTCGGCGCGGCTGGATTCGCAGCGTCAGCGCCTGGCTTCGCCTCCGGTATGGTCTCGAAATTGGAAGGCGCAGGAGTGAGCGTTGCCGTGAGGTCCCCAGCCTTGAACCAGGAGGCCACGTAGGCTTCGTCGTACTCCTTCGGGCTCTCCGGTGGCTTGCCCTCCTTGGAGATGAGCTTCCAGGTGGACATGGGCCCCGGCTGCTTCTCGTAGACCAGGTTGCCAATCTTGAAGTGGAGCTGCGACCCAGGCGCCGCGCCCTGCACCTGCATCGACGTCAGCGGGGTCTGAGCGGTGGCCCCAGTTGAGCCCTGTGCTTGGGAGGGAGCAGGCGTGACCTTGAAGATGTCCTTGTGCGCCTGAGACCAGTCCAGCATCGTCCCGTCGGTGACTGCTTGGCCACCGATTGGAACCTTGTTGCCCCCAGCGTCCACCTTCAACGTCCAGAGCTTGTCCGACTCCTTCACCCACTGGGCCTGACCGAAGTGGTAGGTCGTGCCCTCCGGGGCGTCCATGATGTCGCCCAGCGTTTCTGGCATCGTCCCGAAGTTGTTCTCGCTGACGACCTTTTTGGCCTCTCCAGAAATCTTGGCGAACTCTGCCCCCAGCTTCTGGGCGTCGCCCAGGAGCTTGGCGCTCTGCTCGGGCGTCAGCTCCACGTCCTCGATGGACGCAGGGGCCTGCTTCGCCGTGATGCCCCAGAACTTCCAGCCGGCCCCGGAGGGAACCTTGCTCTTCCCCGCCGCTGCCTTGTACTCCGCCGCGTTCCCGTAGCCCTGCTGGACCGACCACACATGGTCGCAGGCTGCGCTCAGGCTCCCGAAGGTGTCCGTGGCGGACCCGATGGACACCTCGAACTTCCCCCCGTCGAGCGCCTTGAGGGCGACAGTCTTCTTCACAGGCGCGCCCGAGCCCAGCTTGAACTTCTTCTCGACCTTCACCTCGGTCCCCACCGGCATCACGCCTGCAACCACTTTGGATGCAGATTTCGGTACTTTCGCCGTTTGGGGGAGTTCCGCAGGGGGAGGAGGCCCCGGAAGGGGCTCTTTCTGGACAGGGGCCTCCTTTGCCAGGACGGTCCACGCCTTCACGTCCGAGAGCTGGTCAAGGTGGAAGTCGTGGTTAGCTGCCCCCACGTTCGTGGTCTGGTGATGCCAGGGCCCCTGCCCGTTCGTCTGGAAGAACTTCTCGTAGAGCGGACCCCCACTGCCCCAGGGACTCACCTTCGCCACGAAGAGGACCGGGTTCCCGCTGATTGGGGACTTCTGGACGATGACCGTGCCTGGGGGCGGCGCGCCCACGTAGCTCTCGCCCATCGCCGAGTGCTCGGTGGCCTTCACCTCGTCCTGGACCTCGGTGGGCATGAAGGCGGGGTCTGTCACCAGCCCCGGGGGGTGCTTCGCCAGCATCTCGGTGACCGAGACCTCCGGGGTCGGCTTCGCCTCGGGAGTGGCTGGGGGCGGGATGACCTTCGCCTCCTCCAACTCCTTGGGCGTCATCGCGCTCACCGGCTTCTCACCGCCCTGGGCGGAGGTCAGCTCGGTTGCGAACTCCTTCAGCTTGAAGACCTGGCTCCCCAGGGAGATTTTCTTGGCCTTCTTCTCGGTCGCCGTCATCGTCAGCGGCAGCCCGTTGTTGAAGAGGTAGAGGCTGTCCCCCGCCTTGTTGAGCGAGTCGAACTTGGCCGCCGTGCCATCCGGGTAGCTCACCAGGAACATCGGCCCCTTGGTGTCAGGGTCTTCCAGAACTGCGACCGTGTACTCCTTGCCCTTGTACTTGGTCGTGAAGCCACAGGTCGGCCCCGGGAGCCCGGCGGGCCACTTCGCCCCAGGCTTCACCGGCTCGCCCGGGTGGAAGATGGTCGTGTTGCCCTTGGTGATGGGCCAGCCAGGGGCTGCCTGAGCCACTGGGGCGGGCGCAGGGGCTGGCGGAGGAGCCTCGGCGACCTTGGGCACGTCCGGGACCTTGATGGTCAGGGCGGGCTTCCCAGGCGCCTTGGCGGGGGCCTCGGCGACCTCCTCCGGCATGGTGTCGAAGTTGTTCTCCGCCGGGGTCGCCTTGGGCAGGGTGGTCTTGGACGTGACCACGGTCCGGAGGAAGCCCTCCATGTCCTTGCGCAGGCCTTCCAGGCGCTGCGCCATCGCCTCCAGGCGCTCGCCCGCGTCGAAGCCACCCACGCCCGCCGCCGTGGCCACGTAGGGCGCCGCGATGAGCTTGAACTGGTCGGAGCTGATGGTCTCGGCCTTCGCCACCGCCTCGCCCATGGCGTTGACCAGCTCATCGGTCCACTGGATGTCACCCTCGTGGACCGCATTCCAGAACTTGTTGTAGATGGTCGGCGAGGGGTTGGGGTGGAAGTCCTTGTCGAGCTTGTCCTTCCCGAAGAAGCGCCAGGCCTGCCCCTTGTCGATGGCGTTGAGCGTGTCGCCNNAGGAAGTTTCCAGAATGCCCGTCGTGCTGAGAGGTGAGCCAGTCTGCGACGAAGTGCTGGACAATCTGCGTGGCGAACTTCTTCATCTGGCCCGTGGTGAGCCCGCCCTTGTGGTTCTCGTTCAGCGGCTCGCCCGGGACCTCCCCGATGAGGACGCCCAGCTTCCCCTCGACCTCGACGCAGCGCGAGGGGGGCACCTTCCCGCCCACGATGAGCCGCTGAATGCGGACTGCCGCCTCTTCCGCACGGGCGATGGTGGGGTTCTCCGCCTTGAAGACCCACTTCTTGCCGCTCTTGTCCAGAAAGAGCCGGTTGCCATGCGAGCCAGCGTACTTCCCCGCGTTCTTCTCCTCCTTCAACTCGGAGAAGTCCGGGATGTCCTTGTTCTCGTCGTCCCCGGAGGCGATGTTCGCCGCCCAGGCTGCCTGCTCGTCCTCCTTGGGGTGGAAGAGCTTCCCCATGGACGGCAGGAGCGCCTGGACCTTGAAGGCCCAAATCGTCGGCTTCTTGCTGACTGGCGAGACCCCGAAGTGCGAGGCGAGCATCTCGCCCGCGCTCGCCGTCATGCCCACGAAGTCCCCGTCAGCGGCGGCCTTGATGTCCAGGTGACTCAGCCAGTCCAGAATCCCCTGGGACTTCTCCTGGAGCCCCTCGCCCTCTGGCTTCACCGCGTAGGTCTTCTGCTGTTGCTTCAGGAGGGCCAGGCTCTTCGCCTTGGGGCTGCCCGCGTAGATGGGCTTGTGCCCATGGCCGTAGCCGACAATCTTTCCGCCCTTGGGCCCGACGCAGATGATTTTCAGCCCGGACCAGGTGCCCAGGTTGACGTTCAGCTTCGCCGTCTTCACAGACGACTTGATGAGGAATTCTGGAATGAGCGGGATGGTGAAGAGCATGGGCTACTCCTCAACGGCGTGAGTGCGCGCCAGCTCGGAGTCCGTCCTGATGTCCCAGAAGAGCCCTATCAAGTTGGGGTACTCGCGCTCCAAGTCCAGGTCGCGCTTGCTCTCGTTCACCCACTTCGCCGCGTACTGGTGAGCGATGCGCATGCCCAGTGGAGTCAGGATGCCCTCGTCATCCTCAGTGGGGCGAGCTTTCTGGAAGTCCATCACGTAGCGCATTTCACCCTCGCTGAGCTTCCGCTTCCTTCGCTTCCAGAGTCGCCAGGCCTTCCGTGGTGAGCCAGGGGCGCTGTCCGCCGTCCTGGTAGAAAACCTCTGCCTCCGCCTCGATGTCGCCCAGCTTCACCTTCACCTTGCCCTTGCGCAGCGGCTCATCGAGGTCACCCTCGGTCATCCGGTACTCGCTGGTCAACGTCTCGGAACTCTCGTTGATGCGGTACACGTCTCGCCCGGGAATCAGCTTCAGCGCATAGACGGTATCGGTCTCTGCCATGGCGGCTCACTTGTACTTGTGCTTGCGGTGCTCGTAGAGCTGAAAGATGGCGTCCTTGTGGGGCGCGAAGTGCTTCTGGTAGATGTCACCCATCCCGTCCGCCGTGAGCACTTTCTGGAGTGACTGGAAGGTCTCGTGGGCGTCGATGTGCTTCTTGAAGAACATCCGCTTGAGGAAGTCGTACAGCTCCTCAGTCCCGATTCCCTCTCCGCCATTCACCGTCTGCTCTTCAAGCTGTTCACGGATGCGCTGGACCGTTCCCACCTCAGGCACCATCCCACGGGAGCGGAACTTCACATAGCGGAACGGCAGCGAGTCGTTGCCGAACTGCTCCCCCTTCGACTGGGGGGTCAGGCGGAGGACGTTGTTCTGGGCATCGCGGAGGCCGAGGCCCGTCGGGTCCACGAGGAGCTTGTTGAAGGTGTCGTAGTAGAGCGCGTTGCAGGTGAAGTCTCGCTGCATCGCGTCCGGCGTCAGGTCGTGGTCGAAGGTCGGGTCATCCTTGTAGCAGTCCGCCTGCTTCAGGATGGCGATGTCCAGGTCGATGCCCGTCCCGTTGCCCACGCCGCCCATGCCCCAGCGGAAGGACCGGTTCTTCAGCTTGTGCCCAGGTTCTGGATTCCTCTTGGCCGCCACCGCTTCGATGCCCGCCGGAGAGAGCGTCGTCACCACGTCGATGTCCTTCATGGTCTCAAGGATGTCCTCTTTCACTTTTCCCTGGGCCACGCCCCGCATCAGGTCCCGCATCACGCCGCCCACCACGAACACGTCGCTGCCGAAGCTGCGGATGGTCTCCTCGTACTCCTGGTAGGTCTGGCCTTTGACGGGCGCCTGCGCCAGAGCGGACTCCATCACCTCCGCGCAGAAGGGGTCGAGCTGATAGACCTTCGCCTGGGGTCCGAGCTTCTCGTAGGGGCCCCGGTAGACCTTCTCGCCCGCCGCCTTGATGTTGTGGACCGGCTTCCCGGTCTTCGGGTCCTCGCTCACCCACGGAACGCGCGCCTGCTTCCCACTGGCGTAGCGCACCACCGCCGTCTGCGTCACGATGTCCTTCCGCCAGGGGTCGTTCTTGTAGGCGCTCGGGTCATTGCTGAAGCCCACGAGCGTCGCGGGCTTGCCGTTCACCTCGATGGCCTGGCCAGCTTGGAGCTGCCATTCTGGAATCTTCGGGCGCTTGGCCACCGTGCCCAGCTCCGACTTCGACACCTCCGGGAGTGGCTTGAGAACCTTGATGTCCTCGTCCTTCAGCGGCTCGTACTTCTCCGCTGGCGCTGAGGGAACGCCCACCACTGGAATCTCGACCTTGCTCGTCTTGCTCGTCTTGCCACTCGCCAGCTTCTTGTCCTTGCCCGCGTCATACTTCTTCCGCAGCCCGTGGGCCTCGGTCTCGGAGAGCGACAGCATCGCGTACTTGCCACCCATCACGATGGTTCCAGAAAGCCCGTACTCCGTCTTGAACTTCTCCAGTTTCTGGAGCTTCTCCTTCGGCAACTTCAGGACGACGTGGGTCTCCAGAAAGGCGTGGTCCTCAATACGCCCCTCGTGGTGCTCGGCGTACTCGTAGACCCAGTGGTCCGCCATCCACTTTCTGGAGCTGTACTTGTGGCTGAGGGCGGCGGTGCCCTTGAGCCCCTTGGAGATGACCAGGCGCGGCTG
>QGNH01000787.1_pt2 | contig 13080 bp, 14 predicted proteins | sample 1735481 | NCBI WGS metagenome assembly QGNH01 (sample SAMN09239004, study PRJNA386568) | Viral metagenome, whole genome shotgun sequencing project. | reverse complement strand
GAAGCTGCGCCGGACAAGCTGAAGCGCTGGCTCGACGTGCCAAATATTGCAGCTGAGCTGGACGACGAGAAGCTCGGCTCGATCGGCATGCTGGTCCATCAAGAGTGGAAGGTGGATGAGGGAAGCCGCAGCGACTGGCGGAAGAAAATCGAGGATGCGATTAAGCTCGCTATGCAAGTCAGCGAGCCGAAGAATTATCCTTGGCCGAAGGCGAGTTGCTGTTCGCTCGACACGGATATTCTGACCGATACCGGCTGGCGGCCGATCTCGGACGTCAAGGTCGGCGAGCTTGTCTACAGTCGAGCGCCCGACGGCGCAGCGGCCTTCTATCCGGTCGAAAAGACCTTTCGGGGGATGGCCGACAACGTCGTTCACTTCGAAGGCAAAAGCATCGACTTGCTGGTGACGACCAACCATCGGATGCTGGTCGAGCGCGAAGCGCCGAATGCGCCAAAGAAGACCTTTTTCCTTGAGGCTGGCGAGTTCCTCGACAAGCCGCTTCAGTGGTACTATCTGCCGCTTACGTCGGAGTGGTCCGGGGAAGCGCCGCAGGAAATCTACGGACTTGAGCCGAGTGATTACGTCGAATTGCTTGGCTGGTACGTCTCGGAAGGCTCTGCGCAATACGGCGTTACGCCCGCTGGCGCGGACACGGTTGGGTCGTTGTCCATCGCCCAGAGCCGAAGCGCGAATCCGGTCAAGTACGCGCGAATCTGCGATCTGCTGGATCGCTGCGGCTTTTCCTACACGCCGCGGGATACAACGATCTGTGTCCACGCGCGTTCGATGCCGGTGGAGTTGGCCGATGAGTTTCGGTCGCTCGGAAAGGTTGCAGAGAAGCACCTTCCAGCGCATGTGATGTGTCTATCAGCCTCGCTGTTAGCTTTACTGCTTGACGCGATGGTCGCAGGCGACGGCTGCACGCGTGTTCGCGATGGGCGTCGTCCACATCGCATGTACTTTACGACCTCGCAGTTGCTGGGCGATCAGGTTCAGGAAATCTGCCAGAAGATCGGTCTGCGGGGAACAATCGGTACGACGGAACCGCGAGTCGGTGGAGAAATTAACGGGCGCACGATTACCGGTGCTCGCCGGGGCTATCGCGTGGAAATCAACGCGAAGCCGCGAGTCCGCGTCTTTACGATGAAACGGACGCTGGAGGCTTTCAACGCGGAAGTCGCCTGCGTTGAAGTCGGACCGTTTAACACGATCTATGTACGCCGTAACGGCAAGGCTGTTTGGGTCGGGAATTCGGTCGTTTACCCGCTGATGACTACTGCTGCGATGCAGTTTGCAGCGCGAGCTTATCCGGCAATCATAGCTAACCGCGCCGTCGTCAAGGGCATCGTGCTCGGCCGGGATGAAGGCACGCCGCAGGTCGGGCCGGACGGGCAGCCAGTAGTAGATCCGACAACCGGCCAGCCTGCTTGGGCAGTGCCGCCCGGTGCCCTCCAGAGCCGCGCGGATCGCATCGGTTCCCACATGTCCTGGCAGCTGCTGGATCAAATGCCGGAGTGGGAACCGGAGACGGACGCACTGCTGCACAGCTTGCCGATCCAAGGCACGATGTTCCGTAAGAGCTACTTCGACCCGGCGCGTGGCCGGAACATGAGCCTTGTTGTTCCGCCCCTGAAGCTGTGCGTGAACTACTGGGCGAAGTCGCTGGCTTTGGCGCCGCGGCAAACAGAAGAAGTCAGCTTCTACCCGTATGAAATTCGGGAATTCGAGCGCGCAAAGTTGTGGCTAGAGCGGCGCTACACTACTGACCCGACTCCTGCTGATCATGGCTCCTCCGGCCCGGACGACGATGCGCCAATCGTGTTCCTTGAGCAGCACCGGTGGCTGGACCTCGACGGCGATAACTATCCAGAGCCCTACACTGTCACGGTTGACCGGGAAGGTCAACAGGTTGTTCGGATTGTTGCGCGCTTTGAAGAGTCTGGCCTGAAGTTCGATCCGGTCGACCCGACCAGGGTCCTCCGCATCGAGCCCCTGCAGTTCTACACGCAGTATGATTTCCTGCCAAGTCTTGACGGTGGCATCTACGGCACGGGCTTCGGGCAGCTGCTCGGGCCGATCAACGCAGCGGTCAATACGACGCTGAACATGCTGATCGATGCAGGGCACTTGGCGAATACGAATGGCGGGTTCGTTGCGAAGAACCTCTCTATCCAAGCTGGCACGCTGCGCTGGACGATGGGAGAGTTCAAGCCGGTCAACGCAGGAGCTATGCCGCTTCGGGACAGCATTCTGCCGCTGCCCTTCGCTGGTCCTAGCCAAGTTCTCTTTGCTCTGCTCGGGACGCTGATTGATGCCGGTAAGGATGTCAGCAGCCTGAAGGATGTACTGGCAGGAGAGCAGCCACAAGCCAACGTGCCGGCTACTACTGTCCTGGCCTTGATCGAACAAGGCCAGAAGATGTACACCGGCATCTTTAAGCGCATTTATCGCGCTCTGAAGGAAGAGCTCGACAAGATCAAGCGGCTCAACTTGACCTATATGCCGGAGACGCAAGACTTTCAGATCGCGGAGAAGTGGTTCCAAATCAGCCGGCAGGACTACGTTGCTGGTGCTGGCGTTGCTCCGATTGCTGATCCGACTATGGCGACCGAGGCTCAAATGCTGGCAAGAGCCCAGTATCTGATGCAGTTCCGCGGCGATCCGTTGGTTAAGCAGGACGAGCTGACGACCCGACTGCTCAAGGCTGCCAGCATCGACGACATCGACAAGCTGATGAACAGCAACCCACCGACGCCTCCGCAGATCGCAATCAAGGGCCTCGAGCTGGAGATCAAGGGTCGGCAGGCTGACGCGAAGGAAATGCTGGCCAGAGCCCAAGCGCTCAACCAGTTCGCGCAAGCGGCGCTGGCTGTGGCGAATGCCGACAAAGCTGTCGGCGACCAGCACCTCGCTTGGGTCAACCAGTCAATGCAGACATGGGAAAGCCAATTCGAGGCGACAATGAGAGTTGCCGAAATGCAAGGAGAAGATCAAGCAAATGCAGGACAACCTGGACAGCCCGGAAGCGGAGGCCCGCCTGCGGCTCCGCCAAGCCTCCCTGCTGGACCTGTCGGAACGGGAATTCCTCCAATGGCGACATCACCCAGTTAGCAAAGTCGTCTTAGCTTTCCTTGCTGACAGGCAGAAGCAGCTGATCAGCGCTGCTGTTGAGGGCTGGCTCCAGTCCGGCAAGCTGGTGGATGAAAAAGCCCTTGAGGCGCGGGGTAGAGTTCTTGAGCTCGTTGATCTTGTTGGGCTGGACTGGCCAAGCCTTGAGGCATTCTACGGAATTGAACACCCTGAACAGCAAGAGAAGGAAAGCGATGACGGAGCCTAAGAAACGAGTCAAGAAGTCAACCGCTCCAAGTCGAGGGACTACCTCGGCACCAATTCCTCCGGTCCGCGAAGGCTGGCATCGGCTTTGGGCTTCAAGCCACATAAAGCGTGGCTACCAGCTTGTTGAGAGCCCTGAGCCGCAAGCGGATCGCTCTCGAGCTATCCGGCGCATCGCTGGCACACATGCCAACGGCTCGCCACTAATTCAGTACCTGCTGGAGATTCCGCAAGCCCGTTACGACCAGATGTACGCCGTAGAGACCGGCACGGAAATACTTGCAGAGAAACCGGAAGGCGAGACGATCTCTGGTTTGGATGACTATGACTTTAACTACGTCGATGTCGATTCCTATCGACCAACACGTCCGCGCCGCTTTTCCATCCGTCTTGACTGGCGTGGCGTTGCTTTCCATTGGGACAAGTACGCCGCGCTGCGGTGGGGCGACATTAAGCTCAGTTGGTTCCCGCCGCGGCTCGGCTGGTCGTTCGACTCGCAGGAAAAGCTAGAAGCTCGCATGTCTGAAGGAGACGCTGTGTTGCAGAAAGATTTCGAGGCGCACTATGAAGCTTAAGGAAGCGGTTGCTGCGTTTGAGCGTGGATTTGAGCGTGTCTTGGATGGCGAGCCGGTTGCCTACATGGAGCGCGGCGATAAGCGCTACGTCTACCGGACGATCTGCAGTGGGGGAGAGAGACTACAGGGTGACGTCGTTCCGATTCTTGCTGCAACGGAAGAGATTGCTGCGTCTTTGTGGCTGGAAGCGGCCCGCTGCGTACAGACACCGCTGGATCGGTTTCTCTATTGGCGCGTTCGCCCAGAAATCGACTGGGTTGATGCCGGGCCGGCAGAGTACCCTACAAAGTACGCCGCTGTCTATTCGCGCTTCTTGACGACGGAGAACTTGATTCCAGACATCGTTCCAGAGATTTCAGCCCGTCCGGTACGTGAAAAGCTCGGCGATCTTGTGGTCTCTGATGGGCGCCGTGGCTTTGTAATCAGCCTTGAGGATGTTCTAGACAACTGGGCGCCAGTCCGGTTTACCGCGGGCCTTAAGGCGCTTCAAGAGAAGGAGGCTACCCGTGGAGCGTAGGTTCCCCAGTGCGGTAGCGACAAAGCCGCAGAATGTCAACCACATCGACGTTGCTGAGACTGCCCAGCGCATTCAGACAGCAGTGGCGAAGTACGTTCCGGCCGCTTGGACCGGCAGCAACGACTCTGGCTGGGTTCCGGCCGGGCAGCAGATCCTTGTCATGCCGGATATGCCGGAAGAGCAAACGGTAGGCGGTTGGCACCACAGTCCGGCAGAAGTCAGCCGGGCAGCTGCTGCTGCTGTGACTGGCATTCTGGTTGCTGCTGGAGAGGGCGCTTTCCTCTGGGCAGAGGATCGTATCCATCCTTGGGTCGGTCGGAAGCCGGTGCCGGGAGAGCGCATCACGATGCAGCAATATTCCGGTGAAGTGCGCCCCGGCAACGATGGCCGGATCTACCGCCTGATGACCTATACGAGCTTTGCTGGCTGGCATGAGATGCCGGTCGAACAGGAAGAGGAAGCCAAGTAGCATGTCGAACGTAGCAGACGCCCAGCAGGAAGCAGCCGCCGCAGATGCAATGACTGAGGTCGTTGTTGCTGAAGAGGCCGACAAAGAAGCTGCTCGCGCGGCGGGGATCGAAGCCCGCGCGCGTGTCTTCGGCTGGAAGGACAAGAGTGAGTTCGACCGGCCGCCGGAGCGCTGGGTGGACGCCGGGGAGTACCTACGGCGCCAGGAAACCAACCTGCCGGTCTTGAAGGAAAATCTCCACCGGTTGGAGGGAATGTACGGCACGACGAAGTCCGAACTGGACGGCGTCAAGGCGGACAACGCTGCGCTGCGCGCTTCGGTCGACCATCTGCGCGATCTAACTCTGACTGCTGAGACTCGGGCGTTCGAACGGGCGCAAAAGGAAATCCGGGGCCGCATCGCCGAGTCCGCCAAGGTGGCGGACGTTCCGGCGGTCGAAGCTGCAACAAAAGAGCTTGCAGAGCTAAAGCCTCCGGTTGCTACGCCGCCAGTAGCCAAGCCGACTGCGGCTACGCCTGCTGCTGATCCGGCTGAAGCGGCTGCTGTGCAGAGCTTTGCTGCGGAGAACGCGGCTTGGTTCGGCGAAGGCAAGGACGAGGTGGCGACGGCTGTTGCTGTTGCTGAGTATGGCCGGCAGATGAAGCGGCCGGGCTTGACGTCGGAGGCCCGCTTGGCTGAGGCCCGCAAGGCGGTCGAGAAGCGGTTTCCGGAACATTTCGCACCGGCGGAAAAGCCCGTCGTGCCAGCCAACCCAGCGGCAAGTCGTCCGGCTGCGGTCGCGACGCCCAGCGGCGCCGGCGGCGGCAGCCCTCCGGCTGGCAAAGACGGCGGCTGGAGTCTGATTCCGGCCGACGTGCGCGCCGCTGCGGACAAGATGATCGCCGACGTCAACAAGGGCCGGAAGGACGGAAAGCTGTTCACCCGGAAGGAATACGCCGAAACTTATCTGAAGGCAAATCCGGCCTAGGCCGGCAAGGAAGGGAATCCGACAAATGCAGACTCAAGCTGAACGAGACCTCGCTGCTGCTGCGGCGCTGACTGCTGCCCGGCCCGGCGAAGGCGCCGCGGACGAAATGGTCGAAATCGACGGGCAGACGATGCTGTTTGCGGACCGCCAGCCTTTTGGCGCGATGACGCAGAAGCTGGCTTATCCGGCGGCCCCCGGAATGCACAACCATTGGTTCAACGACGAGCCCGGCCGACTGGACGACGCGAAGAACGCCGGCTACAAGAAGGTGGTCGGAAAAGACGGAAATCCGGTCCGTCGGGTCGTCGACAAGACGACCGGCCAACTTGGCTACTTGCATGAGATACCCGAATCGTGGTATAAGGCTGACTTGGCTGCCGGTCAGAAGGCTGCGGACGAGAAAGACTCGCAGATCGCGCTCGGCAACGCGCCAGACGAATCGGGCTCCGAGCCTGGTGTCGGAAAGAAAAGCGGCTTCTACGGCGGCGTTAAGATAAGCCGGAAGTAGACAGCCAGACCGACCAGCAAGACTGATGTCCAGAGCGCTCCTGCTCTGAAGGGTCGCTAAGCCGACCGATGCGGCGCGGGTTCCGCGCCGCTTAGAAAAACCTCCTGCAGAAAAAGCTGACCTTTCCCCGGCGCGGCGATGCTGCGCTTTTGCGCACCGCTGCGCTCAGCCTTTCCGGAGGGACTCTCCTTGGCTAACATCAGTGCCGCCTTCGGCCTTTGGCCCGAGCGTCAGATTTCCGGCCAGAAATGGACCGGGGCTGCGAACATGTATTACGTCCCGTCAACGTACGGGTCGAACATTTTCCTTGGCGATCCGGTTGTGCCGACTGGTACGTCGGATGCCAATGGCGTCCCGGGCGTCCAGCTGGCTACCGCGGGTGCGTCCAACCTGTTCCTCGGCCCGATGGTCGGTATTTCCAATGGCGGCGAGCCGATTATCGGTATTGAGCGCAGCCAGCCAGTCTACCATCCGGCGTCGACTGCCCAGTACATCCTGGTCGCCGACGACCCGATGCTGCTCTACCGCATGGAAGAGAACGGCAACATGGGCGCCAACGCGTCCATGAACAACGCGAACATGGTGTCCGGCTCGGGCTCGACCGTCACCGGCCTGTCCGGGTGGATGATCAACTCGTCCAGCCTTGCGACGACCAACACGCTCCAGCTTCGCATCTATTGGCTGTGGCGCGCCTCGAACAACGCGATCGGCACGAACGCTGTCTGGCTGGTTGGCAACAACCAGAGCTCGATCCTCAACACGACCGGCGTCTAGCCGAAGCTGAACTGACTGGAGGGCTAGCATATGCCTGGCGTAATTTCCACTGGGAGCCACCCGCGCGCGCTTTGGCCCGGGATTCATGCGTGGTGGGGCCGGATGTATTCCGAGCACAAAGAGGAATTCCCGGATCTCTTCGACGAGGAGAGCTCCGACCAGGCGTACGAAGAGGACGTGGAGATCACCGGGTTCGGCCTCGCCCCGCAGAAGATCCAGGGCGAGACGCTCTACTACGACTCGGAAAATCAGGGCGCGGTGACGCGCTACACGCACGTCGCTTATGCGCTGGGCTACATCGTCACTTACGAAGAGCTGCGGGACAACCTCTACGCGTCGGTCAGCAAGACCCGCGCTAAGGCCCTTGCGTTCTCGATGCGCCAGACGAAGGAAAACGTCGGTGCGAACGTCTACAACCGGGCGTTCAACGCAACGTACACTTATGGCGACACCGCTACGCTGATCAGCACTGCGCACCCGACTTTTGCCGGGAACCAGTCGAATCAGCTAACTACGGCGGCGGACTTGTCTGAGCTTGCAATTGAAGATCTCGTGATCCAGATCATGCAAGTGCAAAACAACCGTGGCCTGCGCATCTCTGCCCTGCCCCGGTCGCTGCATATTCCTGTGCAGCTTACCTTCGAAGCGCAGCGCATCCTTAAGAGCGTTCTTCAGTCGAACAGCGCTGAGAACAATGTCAACGTGCTGCGTGCGATGGGCGTGTTCCCGGACGGGGTGAAGCCGAACCACTACTTCACCAGCGCAACGGCTTGGTTTATTCGGACCAACGTCCCGAACGGCATGCGGTACTTCAACCGCGAAAGTGCTAGTTTCGATCAGGACAATGACTTCGATACGAAAAACGCTAAGGCTGCATGCTACGAAAGATATTCATTTGGCATGACAGACTTCAGGGGGATATTCGGCACCGCGGGCGTTTGACCGCGGAAGTCGGCCATTCTACAGCTACACGTTCGTCTTGCAGCTTTCTTTAAGAAAGGGTTTGACCTTCGATCTGACATGTGATATTCTCCGTATCAACTTAGAAAACGGAGAAACGTCATGCCTTGCATCGAATGCCACGAAGACAAGAAGCTTGTTGCCCGAGGGCTTTGTGCGACCTGCTACTACCGGCTCCGCAGGAACGGCACAGTCCAACGGACAAACGCAGTCAACTTCGGTCAGAAATGCCTTGTTGTTGGCTGCATAGAAAACGCCTTCGCAAAGGGTCTGTGCCCTACTCACTACAACAAGGCACAGCATCCGCTGCGGACGACTTGGAAACTGCTACGCAGCCGCGCGGGCGCGGGACAGTATCCAAAGGGGTGGGAAGACTTCGAGGCTTTTCTTGCGGATGTAGGCGAACGTCCTAGTCCCAAGCATCAGCTTCGGCGGTCGGACACAAAGGCCCCGTGGTCGGTAGAAAACCTGCATTGGGTTGTGCCTGTCAGTGCCGCCGCCAAGCGCGGATGGAAAGATGACGCACACACTGAGTACATGCGGGCTTGGAATTTCCGCCGTCGGTTCGGCCTTGAGCCGGATGTCTACGCGGACATGGTTGAGAAACAGGCTGGTAAGTGCGCTGCGTGCGGTAAACCCGAAACGCAACTCGCATATCGGACAGGAAAAGTTCAGGCACTCGCAGTAGACCACAACCATACGACTGGCGCGGTGCGCGGGCTTCTCTGCCGTCGCTGCAATGTCGTCATCGGGTTGGTTGAGGAAACCAGCGAGACACTACAGGCCATCGACGCCTATCTCGGTCGATACAGACCTACTCACGAAGCTCCGGGATAGCACCGCACAGCGGGAAGCGCCCCGGTAGAACACTGGAGCGCTTCCCTTATGCCTGGCATCGCATCCTACTTCCCGCATGGTTTCGCCAACGGCGTCGCTATCCTTGGCCAGCCGGTTTTGAACGTTCAGTCGAACCACGTTTGGTGGGTCGACTCCGTCAACGGCGGCGACGGCAACAGCGGCGCTTTCAACGCACCGCTTGCCACGATCGGCCGGGCAAGCGTCCTTGCAGCCAACAACGACACCGTAATGGTCAAGTCCGGTCATGCTGAGACGATCAGCTCAGCGACCGCATTTACTGCGAGTAACTCCGGCCTGATCTTCGTCGGCCTCGGCGTCGGTAACAAGCGGCCAACTATTACGCTCAATACCGGCACAACCACCACGCTGAACATCACCGCTGATGGGGTCGGCTTCAACAACATCATTTTCGTTGCCGGCATCGCGGCCATCGCAAGCGTCTTCACGCTGACGACCGCGAAGGGCTTCACTCTCGACGGCTGCACGTTCCGGAAGACCAGCACCTTCACGTTCCTGGCTATTGTTACGACCGACACGACCAGCAATGATGCTGATGCTATGACGATCGTGAACAATGATTGGCGGGACAGCGCAACAACTGTCAGCCCGTTTGTCAGCATGCTCGGTACGAACGACAACCTTAAGTTTGCTGGGAACTATATCAGCCTTGGCGCGCAGAACGACGTAACGGCCGGAGTGAACGTCGCTGCCGGTAAGATCGTAACTGACTTCCAGGGCATCGGGAACTTGATCCGGAAGCTGGATACCAGCAACACTGCCGGTATTCTCTTCGGCACGAATGGCTCGACGAACACCGGTATTCTGCACCAGAACATCTGGGTCGGCGCAGTCGCTGGCACGCCGCTCTTTGCTCCTGCCACTACCGGCCTTGGCTACGGCTTGAACTACGCAAGCGGTGTTGCCGACAAGTCGGGCTTCCTGCTTCCGGTCGCGGACTCGTAGGCGGAGTAGCCCAGCATGGCAAATCCGCAAATCACTACGCTCTCTTCTGCTGGCGTCTCGCCAAGCATTGCAGTCGACCTTACATCCTTCGGCTTCGGTATCGGCCTCGTTATCGGCTTCGCAGCAGGCACCGTGGCCGTCTACACAGTCGAGTGCTCCGGCGACCGGCTCGATACTCCGGACAGCCAGAAGCTCTGGGTGCCGCTACCCTGCCTTATTGGCCAGAACACCGCTCAGACGTCTAATCTGGCCTACCCAGTCACGGCCGTCCGGCTGAATGGCGCTGTAGTCCAAGGCACCGTCCAGCTCTCTGTCATTTGCGCTAATTAGCCGGAAAGGTTTGTCTGAATGTCCGGCGTCCAAGCAGGTTGCTCTTCAGGAGACGAGAACACTATGTCAGCCCCTAACCAAGTTACGGTGACTGCCCCGACTACCACGTCGAACCCTTCCGGCAGCCAGCCGTTTTGGCTGGGCGGCAAGCAGGGTGAGGGCGTTGTCACCGATCTGCACGGCAAGTATTACGAGAATGCCGTCAACGGTAACGTCTTTACGACCAGCACCGCGGCGGTCGCTACTCTGCCGACCACGCTGAGCTCCCTGGCTTCGAAGTGGTGCCTGCTGAACCCGGCGGGCTCCGGCAAGAACCTCGAGCTGATCCGCTTTGACTTCTTCATCGGCAACGCAACCGAGGTCGTCAACGTCATCGGCATTACCAAGTCGACCTCGGTCGCTGCGGCGCTTGGGACCCTGACGGCCGGTACGATCAACAACGCGTACCTTGGCGGGACTGCCAGCGTGGCCACCTACTACACGGCGGCGACGCACACCGATACTCCGGTCTGGTACAAGGCCCTCTTCGCGGTCAATGCTACTGCGGTCGGCAGCTTTCAGAACTACTACATGGTTGATGGTGCGATTATTGTTCCGCCCGGCTTCTGCATTGACGTCGTGACCAGCGTCGCCACGCAGGCGAATGCTTGGGTCGACGCAATGTGGGTTGAGGTGCCGCTGTAGTACAGCGCCTCTGCTGAATAACCCTTGCTGGCGGGCTACCCGCCAGCTGTACTGAACGAACCTCGGAGATCCGATCCATGCCGTGCTCGGCCACTTACTACACCGATTGCTACAACGGCAATCTCTTCATCGGGTCTACCGCTGTCGGCGGCGTTGTTCCGCCGGTTTACAATGCTACTGCCCAGACCTTTGCGATCTGGAATCCGGTCGGCTCGCCGAAGAACATCGTTCTGCTTGAGATTGACCTCGGCTATGTCAGCGGCACTCGTGTCGCGGGCAACCTGGGGCTTAGCTACCAGACCGGTCTCGGTGCCCAGCCAGCGACGGGCTCGCCGGTCACGGCAGCCACGCTCGTTGCTCCAGTCAACGGCTTCATCAGCGCAGGGAATTCCTCTGTTGCGCGCTTCGCTCCGGCGACGCTGACGCTGGCGACTGCTGCGAGCTACCTGCTGACCTTTGGGCTCTCGGATCTTGTGACGACTGCGGCGTCGACCGGTGCGACTGGCTGGTCGGACCAGTGGGTCGCGAACGGCAGGGTCATCGTAGCTCCCGGCTCTGGTGTCTTTGTGACCGCCAACGCAGCGGCAGTGTCAGCCTATGACATTACTTGCTACTGGGTGGAAACCCCGTTGACGGGTTGAGGCGCTGCTTTGACTCCTGCCTCCATTCAGTCCCAGGTGCTACTTGACGGCGCGCGGAACTTTGTCATCCGTCTCAGCGCCGTGCAGGATGGTAGCGGCATTCAGCTGACCAACGTCAAGATCGTCGACGTCACGCTGATGAAGCCTCCTGCTGGGCCACACTTAAAGATCGAGCATATTGGGTTCCGGGTTTTTGGCGGCATCGTCCAGCTCGGCTGGGAGTCGCTCGACCCGGTGAATCCTGTTCCGTTCTCTGAACTCCAGCTTGCTGACAGTCTCGATTGGCGGCGCTTCGGCGGGCAGTCGACTCTAAATGTGCCGAACGCAACGGGCAACATTCTGCTCAGTACCCTTGGCTTCGATGTCGGCTCCAGCTTCGATCTGACGCTTGAGTGCATTAAGGGCGTCGGCACGCAGTTCGGCTAGCGGGCCTCTGGCCCGCTAGAAGAGTCCTGCTCTCCTCCAGCTTTCCTTGAGGCTACGGGTTGCGACGCCGGCCTTCTCAAAGACAACGTGCTTGGCAAGCAGCGATGCTTGGTTTCCAGGGCGGCGGCGGTGCATCCAGCAACCGGCTTGCGCAGACAGGCTCTGGCGCCGCGCAAGTCGTCGTGACGGGCTTTTCGATCAACCGCTAAGCGAAGTCTGGCTTTTTCGGGCCAAATCTGCTATAAGAGCACAGCGCAGCGGTACGGTCAAGAGGGCAGAGCGGCTTGTTCTCAAAGCGAAGCCTGGAAGGCTACCTTCAGGTTGACAATCGGGAGAGTCCCGGAGTCCGGCCTGGGGAGATCCCAACGCCGGCAGGAGCACTTCCTGTCGGCCGGTCGACGATGTTCGAGAGCGCGATCGTTACCTGCTCCCACTGCCAGCAACAGATCATTCTGAACCCTGACCGCAGCCGGCCGCGGAACCAGTGCCGGAAGTGCGATAAGTACATCTGCGACAGCCCGGTTTGCCACATGGACTGCGTGCCGTACGCTGCGCTGCTCGACCAGGCTGAAAAGCTGGCTCACGCGGGTCGCCCGCACATCATTGCAGGTGGCGGAACGGTTCCGTTTCGTCTGATTCCACTTCAGCCCGCCAGACCGGCTCAGCTGATTCTTCTCTAGGAGGACGACCCCATGGCCCGCTGGTCTAGCCAAATACCGACGTGGACTCCGGCTGCAATAGCCAATACAACGAACTTAACGAACACGAACTACCACGGATTCCAAGGCGGCACGAGCACGCAGCGCGTGAACATCCTTGAAGTCTACATGGGCGGGCAGGCGGGCGCGAGCTCGCCGACCATTATGGCCCTGGCGCGTAACTCTGGTGCCGGAGGAACTCCGACAGCAGGCAACGCTACGTTTGCTGCGTTCGATGCGTCCACCGCAGCGCTTGGTACAAACCCGGTAAGCTATCAGCTTACAACGACGCCTCCGCAGCGCAGTTCGACCCTTTGGCTGCTGAACCTGTCGTTCAACGCGTTCGGCGGCATCGTCCGCTGGGTCGCGGCGCCGGG
>QGNH01001699.1_pt1 | contig 13094 bp, 14 predicted proteins | sample 1735481 | NCBI WGS metagenome assembly QGNH01 (sample SAMN09239004, study PRJNA386568) | Viral metagenome, whole genome shotgun sequencing project. | reverse complement strand
CCGCCGGGATTTCGTTGAGCTGAGTCATGTCAGTGCATCCGGCGGCAGCGAAGATATGCGCCGCCCGTCGCACTGCCACCGCCGAAGGTGATCTGTCCTATGCCATAAATAGTCGTCGTACTGGACAGCAATTCTTGAGTGGGGGGCGACAGAAGGGCCTCGAACGGATTTCCCGTTGAAGTGGAAGCGTAGGAGACTGTGCTGTACAAATTGTTGGCGGGTAGTCCCACCGAAGTGTAGACAGCAGATTTGTAGCCGATTGATGCCGTCAGCGATGCCCCGGTGCCTTGCCAGAGCGAGTAACAGTCCCAATCGCCCGCTTGCAAATTCATTGCGGCGCCCGCAGTCCACGTTGCCGTGGTAAGAATCGGCCCCATCGTCGCGGTTTGAGTGCCGCTGCCTGCGGCGGTGATATTCACGATGCCGGTGCAAGAGGTCGAAGCACATGCCAGAGCGTGGGCAGCGGTATCCGTCAGGTAGAACGTGGTTCCAGAAACCAACGCCCCGACGACCCAATACGTGGTCGCTGTGGAAATGCCTGTTGGCAGGCTGCCGCTTGTCGTGAACACAACCCCGCAGGTCCACGCGGCGGGATTCGTCGGTGACACGACCCACTGGATGGCTGTGGTCCAAACAATCGCCGCAGGGATCGTGCCCGTCGAGTAAGCAATGGTGACGGTCTGGCTGGAGTTGGCATTGCAGTTGATGAACTGCAATTCACCATACGTGCCCGCAGCGGCTGCGTTATTGCTGGTAACGCCAACAATGCCGCCGCCACTTGAGGGGGTTATGGCATTCCCCGTTCCCATCGTGATCGCTGGGGCCGTTGTGGTATTGGCCGTCGCGAAGGTGCCTAACCCACTAATCTGCGTTGAAGGAATAGTCGGCAGATCCGCAGCCACCAACGAGCGACACGTCGGCTGCGCAGCAGCTCCCGTGGTCGGCCCCGCGAGCACGCAATTTGCCGCCTGGGTCACGAGCGTGAAGGTGAGCGTCCCCGCGCCGGTGACTGGCGAGTTGGTGATCGTGTAGAAGGGCGCGGTCGAGCCGTCGGCGAGGCCGACGCTGGTGACGCTTCCCCCGCTTCCCGTCGCTGAGACCGTCACAGTCCCCAGGCCGTTCGTCGGCGACAACGACACGCCACTTCCGGCAATCAGTTGCACGACGCCCGCTAGATACGCAGGCCCTCCCAGATTCGAGGATTGCGACAACGCGAATCCCGTCACGAGCACCCCGATCCCGATCACCGTCCAACTTTTGAGTCCCGGTCGCTTCATTAGTACGGCACCGCGCTGTACTGGATAAACGTCGCTGTCACCGATCCGCTTCCCGAGTTCAATAGCACTCGCGCATAGGTCGGCGCAAACAGGAAATTCGTCTGGATATTCCCCGTCGCCCCCACGGCCCCGGGATCATTCGTCGCGATCCAAGTCATGGCCGATAGCGCCACGGGCGTCCCCCACGGCTGATTGGGATCATCGTCCGACACCTGGACGGTGTAGTTCACGGTCCCCGTCACGTTGCACTGAACGGATACGCTCCCTTCGGCCCAACTATCCAGCCGCACATAGGGCGTCGAACCCACCCCATTGGTCCCCACCGTGGTCGCGGCCGTGGGTTGCTGATTCACCGTGATCGGGGCAATAGAGGCGTAGTCGAGCGCCGATTGCACATTGGTCCCGTTCGAGGTCAGCGTCTCACTCTGCGGCGTTCCCGACGCGCTCGTCCCGTAGAGCGTGTATTTCGTGGTCGAGTCCGCCGTGGTAATCAGCACGCGCTGCGGCGTCGCGAGCGTCGCCACCCCATTCGCCGCGAGAGCCCCATTGATCGCCATCGTGTTTTGATAATTGACGAATTGGGTCCCGGTCAACGTATTCGATCCCGGCACGACGGCGCCCCCGCCGAGGGTCTGCGATACCTCAAAATGCGTGCTCGACAATCCCGTGGATATAACGAAATAGGTCAGGTTCGTCACGAAACCCGTCGGCAACGTTCCCGAATCGTTCGACGGAGATGCGCCCGTCGTCCCGATCGTCGAGAACGTGACCGCTTGGCCCGCGATGAATCCATTGGTCGCGGCAATCGAGGCATTCCCGCCCGTAAAGGTGCACACGGCCCTCCCCGACGTGCCACCCGGCGTCTGCGAAAGACAAATGCTAATCGCTGAGCTATTGAGCGCGGGACCTATCGAAGTCGTAATCGGTCGCATGTTTACCTCAAATGAAAACGGGGACCACCTATGGGTCCCCGTCTCTTGTCTAGCCCAGAGACCGACTCGCTCGGCGCCTTCAGTCCATCGACTCGCTCATTTCCTTGCGCCCCGGCGCCGGCTTTCCACTGTGCGCGCTCGAGAGCGGATTGAAATTCGAGCCGCCTGCTTTGCGCGGCTTGCGCCCGGCGTGCATCTTGGCGCGCTCGCCCTCGATCTTGCCACCATGCTTGTGCTTCGCACGGCCACCGCGCTTCTTTTCCTCGGCCTCTTTGCCGATCTTGTCATCTGCCGTACGATCGCCTGGCTTGTCGTCCAAGTCCATCTTGGCCTCGTCCACGCCACCCGTCGATCCACCCTCGGCCTTGTGCTTGCCTCTGCCTTTCATGTCGAGTCCTCAAACGCCTAACTGGCGTTATTGATGCCCTGCAAATAAAACACGGTCAGTGTACCCACACCCGCGCCCGTCGCGCCATTGGTCACCAAAATCTGCACATCCACTGCGCCGCCCGTCTGAAACGTCGCGTTCGATACGTTGTCCCAGTTCGCCGGAATCGTGCCGCTCGCGGTACCCGGATTGATGGTCACCAGACCAAAAGTACTCCCCTGCACCCCAGTAGCGCCCGTGAACGCCGTCGCCGCCGACGTGCCGGCCGTCGCGCCAATCCCTAACGTCGTCGTCGCGGTCGTCCACTGCGTCGTCACCATCAACTGCATGCCCGTAATCTGGCTCTGCGCGGGAATCACAATCAGCGGCGATGGGTTCGAGGTCAACGCGGCCTGCGTGATAACGCCCGTCTGCGCCATGACTACATAACCGACATTCGCCTCGCCCGTGGTCTCGCCCGCACTTGCTAGATTCGTCGTTCCATCCGAACGAACCACATTGCCCGCCAACAACGGACCCGTAAAAGTCGTGCCAGGGAAAACTGGATTCCCATTTGTCTGCGTAATCTGGCCGCCATTGACGTCCATTAGTCTGTCCTCACAATCTCAGGCTACGAAGTTGGGAAGGAGCCCCAAATGCTACGACCGTTAAAGTATGAAAAGCTATACCTTTGATAACCCTTCGTTAAAAGATTATCGGTGATGAAGTCCACCTGCATATCCGTCTCGAACGGTTTGCGACTCATCATCGCGAGGCCCGCGACGTTCGTGAGCATGAACCATGCGTAGTTGGACGTGAGGAAGTCCATCACGAGGTGGCCTTCCGGAATACCGCCCGCGGTCGAGAGAATTGCGTTCACATCGTTATCCGCAGTTCCCGGGCGAAGTTCCGTCTTGGTGAGGCGGATCGCCACCGGCTCCAGCTGCGGCGGCACGATGAGCTTGCGACCACGCGAGAACATGCGCAGGCCGGCCTGATCCTTAAAATTCGTGCGGATCGAAATCATCGCATTCAAGAGCGATGCCTCATTCAACCCGATCTGCGTGGTCGGCGTGTTCGCGTAGGTGCCCCCATCAATCGGGTGCGCGGTCGAGCACAGTGCCACGCCGTCGCCGCCGACGCTCGCGTTGTAGGTCGTCGCGGTATTGAGCACGTTCGCCGCGTAGATTTCCTCGGCCTGGCTGAATGACTCCTGCAGACCGAGATTACTCGGATGAAACTGGCTCTTGTAGAGGTTGTCGTCAATTGCCTTACGGGTGATCGCGAACCCGATGGCGATCTCCAGGTGCTCCTGGTTGAACACGTAGCGCTCGCCCGAATTGTTGTCGAACTTGGTCTGACCGCCCTCGGTTTTCAGCATCGCCACCGGCAGGTAGCGCATCTCGGCGGTGCGCTCGAGCGCCATGTCAGAGTTGAACTTGGTGAAAACTTTATCCCATTGTCTGGGGATCTGCTCATATTTTCCGGTCAGCCCTCGCAGTCCCGGCAGCAAGAGGTCTTTGATCTGACTTAAATTGATAGCCATGGCTTAACCTCAGACTCCGCGTAACTGCTTGAGCTGCATGTTGTTGAACCCAGCGATCACATTGCCGTAGGCGGCCGTGTAATCGTTGTTCTGAGTCGTCGAGAACGGATTGTTACCGTCCGGCGAGTAGCCCGGCAGGCTCAGAATCTTGAACGGCAAAAATTCCGAGTTCCCAATTAGGTACTGATCCAAGAACATGGTCGACAGACCATTTGCGGTGTTGCCATTCACCGTTGCAGGGGATGCGCCGGACTGTGAGTAATTGAAGGTGGCATTCAGGCCGATGTTCGTGATCCCGACGGCAGTCGCGGTCGTGTTGCTGTTGCCCGTCTGTACGGTGAACTGCGCCAGCGGATCGTTGATGACGTTCGCGGTAACCGCAGCGGCGGTGTTCGCGTCGGAGCCCGGGTAGTAGTTGCTCCATACCATGCGCTTTTGCGAGGTGGAGAGGTACTTGCAGCCGTCAAACACGCCGACGACCGGAACGTAGACGTACGACGTACCGGCATTGTAGGTGCCGGTATAAGTCGTCGAGCCCGTGGTCGTTCCGAGTCCCGAAGTTGCCACGATCGTAGTCGTGGTCGATGAATTCACAGTGAAATTGCCCTGGAACGAGCCGCCCGTCGCGAAGTAACTGCCGGCGCCGATGGACAGGATCGAGCCGACCGGAGGCGCCCACGCATTCGGTGACGTCGGGACACCCGACGTGATCGCCGTAATCGTGAACGTGGTGTTGGCAAAGGTCGTTGCCGTAAAGGCAATCGCGCTGATGACGACCGGAACCGGTGCGTAACCCTGAGTGATATACCCGGTTGCGAGCCCCGTAGTGCCTGCGGCTTGCATGACCGGATCGCCTGAGAAAATAGCCCCCGTATTCGAGGACGATACGGCCATCTGCGTAAGCTCAAAGGACGGCGTAACGCCAGTTCCCTGAGTTTGCAGGAAGCCCTGGGGCGCAAACGTGTTAGCCATGGCCGGTGCTCAGGTCCGTCAATGCCGCCTGGGCATGACCAAACCACTCAATCTGTCGTCAGGCGCGAGCACCGGGCCGCGCGGATTGGCGCTATATGTACATCAAGTTTATAAGGATTGTCAAATCCGGTGCTCATGCCGCTGCATCACGACGCCTTTTACCTGTCTTACGCGGGCGAGATGCCCGGCTCGACGCGGCGTCGTGATGCAGCGGCATGAGCGAATTATCCATTATTCCGTAGTTCCTCTGATTCGCAACCGTCTCAACGGGGTCGAAACGTCCTGTTTCTTCGTCGAACGGGAGTTGCGCCGCTCCAGTACAGGGATCACCGCATGAATATATTAATTCCCGTACCTTCACGGAAATGCGGCGCTATTCAGGGGACCCGCGCGCCGCGACGGGGGGAAGGCCGGATGTCGTCGGCACCCCTTATTTCGGAACTGCGATCGATTCACGTGAGCGATTGACTCGGACCAGGCTCTCGCCCGTCGACTTCGCACGCTCCAGTGTCCCAGGAGGCGTTCCATGCAACTGCGCCTCCTTGTCGCCCACCTGGTCGCGCGCTTTTTGAAAGTCACGCGCCTTGACGCGTTGCGTGATAATCATCGGCCGTTCCATCAATCGCTGGCCACCGCGCTCGATGGTATTGGTACCCCAGCCGTCGGGCATCATTTCCGGGTGCCGAGTGCGCGGAACCGCGGTCCATCCACCGCTTTCCACGTCCGTCCAGAAGGCTGAATCGCCTTTTCCAAGCACCTCGAACGGCCACCATTGATAGTCCCAGCCGTCGGGAATGATCCTGCGGTCGAAATAGAACTTGTCCGAGGTATCCATGTCCGGGGGCAAATCCGTGCCGCCCCAGTGCGCCTCGAGTTCCCGAGCTCGTTGCTCGGCGCGTGAACGGCTATCCTCTTCCGGGACCGGCGCGCCGCCCGGAGGCGGTTCCGGGGCGCCCTTATTGAGCGAGAGTGTCTTATCGGTCGCCATTAGTTCATGCTCCGTTTCTCTTCATCGATGGCCATTTGCTGTAAGGCGTATTCCTGATTGGTCATGCCGGATATATGAGCGGCTTCCTGTTGCGCGGGAGTGAGCATGTAGGATTTTGGCCGGCTGCCATTGCCAGTTCCGCTACGCGATACGGGCGCGGCCGCCGCTGGTGTCGAGCGACCGCCCGTCGCGCGCTGCGGCGTCGTATCAACGTGCGTTGCCACCTGCACGGAACCAGGATCTTCGGCTAAATCCAATTTGCGCTCGACAAACTCGAAATAGGCGTCGGTATTCGGCGCCAAACGTCGTGCGAGGGCCATCTGATGCGCAGCGACCATTTCCTGGTATTTCTCGCCCGTCGCGTACTCCGGGTGCGCGCGAATCCACGCGGCGCTCTGCGGCGCCATGCGAGCGGCAAGCTGCTCAACCGGATCATCCGGCATTTGCGGCTGCGGCTTGGGGCGATTTTTCAGTTCCTGTTCGGCGCGCTCGAACATCTTCTGGTTCGCCGCAGCCTCGGCCATTTCGTCTTGAATGTCGGCCATGGCATTGTGATCAGATACGGCGGACGCGGCGGCGAACTTGGCGCGCAGGACCTCACGCATCTGCTTGACGTGCGCGAGACCCGTCGTGACCGTGGTGAGTTCGCTATCCTGCGCGCGGCCCTGTGCGGTCGCGGCCTGCGCCGCGGCCTCGGTCGCGCGGGCCTCGGCGGCTTGTCGGCGTTGCTGCTCTTGCTCTTTTTCGCGCCGTTCGGCCTCGAGCTGCTGTTTCAGTTTCTCCAGCCCCTCTTCGGGCTGAACGATCGGTGCCTTGGGTTTAGGTTCTTTCTTGGGCGCAGCAACAGGTTCTGGCGTTACCGCTTCGGGAGGCCTTGCCTCGGCGGCGACCTGCGCGGCCTTGGCCTTCGCATCGGCCGTCGATGGGGCATCCTCAATGGTCACTTCGATATCGGTAGCGGTTGTTTCGGCCATGCGGATCACCAGACCAGTTCGGGATGCGGGACTTTCGCGCGGATGTACTTCGCCTGAATCATGCGGCAATGGACCGCTTCGATGGCGGTAAGAATCTCGCACGCCCATCCGTCCGACGGGCGCATTACGATCCAGTCGTGAAGGGCGATTTTCACATTCGGGAATACGCACTGCGTCCCGATCTTGACCACAAGCCCGCACTTGGACTGGAAAAGATCCTCCTCCAGCGTCTTGCGGGGCAGATAGAAGCCGCTCGCCGTTTTCTCGGGACGCCGGTACGTCGCGACCAGCACTTCATCGGCGCAAATCTCAAAATCGTCCAGTACATTGCCGAGGTTTTTCAAAATGACATCACGCGGATCGATGTCATGCTTCATCGCCACATTGGGCATAGTTATTTCTCGTTGCGTTCTTTGTTGATCTGCGGGATAAATTCTTCGAGGACCAAACGCAGGGCGTGATAGCCGCCGACCTGGCGATCATAGAGTCGAATGTCCAGTTGTCCACCGACCATATTGTCTTTGATGCGATCCATCTCGGCGGTTATCGCCGCCGTCAACGCTTCTTCGAAACCGATCAAGCCAAGCCGACCTTTTCAAGTCGGCCCATCCCGCCGCCGCTGCCGTCCTTGATCGGATAGCCGCTCTTGCCGTAGGCGCGACCACCGGACTTGCGCATCTGCGGCGGCGGCGCGCCCATCGGGGGCGGTGCACCGACACCAGGGGGCGGCATTCCGGCCGGTGGTCCCATCGCGGCCGGCGGCGGCGCTGGAATCCCACGAGGGGGACCGCCCGGGGGCATCGGCATGGGTCCTGGCATCGGACCAGCCGCTTTCGGCGGCGCAATGATGATATTGACGTTCATGCCGCCCTTTTTGCTAGTGCGACCGCCGCTGGCTTTGGCCATGCGGCCCCCTATCGGACGTGTGCCGCCATCAAGGGCACCTCCCGCAGATTTGTGCAATCCCTTCAGCGTCTTGGCAAGGGATGCCTCTTTGCGCTCTGTCGGATTCTTGCTGTGCTCGGCCTTTGTGATCTTCTTGGCGGGAATCTTCTCGCCCTCGGGAACATGGAGCCTGCGATGCAACGCGCCCTTGTTTTGGGTGGCTCCCGCAATCCAGTTGCCACCGCCCGAGGCGCGTGCTATCCGGCCGCCGGAGCACTTCGCGCATCCGCAATCGGGGCCGTGAGCCACACTGCCGCCGGATTTGTACATGCGTCGCTGCGCCATCATGGGGCCGGATATTCCGGCGCCCCCTGGCATCGGACCGCCGATGAACTTGTGCGCTCGAGCGCGCCCGTCGGTCGCCACGCCACCGCGCTTGAATCCACCGTCGTGCTTTAGGCCGGGTCTCGCGTCGTTGGCTTCGTGAACGTCGCGGTTGAGGTATTGCGTTGCGGTCATGCCGCCCGTGGAACGGCGCTTGCGATCGGCTCGAGCCGTCGTTTTGCCACCGGTAATCGAGCCGCCAGCGCGGAATCGGGGCCGCGTCACGGGCCGTTCGCCGGTTTGGACCATCCCGAGTTCGGGGCCTGGCGGGGTATATCCCGACGCATCGACGGGCTTACTTGGATCCGCCAGCAGCCGTTTCACTTTGGATTTTGCGGCTTCCCGGGCCTCGCGGCTCATCTCGCTCATGGTGATTTCTTGACCTCTTTCACGATTCGATTGGCCTTTGCGCCCACATTCTGCGCCCCCGGTGGCGCGGTGAGCAAATCCTTCGCCAGATCAACCCGGGTGTCAAGTTCCTTCGCATGGCGGTCTTGGTCCCGGTTTTGGTTCTCAACCACCATCTGACGTTCCTTCACCCCCACTTCCCGAGCGCGGGTCTTGGCATCTAGCACTTTGGCCTCGGCCGTCGCGATATCCAAGGGCGATAATGGCTCGGGTCCGGGCGCCGCGGTCTGACCGCCACCATCGAGCCCCGCCGTTTGCGCCTCGGCATGAGTTTTAGCGGAAACGCCCTGCGCGGTGGTCATTTTCGCTTGTGCCTCGAGCATCTTGGCCTGCGAATCCTGATCCTTGCGTTTCTCCTCGGCCTGCATCTGCAGCAATTGCGGCGGCGGCGCGGCCTGCGCGTTCCGGGGCACCATGAATTCCTGCGGATTGGCCCATCCCAAGGCCGCGATGGCGCCCGTACACGTCTTCACCGGGTCGATGAGCGTCGGGAATGTCCCCATGAGCTGAATGAGGCCCATGATTTTCATCAACCGCTGCCCCGTCGAGGAGGTATTAGGGTCCGCTTGGGGCACCAGGCTGCAATTTTGCAGTGCTTCCTCGATTTTCGGCAAATCCCACGCTGTTTTGCTCTTGCACTGACACAAAGCGCGCGGATTGGCCTTGAATTCCTCAAGCAATAGCTGAAATTCCTCGGCAAACGCGCTGTACATGCGCTTGTGCACGGCGTCCATGACCTTGATTGCCTGATCGATCATTGCGAGCGTCGTTCCCACCGGCACATCGGCACGCCCTTCACCGACTTGTACCTCGGCCGTGCCGCCAATACGCCGTCCCGTCTCGACGATCTCGGTCACGAGGGACATCAACGGCGGCATTTGCTGCGTGTTGTAGGGAAGCGGCATCGCAAAGTCGCGAATGGGCGAACCGCCCGTCTCAATCTGCGCAGAGCCGCCCGGCGGAATGCGAAAAATGTTGGTGTTTTGGCGCGCCGATGCCTTCGCCGTCAGAAATCCAGGGAAATTGGCGAACATGCCATTATCAAGCATCAGTCGCCACGCGGCCGTCGCTGCGTTCGTGGTGTTCCCGAGGATATGCAAGAGCCCGATATCGTAAAATCCTGGACCCGGCGCGAAGGGGAACTTAACGAATACTTTCTTCGCGGTAGGCAGTTCATCCCCAACGATCGGCGGGTAATTGCGCACGACCGCAAGCCCTTTGCGATCCGATTTATCGATCGACACGCGATAGGGAATCGGCAACCCACTCACTTTTCCGTCGGCGTCCTTGTGCTCGAATCCCGGAATATCGATCTCGCAATAGCACTCGTAAATCTCCCGTTCCTGATCCTTCGGATTGCGCAATCCTTCGGGTCGAATGCCCTGCTGATCATTCTTCGCCTCTTTGAGCGCATCGGGCGTCGGGGCGACCGCCTGCCCCAAGGCGATATCCCGATACGCCCCGACGATCTGCATGCGCCTAACCGTCGAGGGCTTCATCATGATGCGCTGCGTGACGCGCAGTGCATTCCCTAAGTCCGTCGCCGATTGATTGACGATCAGATCATCCGCATCGACGGACTCGGACACGGGGCGATTGCGCAACGGACACGTGTAGATCTTCTTGAACCCATCGCCGCCGAATCCAGCCTGAAAGAGCATCTTTTCAGTATCCGGATAGTATTCGGTCGCCTTCACCGTGAGATAGTGATTCAGATCCTTCTCTAGCACGTTCGCGAGCGCATCCTCATCGCTTGTCGAATTGGTGTCATCGTTTCGAATCTTTACCGGGCCGTCCGTCGGCAGGAATGCGCCGCGGGAATTGGCCTGAAACCGTAGCACCGCTTCGGCCAAGAGGGGATGACGGACTTTGCTCATGCCCTCGACCGGCGCACCATCGCTCGCGCCTTGTACATTCGGAATTTCGATCTTCAGACCGAGCAAATGAAACCCCTGCGCGCGTTGTTCGATCCAATCGCGCCGACTCTCGAGATCTTCATCGATACCGCGCAGCAAATCCTCGACGATAATACTCAGCACATCGTGCGGAATTTCCTCGGCAAGATTGGCATAATGCCCGGTTTGTTTTGCCGCTCTCGGCGCCTCCTGCAACGGCTGGCCATCGAGACTCACGGTCACCGCACCGTCGCCGTGTTTGATCTCGACAATATTTCCATCATTATCGAATGTCGGCCGATCTTCGGGTTCGCCCTCCACTTCAACGATGAGTTCGGGCGCATCGGGAGTACCCATCGGCGCGAGTCCTTGGGAGGATGGCATATTGTGGGGACCGGCCGCCATTTAGTTTCTCGCCCTCAACGCCGCCAGGACGTCGAACTCGAATCGCTTCAGGCCCTGCGATGCGGCATCATCATCACTCGCGGCCTCAATCTCATACACCTGCCGAAACGGCATTTGCGTCGCCCACACCTCGACTCGAAAAATCCAGGGCCGCTGATAGCGCGAAATCAAATCCACAATCGCTTGCGCGCGTACACGCGGCGGATCCAAGATGGGATAGCCATTCACCATAGTAGAATCGTAACCCGAAAAGTGCTAGGGCGCTACTAACACGGATAGAGGGCTCCAGCGCCATTCCCTCCAGGATAGACAATGTGCGAATCGCGCTCCGCTTCGACTTCCGGCGCACGCAGCAAAAGACCGTTATCGCGCAAGTACCGAATGCCCATTGAGGTCAAGTCGACATACTCATCGTGCTTGGCTCGAGGAAACTGTCCAACCTGCGTGATGATTGCTTCGGCCCATTCGGTTTCTGGCGCACAGACATGCCCCTCTTGGAATATGTGCTGCACAGATACCAATCGCGCAAACTTGTCCTGCGACTTCGGATCAAAGAACTGTACGCCGAATTTTTCATCGGCGTAAAGTCGCCTCAACTCCTGCCCTAGTGAAATTCCACTCGCCTTGTTTTCGATCAACAGTAGATCGACCTTGAACTTGCGCGCGGTCTGTACGACTCGTTCAATCAATTGGTGAAATTCGTAACGCTCCGTCCATCCGAAGATCGCCATCGCGTGCGCAAGATTGTCAACGCTCAGCCGATCAATACTCATCAGTTTTTTGGTCACGCGATTGTAGATCCGGTTCGCGTGTTGTGTGCGATCTAGGTTGAACGCACCCCACACGATCATGCCGGACGGATCGTTCATCGTGTCAAGCGTGAAGGCGGTATCGACACACCCCAAAATAAAATTCATCGGAGGATAGGTGTCGGCCTGCCAGAGTTTCCAATCGGCGCGCTTGATGACGCCGCCGCCCCGAGGCTGCGGAGATTGCTCGAGTTGCCCCGCAGCCCGCCACGCACCGAGTTTGCGCTCCAGCGTGGCGATGCTCTGTTCTGAGAATCGTTCGGGCCACAATAGCTCGCCAGGGACGGTCCGCGGATCTTTCCATCCCGTTGGCAAGAAAAAAGATCTCTCCGGGTCATAGTGCATCGGCAGCATCAGCAAACACCAATCATCGGCTTCTTTCGATAAAATGTGCCCGGTCAAATCATTCTCGCCGAGGCGTTGCTGATTCACGATGAACGCGCCAAGGTTCATATCATTCAAGCGCGTCGACATGGTGCCATCCCACCAGTCGAGTGTTCGGGCGATGACTGCTTCCGATTCTATTTCCTGCGCGGAATTCGGGTCGTCAATTACGATGCAGTTGTGGGCAAGTATAGATTCCGCAAAAAAGTTGTTCTGTCCTTCAACTTGGATGTCATAGACCGGGACCGATTCGCCGCGATGATGGGTAACAGCGGCGACTTCTCCAATAGTCCAAAGTGGTGATGTCTGTGACATTGAATGCAAAGCATGATCAAATTTTCGGGGACGTTGTTCGATGGGTTTTCGTCGATATGGTGCGTCTCCAAATTCGATCTCTTTCGTCGATGATTGCTCAACATCTCTCGACGCCCACAAGCGCCGCAACAATATCCGTCCCTCTCGAGAATCACGAATCGCATATCGCGAAACTGGTTTGAATATCGCGTGTTGCCACGGAACTTCGAATTGCCCGCTCCCGCCATCCGCAATGAGTGTGCTTCGTTGGCACACGTCACCGAACAGTATGCTTGCGCAGATCCTTGATAATCGTTCCCACAATGTGCACACTTCTTGACGGGGCGCGCGCGCCGTCGCGCGGAAATTTTTCGTTCTCGCTCCGAGACCTTGCAATCTTCTGAGCAATACTTCGACTGCCGGAGCGTTTTTGTCTTGCCGCAAACAATGCACGGTTTGGAATTTTTGAAGGAGTGATGCGCCATGCAGCATTTCCTGCTGCAATATGCATCTCGACTTCCTTGCGTGAGCGCCTTGCGCTGCTCGTATAGGAGTTTGTCCACATTCTTGCCGC
>QGNH01001698.1_pt1 | contig 13101 bp, 16 predicted proteins | sample 1735481 | NCBI WGS metagenome assembly QGNH01 (sample SAMN09239004, study PRJNA386568) | Viral metagenome, whole genome shotgun sequencing project. | reverse complement strand
GCGCGCTTGGCGAGGTCCGCCACGGCGTTCACGTCGGCGCCAGCGCCCTGGAGCGCCGCAACAATGTCGACGCCTGCGCTTCTGTGGTTGTGCAGCGCGACACTGAGCTTGTTCGCCTCGGCATGGGCGTTGGCGTCGCCGCGCGCCCCGCGAGCGGCGAGCGCGGACATGCGAAGTTCGGCAGCGCGAGTGAGAGCGGCGGAAGCATTCAGGGTAGCCATTTGATCCTCGGTTGTGTGTTGGTTGAAGTTGTAATGTTCGATCGGGAGCGAGCCGAGCATGGCGACGGCCATCGCGACAGACAGTGTTTTGTCGCTGTGAATTTCGAGCAACGTCGCCGTAGCATCGGGCCGCAAAAGAGCCTCCTCGGATGCGACGATCGCGGCGGCCCAAGGCGACAAGGCTTGCGTTGCTGGCGGCGCTGCGACGGCCGCAGGCGGAGCTTTGCGCGCGGCAAGCGCCTTTTGTCGCTCTGACTTTGGAGGCCTCGCAGCTTCGGCTTTCTGCCGTTGCGACTCTTCGAATCGTGCCTGGCAGCCCTTCACGTCGAAGTCATAGTCGATTGTTGTGCCATATTCGGCGGCCTCCGCCCAAACTCGGTAGTTCCCGCCGGCGCCATCAACCTCCGCAGCCATTTCGCGGCGGCGCAAGCTGTCACCGGCGAGTGTGTGGCCATCTCTCAACGCGTCGTCGATCGCCATGATCCCGCGGCCTTCCACTAAGGCCCGCCCGTCTGTCAGTGGCCAAATGAACAGCGCCGGGTTGCCAATGATGTTTCTGGTCAATAGCCACCTCCGCCGAAGTATGGGCCATAACCGCCGAAGCGAGGCCCGTTGTATCCGCCGTATCGAATTGCCCTGCCCCGCCCATGTGTGTGCGTGCATTGCACCTCGAGCCGTTGAATGAGCTTCCGCAACTCGATAACGTTTGCGTTTTGAAATTGCATCCAACGCGTGTCGTCGCGAATCTCCTTCGGGACGATTCCCGTAACGGCCGCATTCATGGCCGCCTTGAGAAACGGCAGTTGGGCGCATTCATCGTCCGGACCGTAAAGCGCTTGCGGCGGCCCGCCCTGCGTCGGATATGCCGCTTGATTTAGTGGTGGTCGACGGCTCATTCTTCTTCCTCGCTCATGTCAATCATTCGCACCTTCGGCGGACGGCCTCGACGACGCGGCGCCGGCTGCGACGATGCGAACGTGTCGCGCTCTGCCGCCGGCTTCGCACTTTTGTCGGTCGGCTCGACTTCGGAATTTTCCGGTTGCGCGCCCGTCATGACGGCAAACGTGGGATGCTCCAAGCCGTAGCGCTGAAGCAGTTTGCGCTCTTGCGACAGTTGCTCAAGGTGAGTCTCTAGGTCTTTCCCATCGGCAGAAAGCGCCTCAGTCAATGAGACGAGCCCGGCCTCTAGGCCCATGATCAGCGCCTTTTGCGTCTTAAGCGGGTCGGAGCTGATCGGGCCGCGACCGTTGAACGTCGCGCAACAATACGCCTCGCGCGCTTCGTAAAAGCCCTTGGCGCTTTTCGGAAGTTCGATCGCGCCGAGATTGATTTGTTCTTCAAGCCATGCGGTAAACACGGCCTTGTAGAACCGTTCGACAACCTGCTTGCGGCGAATGTCGTTAATCAGGTTCGGCAGCGCTTCGGCGAGACGAGAGGCGCTGAAGTTTACCTCCGCATAATTTCCAGTCAGTGATTCCGCCGATACGCCGGCGGCCTTCGCGGCGCGACGCTGAATCGATTTGTCGAACGCGTCATATGTGTTCGAGACGGCCTTGGAGTCGGGCTGGACGAGCTTATCGCCCGCAAGCAAATGAATCACCGATCCAGCTTGCGGAGTTATCTTCGCTTTGCTGTAAAAGTCATCCTTCGCGGTGAGCCATGCGCCCATATTGTTCCATATGTGCGACTCACGATCATTGACAACCAACCCGTCGATGGCTTGTGCGGTGGGAAGCGCCGACTCCACAACTTGAGTCACGCTCGCATCGATCATCGCCTTGTCGAGCGTAAACTCTTGAAGCGTCGCGCCCTCTTGCGCCGGCGTCAAAGCCGCGATCAAAGGCGACAAGCCGCGAACGGCGCGAGGATCGTCATTGAGCATTACATGAATGACGCGCGGGCGGCCCCATGTCGTGAACGCTTTCACAAGCGTCGCGATCGGCGCGGCGGTCCAAGAGCCAAGAGGCGGCGTGCGCAGCATGTAGCCGACCAGACGCCCAATCTTATTAAAGACGACGCCTTGCAACACGCGAAGGTCTTCCGGCTCATAGCGAGTGATTGTCCTGTCCAACTGCGCAACGTCGAGCAATTGAACTTTGGTCTTTGTCGTCGCGCCGCGAAATCCCTGCCATTCAAGAGTCGCGACGGCCTCGCCGTTCAAGACCCATTGACGGAAGAATCCCGCTGCAAGGCCGGTCATGTCGAAACGGCCGGATAGGTCGACTTCCAACGGATTCGATTGCCAAGCCGCCCATTTGCTTTCGATTTGATGCGACAAAGCGCGCGCTTCGTCCTCAGTTATGCCGAGCTCCGCCGCACGCGGCTTGCTCGAAAGCGTCAAGCCGGTTCCGATCGCGGTCGCGGTTAGATTCATTAGCAGCGTCGCGACGGTCGAATTTTGCGTCGCCATTTGGTTGCTGACGGCACTAGCCAGATTCGCGTCGGGGGAGATTCTACCCCCAGCGGTGATTGCCGCCTGCCCGTTCCATGCGTTCGGGCCGTGCCAACCCATGCCGAACGTGCTACGCGCCCAAGCAAGGCGTGGCTCGCCCGTGGCGCTTGTGCCCTCCATGAAGCTTGCGGCGCTCGGCTTGAGCGTGAAGCCGTCGCCTTGCGGCACTAGCCGTGGCAGCGCGAGCGGCGGGGCGCCAGGTGTGATGCTTGTTTCAACCATCGTTAAATGCCTCTGATCGGCACACCTTGAACCGCGGCGCGGGGCGAGCCATAGCCATGCGAGACGTTGTGAGCCCTCGCCGCACTTTGAAGCTCGGCAAGGCGCTGCGACTTAGCGTCGCCTGTCGGCGCCGTTCCGAGCGCCGAAGTAACGCCAGTGCTTCCTTCACGTTCCATCGCCGCAAGAAAGGCGCTAGCGTCGGCGCGCGTCTCTTTTTCTTCCGGAAGATCGGCGAGCATTTCGAGAACGCTGGCGGCCGGGAGATTGGTGAACAATGCAAACTTGCGCGCGACGGCGGGACGGCTCGCCGCGGCGGGCGATTCCAGAATCGCGGCGAGCCGAGCGCGTTCTTCCGCGCGAACCATTCCTTCGGTCTTCGGTTTGTTGTTCTCATTAGCCATGATTTGCAATCCTCGATTTTGGATCGTTTAGACGGGCGCCGAGTTCGGCGATTGAAAGTTTAGGTTTGTCGCTCGCCTTTTCGGCGACGCGAGCTTTCGTGATTGAGGCAACGGCAACGGCGTAACAGAGACAGTCAAGCGGCTCATTGCCGACTCCATCCGCACCCTTTTTGGAGTTGTGGAACTCTAGTTTTGCGTAACCGCGGACGAATCTCGTTCGCAAAGTCTCGACGGTTAAGCCTTCAAAATAGGATGGCTCTAATGTTTCGGCGAGGTGAATGAAGCCCGGCCCCACTTCCTGCATCTTCAATCGACGTTGAATGTTGGCCTTCACGCCATCAACGCCAACTAGATAAAGTTGCGTCAATCCGCGCAAGAGCGCACCTTTGCGGATCGTCGGTTTGTCAAAACCCCCGACTCCTTTGATGGCGATAACGTTGCGACTCTTTCGCCGTTGCTGCGAAACGAAGGCGGCGCAAAAACTCGTGTTAAACCCGCTATCAATTGCAGCCGATGCGATCGGCAAGACTCGACGATCTTGCGTCGTGTATGTCGTGCCTAAGAGTTCGTCTAGTTGTTCCCAAGGGACGTTGCCCGCAGTGTCGCCCATTAGTTTTGAGTGTTGGAGCACGAAGGCGCGATTGTCATCTGTGAAACCAACTAACGTGCATTCGAGCCGCGCGGCTTGAACGTCCACGCCAGCGCAAATTTTTGTGATCTCGTTTGGAAGCGGTTGCGGTATCGGTTCGGCGCGCTGTTGCAACTCTGACGAGTCGAGCGTAAACTCTTCGCCAAAATCATATGCTTCGGCGAGAACCACGTTATGAAAGACGCGAAGCTTTTCGGGTTGCTTTTCGGCTTCCTCATGTTGTCGCGCAACGGATTCCAACGTCGAGAATTTCGATATAAGCTCTGTTGCGTGGAACGACCTGATTCCCTTTTCGGGCGCGTCGTTCGTCGCCTGCCAGACGCCAAGGTCAACGGCGTCAAGCCTCTCCCGTTCCGACATATGATGGCCGCATGAAGTGCAAACCATTCGCGCGGTGTCTGGGCGCCCAGGCGTCCACTTCAAATCTTCAAACCGCCAATAGTCATAGACGCCACACTCCGGACATGGGCAGTAGAAGCGCTCTTGAGTCCCACGCATGAACCATTCTGCGATGCGGCTTGCGTTCTTTGCGGTCGGCGTGCTGCTTATGACGATCTTGCGATTGGCGAATGTCCTTGTGCGTTTGATAGCGAGTTGCACGGGACAACCCTCTTGTCCCGCGGATCGCGAAAACCTGTCGATTTCGTCCAGAAACAGATAGCGGATTGAACGGGCGGCGAGGTCATCGGGATTGTAGCTAGAACCGATGCTTATGCTTCCGCCCGGGTATGTCTTATGCCGGATGCTGGAGCCGCCGCTTGTCCGGGCGCCCTGCCCAATGAGCTCACGAATGGACGCGGTTGATTGAAGCAGCGGATCGAGTCTGTTCTTGCAGTAGTCGGTTGCCTTCCCTTCGCTCGGATGCACAAGTAGCGAAGGACCTGGGGAGTTTGCGATCGCCCAAAGCAACGCGGAGTCGAGGGCAAGCGATTTGCCGGTTTGGCTAGCCAACATATAGACAAGTGTTTCCGCCTCAGGATCGGCGAACGCTTCGACAAGCGTGCGTTGATAGGACGAAAACTTTAGCGGGCCGGGCTCCGCATTGCTTGATGGCAGGACTATCGAGGACTCGCACCATTCGACAATGTTTGTCTTCCGCGGCGGCGCGAATGCAGTGAGCCATGATGCTTGCAGTTCGTTATCGATCATGCGTGCATTCCAAAGCGATCATGTCCAAGTCCGCCAATGCGCTCAAAGCGGCCCGCGCTTCCTCTTCGATCGTTGCCGCAATCTTTTTGACGTCTGTCTCGCCGGCCAATCGAGGCGCCAGCTTCGCGCCGATCGCGAGGAACGCCACCCGCGCCCGCGCTATCACGTCGCGCCCCGTCGCCGCGACCGTCTCGCGATCTAGGAGCGCGGCCTCAACTCGATCATTGGAAAGTTTCAGCTTGCGCGTTTGTTCCGCTGCAAACTGCCGCTTCGACTCAATTAGTGCGAGTCGGGCCTCGTCATCGCCCAATTTTGTTGGGGCGGATGTTGTGAGGCGTTCGCGCAATGTCGCCGTTGCGTCTGTTCTCAATCGGATCGCGGCCGCCGCGGCGTCATGTGGAAACGTCTTGTCTTTGGTGGCGCGCGGAATGCCCGCGTCCTGAAGCCATTGCATCAGCGTTTTGTGCGGCTGATTAAACTCTTGCATGAGCGTCGTAATGCCGACTCGTTCGTTCCGCATGGCCTGTTTTTCTTGGGTTTCAGTGAGGTGAAGTGAACAAAAAAGATGCAAAAAAGTTCGATAAAACGCGGCAGCGCCCCGCGAGGTGTCATCCTTGATCTTCGGCAAGGACCCGCGCGTCGCCACAACCATTCAAGGGCGAACGGTCGTCGAGTGCCGTAGCCCCAAATGCCGGCCGGCGCGGCTGCGGAGGCCGCACATGCGCTTTCTCTATTCGTCCGAGGGTGTCGGCGCGACGGATAGCGATACGCCGTCCAAGGCCGCTTGCATTTCTTTCGCGACGTTCGCCTGCAATTCCCTCTCGGCGACTCGTTCCCATGTCTTGCGAGGCGCGCCGTCCGATTGGCCTAAACCGGTTTTTGGCGACTCCGTGTAAATCGGTTTGATGTCCTTGCCGTGCCGAATCATGAGCAACTGCGCTCCATTCGACGCGCGAAGGACAAAGCTCTTTGGAACATTCAAGCTCGACGATCCGCCGCCAGTCAAGCGGAACGTGCTACCGCTGAACGATCCGCGAAGCTCACTCAGTTGCGGAGTGAACGCGCCGACTTTAAGTGCTGAGATGCGCGCCTTTGAAACGGTCCACGTCGCCGATAGGTTGCCTTGCGTGCTTCCCTTGACGGGCGGAACGGACTTCGCGAACTGTGCTCGCGGAACGCCAATATCTTCCGCCATCGTCTTGACGGTGTCCTTGCGAGCGGCGCGGGCGCTGCGATCTACCGCGCGCCGCAAGGAATTGACCATCCCGCGAGACGCCTTCTCTAATTGTTCGACAAGCTGTCGCGTGTCCATCGTGGTGGTGATCTCAACGCCCATATCACTTCACTTTCGCATCTGTTCGGGAACGGTGGTTCCGGCTCGGTCGATAGCGACAACGCGGCCGTTCGACGCCACGACCGTTAAGTGAATCGCGATACGATCTCCCTCCGCCAATTTCACCCGGTCAAGCATTCGGGATAACGCCACGCTGGCCTGACGCTCCGCCACGGCTCGCTCTTGCGTGCGTTCCATCACGCGAACGCCCGCAACGGCGCTAGACGCTCGATAGTCGCGACCGTCGAGACCGAGGAGGCCAATGCAGCCGCAAACATGGTCGCCTGCTCGCGCAACTTGCCTTCGGTCTTGGCGTCGAGCCGCAAGGCCTTCAACGCTGCGGCTTCAATAGCCGCGCTCCGTTCGGCGGCGCGCGCAACGAGTTCGAGGCGATTCATTTGATTTCCTCAAAAAAGGGTGTGGTCGGAAAGGAGCGCGCGCGCCCGCCTCGCGGCGATTACGCGACGCAGCGCTCCTATTCGTTCAAGCATTTGCTTGGAGAGTGTGCGCAAGTTGCGCAACCTGTCGAAGAAAATCAGCCTACTTCGCGCGCCGCTTTTGCTATCCCGGGGCTATCTTGGCTTTGCTGGCGGAGAAGGATGAGCCCTTCTCTACTCTCCCTAAATCGGCGGGGTGGTCTATTTGAGCCCATACGGCGCGGCGCGCGGCAGGGCGTCATCGACAGCAATCTTTTCGTCACGCCCAAATGAGGGGCTGTCCGGCCAGACGAGGGCCTAACTTTTTTCAATTCGTGAATTGTAGTGGCTCCGCTTGGTGGAGTCAATCTTTAATGCTTGACTTTTTCAAGATTTTGTGCATGTAGGCTTGTTTTTCAAGACGGGATGTGCTACCGGTTTTCGTGCAAGCGCCAGAATATTAAGCGGAAATTGGTTCCGCGAGGGCTCAGTGGGTATTTGCCCATATTTTCAAAGCGAGGGTTATAAATTGACAGAAATCAATCCCAAGACCGAACCCAAAAACGAATCAGCACCGCGCGGTTGGGGTGGCCGCCGCGCGGGAAGCGGCAGGAAGAAAAAGCCCAAACCCCCGGCGCCGCCAACCGCGGCCGATCGGTTCGCCGCGCTCTTCGCCGATCTGCCGGACAACGCTATCATCGCGGATGATGATGCAGGCGCGATCGTCGACGCACCCGCGACCGTCGAGGATGGGATTTAGCGGCGCCGCCAAGACTGAAGGCTGAGGCGGAAGGACCGCCCCCTCGCGAGGTTTCTCCTATTCTGTGCTCTTCGTCAAAATTTCCGGTCTTCGAGCTCCACCCCCTCTTTACAAGAGGGGTGGAGCGCTCGGAAGTGACAAATGAATTGCATAATTTGGCGTATAATTTGGCGCATAAATCATGATCGCAAAATCACCCGCGAGGCCCAGAGTTTCCTAGGTTTTTTCACGCCAACTTTCACGCCAAATTTGGCGCCAATTTATGCGCCATTTTTCACGCCAAATGACGTGAAAAAACCCGCGCGGCCGGTTTGGCGCATAAATTGGCGTGAAAAATCGCCCGCTATCCCTAGAAACACTAACGTTTTTTCACGCCAGCTTTCACGCCAAAAAATGCAAAAACCGTGAGTATGATCTTTTTATAAATGGCGCATAACTTCAAAAAAGAATAGCCCCGCACGGGTCCGCCGCGCAGGGCCAAAGGCTATCCGCTGTTGCGACCTGAGAGCGACCTACGCCGCCCGGTCGATCAGCCGAAACTCATGCAGCGCTTTCGAGCCGCCCGCGCCGGCCGCATAGACGATCCGGCCTTCCCGCTGCGCGAGCGCCCAAGCGCCGTCGAACAGCTTCACCGCAATTGGCTTCAAGCCGGCCGCTCGTCTACAGGCCGCAGCCCCCTCGCGGATTTGTTGCTCGCGGAACGTCGCATCGATCGCGGCGTAGTCCCCCGCCGCGGCAAGGATGGCGTCCAGCGCGGCCTTCTCGGTATCGGGCGCCGGGCCACCCTGTGACGGCGCCGCATCACCATCGGCGCCGACGACCAACCATTTGCGGCTGCGGGCGCCTTCGCCTTCGGTTTGATCGATGCGCAGGCCTAGGAGCTCTTTAAGCAGCCGCCGCAGCGACGACTCGCTCATTTCGCGGCGGGAGCCGTATTTTTTGCGCCACGCCTTCAAGGCTTCCGGCGTTGTGAACGGCCGCCCTAGCGGCTCCACCACCTCAAGCAGGCGTTTCTGGTCCGGCGTCAGCATGTCAAAATCCTCGTCAATTACTTCGTTTCCCTGATTATCATTGACAGCCGGCAAGCTCGCGGCCTCTTCGTCCTGTGCGGAAACAGCGCCAAGCGCAGCCCCCCGCGCATCGTCCGGATATGTGATAACGGCGCTCGTCACCCCGTCGCCGTCTTCGTCAACTCCGATCTGGATTCCCTTCTCCAGCACAATCTTGGAGGCCAGACCGCGCGTCCCGTCGCGCTGCTTGTCGACGCGGAATTGCAACGCCTTTCCGACTTCCTCCAGGACAAGCACTGTGTCCGCGTTGCCACGAAAAACGTTCGAGCCGCGAGCGCGCGTCTTGTCGGAAATCGGGCTGTGATGCACGACGACAAAGAGCACCCCTAGCTTGCGCTCCAGCCGGCGCATCACCGCGAACGCCTGCTTGACCGCGCTGGAGTCGTTTTCTTCCAAGGCGGGCGAAACGCTGGCCAAGGTGTCAATAACGATAACCCCAACGCGCAAGCCGGTTTGCGCCAGATAGGCCGTCGCGATCTCTTCAAGCGCCTTGATCGCGGCGGCGCGCTCGTTTTGCGTCGCAGCCGTGCCGTCGCCGAATAGATCAAGGTTGCGATTTATGACGCCAACGGGCGAGCCTTGCACGTTGTGATGTTGCGCCCAAGCCTTGAAGCGACCAGACATATCCTTGCCCTCGCCCGCGAGGTAGAGAACGCCCGTTTGCTTGGTCTTGCGGCCGTCGATTGGCCAGCCTAACGCGAGCCGATTCATATGATCGATAGCAAGCCACGTCTTGCCGACATGCGAGTCGCCGATCAACAGCGCGATTCCGCCCACCGGATAGAGGTTTTTCGACAGCCAACGCATCGGCTGATAATCACGAATTAAATCCGTCGCGAGCGAGAAGGCCGCCCGCTTCTTTTCGTTCGCAAGTTGCGGCGACTCGTCGTCTTCGCCCTCGACGGGCGGAAAGTCGAGCTTGCGGATTTCCGCGCCAAAGGCGCCATTGACATAGCGATAGCCTTGTTCGATTTGATCGGCCGCGCTTTCGGCGTCAAACTCACAATCCGCCGCGAGCGGGTCGCCTGTGCTTTGCAGCGCCTCGCCCAAATCGCGCAGGCGCGCCAAGAGACGCTTCACTTCGGCGTCCGAGACGCCGCTATCCGAGAGCGCCTTTTCCGCAAGGTCAAAGTTCTCGTCTTCGGGCCATGCCCACGCGAAAAGCAGCGGCTCCGCAAGCGCGTGATCTATCGCGAGGTCATAGCAATCCTGCGCGGCCTGGCGCATCGTGTTGCGGCGCCCGGCGTCAAGGACGCGTTCGGCGTTGCGGCCCTTCAGTGCGTCCAGCGCACGCCAGATGTTGCGCGGATCGTTTGCCTTGACGCCTTCCGCCGCAGTCTTAATGCGATCCTTCGTCGGCTTGACCGGCTCATTTGGCAAGCCTTCCGGAACGGCAACGGCGGCCTCGCCGTCAATGAGAATCCATCGCTCGGGACAAGGCTCCTTTCCACCGATAACGCGCGGATTGGCGAGATAGACGGGCTGGACGCGGCGCCACACAGATGGATCAATCGCCGCGCGCGCGTCGGCGTGTTCGGTAGTTGATAGAAGCCAAGCGGCCTTCTCACTTCGCGACACAGGCCGGTTAGCAAAGAAGAAAAGTCGGAACGATTGCTTGCCTTCCGAGAGGCCAAAACCGCTCGACGCCTGTGCGATGCAACTTGCGTTGCGAAACTCCGCCGGCAAGGTCGCGCGGTATTGGCGGGCGGCGCCGGCGAGCGTTGTTTCGTTCGTCGCAAATTTGTCGATGTCGAGAACGATAGTTCGCAAGGATTGTTCGGCGAAGTTCTCATTCGTGCGGGTGCAGTCATTTAGCGGTGTGTTTGGAAGCGGAGCGCCATGGATCAGGATGCGGTTTTTGCCGCCACGCAAGAGCGCGAACAAGTCTTCAAGGGTCGCGACGCTGTGTGTCGAAACATCGAAATGTTTGGCGTTCGCCGACGCTTCCTTGCGCCAGCCTTGCGGCGTCTTGGTTATTATTTTGCCTGTGAAAATATCGGGAGTCAGTAGGGTTATGCTGTCATTAGACATGGGGTAGCTTTCGGTTTGCCGCCGTGCAGGCTGCACGTCGGCGAGAAAATTACGCACGAGCATTTTTGCGCGCGGCGAAGTCTGCCCAAATTGCTTCGAAAAGGTCTGGTGGAACGTGTTGCTTTACGGCTTCGATCAAAATCACGAAGTCCGCGCGGCGAGTTGCCTCAGAGTCGATTTGACGGATGCGGCGAGTCACCTCACCCAGCGAGTTCAATAATTTTTGGTGACGCAAACCCTTCGCGCGAGCTTCGTTGTTCAGCAGGCCCCACCTAGCAGCGTCGATAAATTCGCCGGTTGCGTATCGCCTGCCGCGCGCGCTTTCGATTTCAGCTTTTAGAGTCGTTATCTCGGTTTGGAGTTCGTCGGTTGTCTTTAGGAGTTCGCTGCGGGCGGCGACAAGCTCGTCACGCGTCCAATTCGGATCGATAATGAAGGCAGACATAATAAGGTCCAGTGTTTGAAGCCGCGCCTCTTGAGAGACGCGGCCAGTGAAAATCATCCTTGCTGGATCGGCGCCGCCGGCAGGCCGTCAGTGAACAACGTGCCGCCCGAGAAATATGACGGTCTCCAGCCTTCCGGAACCGTCAAGATTCCGCGACGGGCCAGGCCGAGCAGCCAATCACGGGCCAGGGCGCTCGCCTGGACCGAACCGCCGTCGAGCGCCGGCGCGTCTTCGCGGAAACGGAAGCCGTGCGCTTTCGCGAGCGTTAAGGACAGCGAGGCGCGGCTTCCGTTTTTCAGGGTGACGCCGATGCGGCCCTTGTCGTCGAAATCCGCATCGAAGGCCGCGATGTCCTGAGGTCGGAACGTAAGCTGCCGCCCTCGCGAATCTTCGGATTCAAGCCAAACTTCGGTCATCCGTTCGCCCTCCCGCGCCGGTCGCGTTCGATCGCAACTTCTACGAAAACGCGCTTCTCCTTGCCGGACGGCTGGCCTTGCGCGACCACGTAGGCATGGGCCGTGGCAAACTCTTCGTCGTCGAGTGTGAGAAGCTGCTCGCGCAGCAGGTCGTGATAAAGCTCTCGCGCCTCTTGGATTGCAGGAAGGCCGCCCATATTAAAAACTCCTCTTGCGCGCGGCGTTCGCATACAATTTGAGCAAGCTTTCAGCCCGATCGGCGCACCTCGATCGAGGGGGGTCCGAGGGCATCTCAAGAGCGGCGGCGAGTTCGTCAGGAATTGGACGCAGGTCCATGATTCGACGCGCGAGGCTTTCTATCTCGCCGAGCGGTAGTGCGGCCTTCGTGCGCAGCGCCTCGATAGTCCGCGCGACCACGGCGCGGCGTTCGGCGTGCCGGTCGAGCAGGAACCTTGTGTAGTCGCGAACGTCCAGCCGACCCCGGCCGGACAGATAGCCGTCGCGCTCGGCGTCGAGTTCGTCGACCACGAATGAGGCCGGCGGGCGGTTGAGTGAGTCGAGATGGCGCGGCGAAAGCGGTTCGGCGCCACGGGCGGCGCGGATAGCGTCGGCGAGGTCGGCGAAGGTGACGGGCGCGACGGGCGCTAGGGTTTCGGAAGTCATGGTTAATATCTCCTGAAAATTTAAAGGGATTAAGCGGCTAGGCCCGCAGCGAAGGCGATTAGTTCGCCGCGCAGGTCCGGCGCGAGCGATTCGAGCAGTGCCGACACGCGGGGGGTGCAAGGCGCCGGCGTGCTCGGCTGATTCGCCGAATCACACAAAAGCCGGTCGATCGTCTCACGCGACCAGCGCGGGCGCCCCGGAAGTGGAAGGGGAGAGGGGAGCTTGCCGCTCCGGCGCCACGAATCAATTGTGTCGTCGGTCACGCCGAAAATTCGTTCAAGGTCTCTCTTTATATAGACGGCCGCGCCGTTGCGTGGATTTGCCTGCATGGGTTGATTCTGCCAAGGCGCAGTCAAAGGAACCCCTAAGCCCCGCGCGCCTCTGTGCGGGTTGGAGTTCGCTTGATGCGCCTACGCAACTTGCAGGACAGCCAGGCCCGCGGAAAGTTCCGCTATCCAAGGGGCCTTCGCGGGGCTTCGGTCTCCCCGCGCGAGACGGCGGTCGCGACGACCATTCCGTCTATCATTTTGTGAAAATAACCGAGGCCGCCCGGAAGGGCTAGGTTTTGTCCCCGTTTTCGTGACAACTTCCGTGACTGGCCTAACAGGCCCGAAAAGACCGGCTATCCCCGAGCTATCCCAAAACCCCGTTAGCTCAAATTCGACTAGGAAATTTTCAGCCTAACCCTTTGTTTTTAATGGTCGGAGTGGCGGGATTCGAACCCACGACCCCTTGTCCCCCAGACAAGTGCGCTAACCGGGCTGCGCTACACTCCGAAGGTGCGCCTTATAGGCATAGCGCGCGTCCGAAGCAATGCGGCCCGGGCCCAAGAACGCCGGCGCGCTTTTCCGCTCCGGCTCAGCCGCCGCGCGC
>QGNH01000408.1_pt1 | contig 13121 bp, 15 predicted proteins | sample 1735481 | NCBI WGS metagenome assembly QGNH01 (sample SAMN09239004, study PRJNA386568) | Viral metagenome, whole genome shotgun sequencing project. | reverse complement strand
AGGACGTAACCCCGCAGAAGCTCGATTGAGTCCTGCGGGGTGTTGAGTGGTTACCAGTTGGAATTGGGGAGAGCGTGGAATGCGGCGTTCTCTTCTTCGTCAGGACCATCGACACTGTTCATCTTGAATGGGCCTTCGTCTTCCGTGTCCTGATCTTCTTCAGTTCCGTCCTCTTGCTCTGCGAACAGTCCAGCATTGCTTGCCAGCGCCCGGTCAAGGTTGCGGCACGCCTGATTGTAGTATGACTTTTTGAGTTCACTCCCAAGGAACTTGCGTCCCATCTCAAGAGCAACAAACCCTTCAGAGCCGATGCCAGCGAACGGACTCCAAACCACATCGCCGGGATTCGTCCATAGCTTGACGGCGCGGCGGATAACTTCGAGCTGAAGTGGACAGATGTGGCGCTCGTCGTTGTGTTCCCGAGCCGAACGATATTGCAGCGTGTCCGATGGGTTTATGTCCATCCATATCGGGCTGGCGTACTGCTGCCACAACTGGACAGGAAACTGCTCGGAAGTGTGCGCACACCGTTCGGGATTATCCCCCGGCTTCCGCATGGTAACCAGATAGTCAGGCACACCCTGGCGGCTCATCGTGGAGTCCTTGCGAATCTGCTTGTGGAGTAAGCCAAGCGCCTTTGTACGCTGCATGGCGGTAACTGGGTCTTTCCAGATGCAGACCTCAGAATGATAGATGAACCCCACTTCCTCAAATGCGCGGATGATCTCGCCCCTGAAGTCGCGCAGTCCGATGTGACCATCACGTACTTTGGATGTAGGCAGATTCATGCAGTGGATGGAAACCAACCTGCCGGGCATCAGCGCGCGGTATTGCTCTTTGATGAGGAAACGGTAGTGGTGCCAGAACTCGTCATGGTCTTTGCTGTTGCCCAAGTCCCGCTCCGAATTGCTGTATGTGTAGAGCGAAGCGAATGGAGGCGAGTAGATGGAATAGTGGACGCTGTTGTCGGTAAGCTCCCGCGCAAGATCAACGCAGTCAGCAAGGTGCATTGTCCAGTTATCGGAAGTCTTCACTTCGCGCTCATAGGCCGATTCGCTGCGCACGGTGCCTACCAGATTCATGCGCGTCAAGTCCTGCATGTTTTCTTGCATCTCTTCTGCCATTTGCTCTGACTCCCTTTCTTTCCGCTTCAGGTTCTCAAGTACGTTTCCTTCGGTTGATGCTGCGATGATGTGAACATGGACAGTGTTCTGCTGGCCAAATCGCCAAGCCCTACGAATCGCTTGGAAAAATTGCTCCCAGGAGTCATTTACTCCCGCAAAGATCATGTGTGAGCAAATCTGATAGTTCACACCGAAACCGAGGATGGAACTCTTGGAAGTAAGCCGCCCAATCTCGCCTTGCGCAAATCGCAGCGATGTTTCTGCCTTGTATTCTGGCGTGTTAGATCCAGTTAACTCCACGCCTCCAATCGCTTTTACTACAGCTTCGCTCTCCCGGTTGAGATTCGTCCATATGAGCCAAGTCGCGCCCGGATCATCGTCCACGATGGCCTTGACCTCCGCCACCCGATCATCGACAGTGGACCGGCGCGCCGCCAGTCGTTCGCTCAGTGTCTCGGCTGGCATAGCGAATAACATCCCCTCGCTCGGCGTGTCTACGTCCACGATGTGTTCGTGGTAGACCAGTTCCGGCAGGATGAAAGGCCCGTCGTCGTATCCCACATCTGAAGGCTTGCGGATGTTGACGGCCCAGGAGCAAACCCACTTCCAGAACTCTGCCCGCGCATGGCCCTTGAGTCGCCACTTCTGCGTCTCTCCGCCGTCGTGCGTGAAGAACATGGAAAGCATCTCAGTGGCCGTCATGACTCCCAAGAACTCCGCATGGTTGCCAAGCTCCATGTGATCGTTAGGGGCCGGCGTAGCCGTAGCGGCAAGTCTGTATGGGGTATCTTTGAATGCGTCAATGAGAGCGGACCTAGTCGCCCCGTCGAAAGACTTCAGGATGCTGGAATTGTGGACTAAGCAGCCCGCGACGGAGTAACTTGGATGCCGTGTTGCGCCAAGATCGTAGAAATAGAGCTTCCCGTCCGCATCCCTGAGTTGCTCCAATCGACTATCTCCTTGTTCCAGAATCTCAACACTGTCCACCCTAACGAACTCAGCATGGACTCCTTCTTTCTGTCCTCCAGTTTGCGGGATTCCATGTTGTGCGAGACTCCATCCACCTCTATTCCTAATTTCAGCCTCGGATTCCCGCAATCGAGTTTGTAGTGCGATGGATAGCCTACTTTTCGTGGACCCAGAGACACGGCATATTCCGCTATCCATTCTGAGCCAAGAGCATCCATCATCATCGACTGCGCGATAGTCATCCCCCGACCATTCCCGCCAGGTACGGAAGGTTTGTGCTTCATGGCTCTCAATCGGATGGAAATCTTGAGCCGCGTAGCCGCTGATTTGGTAGGATTCAACTCGGTTATGCGCTTGAGTTCCGCTATCGCTTGCGGAGTTCCCGACGCCAACCATGCAGACCTTTTCGCTCCTCGCTTCGCCGCCACCGTTGGATTGTGAACCTTCGCAAGTTGCTCCGGTTGGCTCATCCGCCATTTCGCTGAGCAGGATGTCCCGCAAAACCTCTGGCCGAACTGAGCGGGATACTTTGGAGCAAACCGAATCCCGCACCAAAGACACTGCCGCTCCTGTTCCCAGTGCGTAATCACCTGGGCGCAGATGCTGTGCCCCAACCCATCCACGCTGTGTGAAGGTGGGATGATTTGGGGAGGCAATAAAACTGGTACCACCGATTTTGACCAACGCGGCATAAGGAACCTCTCTCCTGTGTATGTCTTGAACAGTGTCAATCCCTACACAGTTAAGAATATCATCTCCTACGCGTATGTCTTCAATATTCTTCTTACCGCCAGGAGTATCAATTTTAGTGCCTTTTGCGAAACACTCATCAAGCACCACTCCCGCGAAATCGGAAGGCTCGAAGTTTTCCATGCGCTCATAGTTTGTGACGATGATGCGAGAATCGCCTATGGTTGACGAGTCCTTGCAATACTTCACTTCGATGCCGAACTTCGTGCCCTCTGTGACCATCTGGTAAGCCACAGCCAGAGGCGCGAGAATCAGGACCGGCATACCTGTATGCTCTGACACGACGCGTGCCCACTCTTCCTCAATGAGCGTTTTTCCCATGCCCGTTCCAAGAAATGCGGCTGCTCGGCCCAGTCGTAACGCCCAAGAGCACACATCGCGCTGATGCGGGAACATGGATGGATTCAGCGGAGGAATGGTAGTCAAACCGGAGACAATCGGCGTGAACCGCTTTGCCTCCAGAAACTCTTCATAGTTCATGATCTTTCCTTTCGATGTGTGGTGATTATAAAGCAAGTGGTTGTCGGTTATCAAAGTTTATTCGGGTCCAGATATTCGACCGGAATGCCCTTTTCTTTGGCAATCCTGATTTCTCCCGCAATCCCTTTGGATTGCTCCCATCCTGGCATCATGGCGACTATAACCTTTTCCGATGCGTCGATGAATTCCTCATCGAAATGCTTCCAGTAGTCCCACCCGCGCGGCAGGTCGCATCGTTCAGCGATTGGATGGGTGTGTGCGATAGGGCTGAAGACAATCAATCCTCGCGCCATCAGGACTCCGGCAATGCGGCATACCTCACCGAAACGAATCGCTTCTACGGTCCTGTCGGGATGGCTGTATGGACTGGCAAGATAGATCATCGAACCTCCTGTATTTTCTTTCCTTGCTGGTGACTGGCTACGATGTGGCACCAATAGCAACCTCCAAGTAACGTATTGCCGTCCGCTTCCGTCCAACCGAATCGGCGTTTCCCGTGGAGGTGGACAAGGTGCCAGCGCTCAAAGATGCTTCCATTGCTTGGCAGGACTCCGAAGATGTGCTTCGGGTGCAATGGATTTCCCTCTTCGTCTCGTAACTCGCACTGTCCTCCGCATCGGTCATAAACTCGATTGCGCTCAGCTTCTTTCTCGGCATTGGTTGGCTGCCCCTTGCGCACCCCCGGCCGCTTCTTGCGTACTGGCGAGCGTTTCAGTGGAGTCCTGCGAGGGATCATGCTGCATCTTCTTTCCGACTCACTCCAAGCAGCAATCTCCGCGCTGAATCGCTACGGCATAGAGACAGTTGCACGATGAATCCTCTTGAGAGCGTCTTCTTTTTCGGAGAGAGTCCATATCTCTCAGCGTAGGCGTTCATCACATCATCAGATGGACGTCCGCTTGTCGGTGGTTTCTTTTGGCGTAGGATCATTCGTTTCCTCTTTCCGTTTCCAAACGTTCGTTTTCAGGTAGTTGGTTATCGCAGACAACTGCCGACGGATTACTTCCAAGTCAACATCGGGACGGTCACTCATAGTAACTCTCCGAGTCCTGTTCCGCATCGGCTTCAAACGACAGACGGCGGGTGTTGAATTCCCCGTCCACGTTTCCCGAAGAACCTCCGCCGCGAATCAGCGCCAGATTGATGTTTGCCTTCTTCGTCATGCGCATCGTCTCTTTGTCCTGATACCGGTGCAACAGGACCATAGCAAAGCAGTCTTGCAGAGGCTTCTTGCTCTCGCTGATGTCACCAGGCTGTGGCCGCTTGTCTGCAAACTCTCTCGGCACTTCCCCGAGCTGGAAGAGGTTGAGCAATGCTGCGTTCTTGTGCTGCTTGATCTTCTTGCGCAACCGCTCTGAGTTCTCGACGTAGCGCTTTCGGATGTCCCGATCACCGCCGGCTATCAGTCCGAAGTGATCCAAGACAAACAGCACATCACCATCCTTGCGCGCTTCCCGGTCGATGGCCCAGCATATTTGATCGCAGTCCATGTCTCCGTCATAGATGGTCAGCGGCCATTCGCCGATGGTGTAAAGACCTTGCATCACCAGTGCTTGCTGCTCTGGAGTCCTGAGTTCGGGCTTGACCACTACGATATTCGGAAGATCTACAACGTGAGGCACCAGGTTCAATTCAACCTCTTCGTGGTCCATCTCCAGCGAGAACCAGACGACGCGGGTTCCTTGCTGGCAGTTATACGCCGTTGACAGGACTCCCATGCCTGTCTTGCCCACCTTTGGCCGCGCTGCAACGATGGTGTAGCGACCTTTCCGGTATCCACCCCCCATCTTCGCGTCGAGCCATGCGTTGCCGGTTGGAATGCCGCGGGGCGTTTTCTCTGTGTACTCCCGCACGACGCGGTTCATAAGTTCGACGATGTGACTCTGAACCGGAGCCTTGTTTGAGTCCTGCTGAGGTTCCGCAATCTTCTCGATCTGCTTAATCATCCTGCCAGCGAGTTCAAGCGCAGGCATCTCCTGATCTTGCGCTCTTGACATTGCCTGAGAGGAAAAGACCATCAGGCGCCGCAGAATGCTCTTTTCCTTGATAATCTTGACATATTCTTCGATCACCGGCCGGCGCGGTAAACCCTCCGTGAGCGATGCGAGGTAGGACACGCCTCCCACGGCTTCCACTTCCTTGTAGCGATTCAGTTCGTTGGCCAGCGTCACAATGTCCACGGCCCGCTGCTCGTTCATCAACTCAGTCATGCGCAGGAAGATGCGGCGGTGCGAGTCGAGGAAGAAATCGTCTGCCGTCAGCTTCTCTGCGCATTCGGCGTGGGCGGCATTGTCGAGCAGGATCGCCCCGAGTATGGTCTTCTCCGCGTCGATGTTCGCAGGTAGCCCGTCTATCTGGAGGTCTGCTTTCACTTACTGCCTTTCGGTGTCTCGATTGAGGAGAATAAGGAGCGCAAGTGCTCCCGAGAGTGGGACGACCATGTTTCCAAGTCCGCGGAGTTGATCGGGGCGGGTGAAGTCCACCCCTCGGGCAATCCCATCAGCCACGCTACAAACTTCGTATTCAACCGCCGGCGCGAGGTCGGGGCGCTCTGCGATGATGTCTCTCCAAGCGTCTCGGTCTGCTGGTCCGGGAGGAAAGAGTGCTCGATCATAGCTGGCAAGGTGGGTCCTGATGGCCTGTTGAAGTGGCTCATTGTCGCTGCCCCCCCCGTTTCGCTCCGGAAGTCCCGCGCCGCTGGAGTCGGGAACTGCGAGAACCTCGCTTGCTGGTCCAATCCCATCTCGTCCTTGCGGTCGCCGCCCCTGCTCCTGAACGAGTCCACTGCTGGTGTCTGCCATAGCTCTGCTGCTCCTTCCATATCGATTCCGCCCGTATGCTTAGGAGTGGCCATCAAATTGCTCCCCCCCAGTGAATCCTTGCACGCTTTGATGATTCCCGCAGCATTCCGAGTCCTCCGCTCGTGCGGTGGGCCAAGATGAAGACTCTTTCCCGCTTGTGCGGAGCGCCAACGTCGGACGCTCGAACAGATACCCATTCCGCATTGAACCCGCTTTCGGCAAGTTCTCGCAGTACGGAATGTCCTGCGGGAAAAGCGAGGACTGGAGGGACGTTTTCAAGAAAACACCATTCGCATCCAACCTCGCGAACGATTCGCATGGCAGAGTAGAAGAATCCGCTTCGGGTTCCGCCTTCAAGGCCCGCTTGCTTTCCTGCGACAGACAAATCCGTGCAGGGGAAACCGAAAACTGCTCCAGCCACTCGGCCACGATAGAGTCCTGTTGGGAAGGTTCTAATGTCACTCCAGACAGGTGCCGAATCCAAGGAGCCGTCTTCCATGCGCGCCGCCAAGATGCCAACCGCAGGAACTTCGATCTCCACATAGCCGCAGCAACGAGCCTCTGGAGCAACGAGTCGGACGGAAAGGTCGAGTCCGCCGATGCCGCTGAAGAAGCTGAGATAGGTAGGTATATCCACATTCACTCTGGCCTCGTCCCATCCCGGTAGACCTTCGGAATCCCGCAAGCGGCCAAGAACTGCGCTGGCGTGGGCATTCTCTTCAGCGTTTCATCCTGGCTCAGGACCCGATAAGCCGTATCCATGTCCTGATCTGTCCGATGTCCTACCCGCTCCTCGTAGAGCGAGAGCAACTCCTCATCGACCGTCACGCCAAAGATGCGCGCCAATTTCGCCACAATGCCCCTCAGGTGCCTTTGCGGGTGCCGGATGGACCGGATGGCCACCAGAAGCGTACCGAAGTCAGGACACGCCGTTTCCCTCTCACGGCGCGGACTCTCCGCGATCTTTTGGATGGTTGCAATCACATCCTCAAACGGTTCCTTCGATAGTCCTTCCGAAAAGGCTGTCAGTGTCGCTTGGCTGTACTCGCCGCCCCTCATCAATGCTAGTGTCCCGAGCGCAACTATGATCTGCTGCTTGGGAGACAGCGGCTCTGACTGCATCAACTGTCCGGTCTGCTTTCGTACCAGTCTGCTTTCCATTGCTTGCTCCGTTCGGTTTCTGCCACTCGGCAGGATCATCCATAAAACGATCTTGATTGAAGAAGGTGGAAGGGTGAGGGCGGAAATCTTCGCGTCCTGGCGGCTTTTGTCCCGCTGGGCTCAGTGCATATTCCTTAGCCTTCTTCCAGAGGAACCGCCGCGCCATCTCAGCGCTTGGCAGGACTCCATCCTTCACCAGCCGTTCAGTAGCCTTCTGGATAGACTTCAGCGCCGCGCGCGGGGCGACGTGGCGAGGGTAGGCAAGATAAATTGCTCGTTCCTGCTCAGAGGTAGTCATGCGATGCCTTTCCATTCAATCCAACGATCTCGCAGGTACGCCTTGGCCTCTGGGGTTGAAAGACGGTCAAAACATGCCGTTGTGAGTTCTGGAAATGCGTAGTCTCGCATCTCTTCCCAGAGCGATCCAGGTTCCATGGCGTTCATTTGCGGGTCAAGAAAAGCCATCTTGATCTCATCGCAAATAGCGCATGTCTTGTCAGAGAAGAAGTTACTATCGTATTTTCCGCACGATGCGAGATACTTTTCCCTTTTGTGAATTATTTGAAGGCATTCGCAGCATGTGTGTTCTTTGCGGGCCTTGCGCGTTTCTTTGTTGAAGAAATCGCACATTCCATCAGGTTCACTGCCGATGCAAACTCCACAATCAGGCATCCTGTTCCCTCCTTCAAGGGGTCGGGAGCGGCAGTGAAGGACTACCGCCCCCTGACCAGAGGAGCAACCCTCTGGGTGAGGTCCGTTGCTGGCGCGCGGGACTTATTAAAGGTAATTCGCGCCAGTTCGGGAGTCAAGAAAAATCGTCACGAGTCCTGTCAAGAGTGATCTTCTTGGTTCATTTTCAGCACACTCTCGACCGTGTTGATTGCCTCACCACTCAGGACCATGGCAGTCGAAAAACGCAGTACACGCCATCCAAGAATTGCAGCACGGTTCAGCTTCCGGCAGTCCTCTTCGTATCCTGATCCCCTTGAATGCCGACTCTTCCCGAACTTCGTGCCGCCGTCCACTTCGATGGCCAGCTTATCAGGAAAAGTGAAGTCAAACCTCCAGTTGCGATCAGGATCAAACTTCACTTCCCGATCAGGACTCAAGCCGTGCACCCGGCAATGCAAAGCAAATGCTTCTTCCCCTTCACTGAGAGGCTGAGGGATGCCGTTCTTCACGGTTTCACCATCTTGAAACTCACAGCCCATACCCAAGGATTAACTTTGTGTGCGTCAACACCGTTGATCGAATCCCAAAGGGACATGAAAGACGCTCTGGCGATGCTGTGATTCATTGCGGACGGTTGTCCCGGCTTTAGCAGGTAGTTCTTCCACGGGGTTATGCAGGGAAACTCTCCCAGCTTTTCAACGCCTTCTGCCATGGCATCCTCCTCGCTGATCTCCTGCAACCGCTGCACGCGCACGGAGGTGATTTCCAGCGTGATGCGACTGGCCCAGCGCGGCATGTGAATAGAAGGACGCCAACGAATCCAGGAGCCTACTTCCTTTGCATGAAAGTACGGCCCTCTTTCATGTTTTCGGGCACCAAGAGAAAAATAGCCATCTGCGCGAAAGATCGTTCCCCATCCACCGTCTTGATAGCCAGGTGCCCACGCTTCCCGCACCCATAGCCGGTCATCGGTCTGGCCGTAGGGGCACTTTGCAGGATCTCCCTCAATATCGGCTGGCCAGTATCCACGTCCTTCTACCCCAGTCCACCCGCAAAAGGTGTCTGGGTTCGGCTTGATTACTCGTCGCGTCTGCGTCTTTCGTCCATCCAGAATGGCACGAACCATTTCTGCGTTGAACAATATCGGACGTTCGATCATGACAGTCTCTCAACCTTTCCTTTCTCCACCAAATAGAACCCGACTCCCTCTTGTTTCGGAGCCTCACGCCGCTTGTCAGCGACAAAGATGAATGCCTTCTCCAACATCCCGGTATCGAGCAGATGCTTGACCCCGGCGAAGAGCTTTCCGCGGTGCGCGTCGATCAGGATGTCCGCCTTGTCAATCAGGACCATCTTGATCTTGGAGTACACCGCAATTGCGCACTGGAGGGCCACCAGGAACCGGAACAACTCGGACCCGCTCAGTTCTTTGACCGGCAAAGTCTTCGGTGTAGTCTCCGGCGTTACCACGTCGAAGCTATAGGGCTCAAAGGAAAGCGTTGCCGAATATCCCCACCAGTTCAGGACTCGATTCACCGATTCGTTGAAGCCGCCGATGTGCTTCTGCAAAAGCGTGGCCTTGATGCCTTTGGGTCCGAAGTGTTCGCAGAGTGTTTCCAGTTCGTCAACGTCGTTCTTCTTGTCCTGCCACTGCTTTGTGGCCGTCTCGATCTGCTTCACGGTTGACTCGTACTGAACGGCAGGCACCAACCGCGCTTCCCACTCGCTGATTTCAGTGTTCACCGCATCGATCGCAGTCGTATCGACCGGCTCAGACTCGGCAGTCTTGGCAGTTGCGAGGGAGGCTTCCAGTACCTTGATAGCCTTCTCGGTTGTCGTGATCTTCTCGGAGAGTGAAGTGATGCGCTTGACGTTTTCCAGTTTCTTCTCAAGGTCGCGCTCGTGGTGCTCCAGTTTCGTCTCTGCCTCTGCAATGTTGCCGAGAGAGGATTGCTGTATCATCAGGTCGCTTTGAGACTTCACCGCTTGCTGCTCAAGCCCCTTGTGCTTGGCAATCTCCCCGTCAATAAACTTGGCAGTGATCTCCTGATGGCAGGTAGGGCAGTGGGCATCGCTGCGGAGTCCTTCGTAAATCTCCTGAGCGTCCTTCATGTCCTGAATAGTGTGCCCAGCCTCGTCAATGGCGGTCTGAAGCGCGTCGTAAGCGGATCTCTGGTCACGAATGCGCTTGAGCTTGGCAAGTTCAGGACCCGGCAGCAACCGTCCTTCGATTGCGCCGCGTTCCTTGATGGCCTCAGAGTAGTCATTGTTGGCGAGGAAAAGGTCGCTCTGTTTGTTCTCGATGTCCTTCTCGATGCGGCCGATCTGCGCCGTTCCAGACCGCTTGACCTTCTTCGCTTCCTGCGAAGCTTTCTCGCGTAAGGCCAGTAGCTTTTGCTGAACCAACTCGGCAGGATACTGAGGCTGTACCGGCTTCTGTGGAATATAGATGGCCCCCAGCGCCGCCTTTGCTTGCGTCCTGGCGTTGTAGACGCCGCTGCTCTTGTCGCCAAACACCTTGTCAATGACGGCAACAGGACTCGCATTCCAGTCGATGACCTTGCCGAGATGCTTCTCGACCAATGCAACCATCTTCGCGTCGAAGTCGTGATGTGTTGGCAGTACCAGCGATGCGAGGATGGCGCGCTGGTCTGTGCCGGGGCGCGTGAAGTATTCCGAGTCCAGGACACAAGAGAAACGCTCCTCGCTGCGCTGAAGATACTCCTCGAAATCATCTGAAATTTCTATGTTGCTTCCATCTCCAGCAATCACAACAGAGTCGCGTCCCCTCTTGCCGGGTCCGTAGGTGGTCCTGATTTGGATGGCTCCCTGCGCCGTTTCCAGACCAGCGGTGATGATGGCCTTGTCTGCCCCGAGACGGATCTTGTCACGGAACCCAGAGCCTTTGCCGTCGATTCCAGCGCAGATGCTCGCAAAGCTGAGTTGGATGGCCTGCGAGAGCTTAGTCTTGCCCTGTGCAAGATCGCCGCGGATGACGTTGAGCGGCTGGTCGAAGTTGATCGTTTGGTCCACGTATGGGCCGAAGTCTTCAAGATGGATGGTGCTGAGTTTCATTGTCATTCACTTTCTGAAACGGTTAAGAGTGGCACTCTCTGAGAGCCTGCTCGCGGGCTATATTCAGCTCAGACATTGCGGCATTGCTTCCGCCGCGGTCAGGATGGCGGTCAGCCGCAAGCCTGCGGAAGTTCGACTCGATAATGTCACGCGGCGAATCGCGGCGTACTTGTAGAACGTCCCACCAGTCGCGTCCTGTTGATTCGGGCAACTGCGCAAACCCCCGGAAGGCGCGCTCCATCATGTCGCTGGCTCCCCAGCGATCCATGCCGCGCAGCGCTTCGATGGTCTTGCCAATGGCCGTCAGATTCTCTTTCACGGTACGATAGCGGTCACAGGCGAAGCACATCGACTGCTTTTTGTAGGTGAAGTAGATGGCCGCGCCGCCATCTTCAGGTTCGCGCTCACTGGCATATGGGAGCCCGTCGCCGCGCAAGCGCACATTTGTCGAGAGTATGACCTGAGTCCCGCCGAGTCGTTTAACCTCTGCTATCAGGAAGTCGCGTGACGTTGCAAAACCTGTCTTGAATCGGCTGTGAGTGCGGTTATAGGATAGAGTCCTCTTCCATCCTTCCGGCCAGTACAAAGGGTACGCTTCGACCATAATGTTTCCCTTTCTGAAAGGTTGAATCGCGGGGACTGCCACTCTGCCGGTCGCGTTTCACTGGGGTCAAGCGGCATTTCTTGCCCCTCGCGTGTAGGCATCATCCCCGCGAACTGTTAGAACTCTATCTCGTTAGGACCCGAAGCGTCCCAAGGTTTCTTCTCTTCCACTCCGTCATCGACTTCTGGTTCTTTGGTAATCCCGTATTCTACGGTTGTCTTGACGGTTACGAGGTCTTTGATCCTGTTGTGGATGATCTCGCGCTTGTTGGCCTTGAGATAGCTCTTGAGTTGCGACCATCCGATGCGGAGATTGCAGAACCATGGCTGGCTGCCCTTGCGCGGGATGAGGTCTTTCGGATTCGCGTTGGCCCAGTCCATCAGCGCGTCGAGGATGGGCATTGCGAATCCACCTTTGCCGTCCTGAACAAACAGTGGGGCCGTCGTCTCCTCTGATGGCTTTGGGCCGTACTTGTAGACTTTGCCGTTGGCATCCTGAGAGTAGATTTCGAGTCCTGATCCGTCCACCAACTGATGCAGAACCTTATCATTCACTGCCGCCATCGCGCCGTAAACCAGTTTCCAATTCAGCCGCTCTTCCGGCCTCATGTTGAGATTCGGATTGAGCTTCATGATGGGGCAAGGATAGCCCACAGGATTCAAAGTGCAAGGGCAGTAGGTGCAGTGAGCGCCGCCGTGCGCCCGTAGCGGCTCAGTGTTGGCAACCTTCTCATGGATGGCCACTTGGCGCGCCCTCGCTCTGCGCATGTTGTCCATGAGGTCAGGAACGTCAGAGCGGAAATACTTCTTCGTGGTCACCGCGTTCGCGTAACGGACGAAGCGGAGAGAGAACTCGCTCTCTGTGAGTTCAGGTAAGTGCATCATAACTGCAAGGTCGTAACGCTTCCCCTGCACAGTATCGGCAGGGAACGGGCGGGGATGACTTTTGTAGTCGGGGATCTTCGCTACCTTGTTTCCGGGCATCACATAAAGCACGTCGATGATGCCGCAGTAGATAGGCTCTTTTCCAGAGTCCTGAATTCCCCACCCCGGCCATATCGGGACTCGCTTGCCATCGTGGTCATAACTCCATGTCGGTCGGAAGTCTTCGTCAAGTCCGAAGGAGATTTCGGCTCCCATGAAGTTTTGCCAGTCGATAGTTAGATTGTCGCGGCAGGACTCCAGAATGCCCCATGCTTCATCGCCTATAGCTTTGCAAAGTGATTCGAGATAAGCGAAGTCTGCCGGAACTTTGTTGCGCGTGCAATGCTCAGCGTAGGGCGCCAGAACCGCATGAACGTCCTGGCCGCGCTCTCCTGGCTCAGTGGAGGGGAACTTGACCCCTCCTATCTGCACCAGGTCTGTGTGAGCAAGCGCATAGCCATACTCGCAAGCCATCTTGTCTTCTACTGATTGACGCAAGGCAGGGACGTTCATCGTTGTCCCTCCACTGTGACGTTTCCAGCCTGCAAGCCGTTCGGTCCCT
>QGNH01001265.1_pt1 | contig 13128 bp, 24 predicted proteins | sample 1735481 | NCBI WGS metagenome assembly QGNH01 (sample SAMN09239004, study PRJNA386568) | Viral metagenome, whole genome shotgun sequencing project. | reverse complement strand
TCGTAAACTACCTTCGTCAATGCTTTTGTCGGCACGATTTTGAGAAAGAAGAGGGGTTCTGTAAAGAAAGTAGTGATTGGGGTGCCACTCAAGAAGGCCGTAAAGTCTCTCTCCTCTGTAAAAAGTGTGGGTATCATCGTTCATTTTGGAAGTTCTAAAAGTGAAACCTCTTACCAAAACCACTACCTACTTCCTCTGTCCTGCGTGTAATAAGCACGAGTTTACTATCGATCATCTGGAAGAAATAAAAAATCAGAACTCTTTTGCTTGGGCTTGTGATTGCGGGAAGCGTATTCATTTTACTTATGTCTCCAAAGATGAAATCAATATTGAGAGAATTGAAAATCACTTCGAACCAGTTCTCAATCTATTGGAATATTGTAATGATAGTAGATTGAAACTGCTTATAAAGGGAAGGCAGTTTTTAGATAAGGACGGTAAAGATACAGGAAATCAAGAATATTTTTACAATGAGCATACGTGTCCTTCGAATATTACGCAAGATGTTGTAAAAGTAATTCTGGAAAATGATACTGACCCACACGGAACATTCCAATACGTAGGCACAATAAGACTTCCTAATGCTTGGAGCGACGAAAGCATTGAAATTGTAGAGAATGAAATAAATGGAACGAATGATGCGAATGGTATAGTTCCGAAACTTACCTCAACCACAGAAATAAGGACAATTCTATGACTTACCGAGACTTCGTATATTTTCTACAAGGCTACTTCGAGTTGTCTAATGCCACTTCCCTCACCCAAGAGCAATTAGTGATCATTCGCAACCATCTTAATCTCACTCTTGCTACTATGGAACCCACTCAAGGAACTATCGAATGGAATATTCCTGGCGCCGGAAAGCCGTCTGGACCTGATGGACTACTACGATGCTAAAATCTCCTCCTCAGACCGATAGTAAGTCATTTGTCCATTGGTTGTCTGGTTTTATTGATGGAAAAGACGAAATGAATGAAGAGCAATGTAAGAAAATCAGAGATAAACTCAATGGCGTCTTTTACCATGAGATCGATCCTACTCATCCAGACCCAGATGGAAAATTACAGGATATTCACGATGGCAAAGTTCATCCGCTATTACCAGATGACGATAAAACTGTTTATAGATGTTAGTAGACATCGAACTCTCTAAAAGATATTCCAAGTCAGAGATACAAAATCTTCTTGAATATTCTGATAAACAGTTTACAATAGCGATAGAGCGTCAATACATAAAGTTCGAAGGCAATACGATGTTCGGTTTATTTTTCTTCCAGTTCCTTCGTCAGAACCATAAGAAGTTAGAGGAACTACATGGGCATACTTGATAGAATACTCTTCCACTTCTCCGGCATCTTCCATGTTTACGATGAACCAAGAAGCAGAAGCATTGAGGAGTTATTCTTTACTGTTCATGACACTCGCTTCCCATCTCAATATCTTCGTGCTATTGATGCCGGCGAAGAATTGAGTAATGGATGTTTTTATCATCAGTTGTTAGAGTTGAAGGAAATTAAAGAGAATAAATCAGAAGAGTTTTACTTCGAGATAACTGGTTCCGGATACATCGAATATTCTAAATTCGAGACATACGACGGACCAGAGCACGATGTAGAGTATATTCTGGAAGACTATAAACTCCGTTGTATTGATGAGAAGATTGCTCTGGAATTGGTCAAACGATATGAAGTAGATGAAGATGTCTTGAATGCTGTTTTAGAAGAAGAGAATAATAAAACGGAGAGGATATTCCGTGACTAACATAACTATTCCAGAAGACGCTACCGATTACATAAAAGATTATAAAATCACTTACTATAAGAGAATAAAAGCATTCAATATGAACCTATTGGAATATTGGACAGGTTCTCAATGGAAAATGTGTTCGTATCTACCGTGGAATGATATACGTCCAATAGAGGAATTGAAGAAAAATGACTGATCTAACGGCACTTTTAGGTGGAGGAGCCGCAATTACAGCAATCATAGGTTGTTGGAATTACATAAAGAGTTATTTTCACAAGATTTACGCATTCTTCTTCATTACTATTGATACTGTTCATAGTCCAGGTTCAGATTTTAATAAGGCTATGTGTATCTGGCTTCTTCATAAATGTAAGTTTACGAAGTTCAGTGAGAAGCGTTTTATTACATCAAATAACTTCGTAAAACCTATCGAGAAGAACCAACTTATTGCTTATGAAATTATATCTGAAAATCCTCTTCTCTGTTGGTATAAGAGAAGACCAATACTTGTCGGAGGAGGAGGAGATAAAATTACTTTCATAAGAGGGACTTTTACCTATGAGGAATTGCTCACTGATATAATGGATTGCTATAATGAGGAATTGGGTGAGAAGTTGAATAAAGATTGTAATAGATTTTATGTAAGGAAGTTCTCTGGCACATTGCTCGATAATAACAAAAAATCTCATGATGACCACGGCGATGGTCTTCCGGCTTCTCCTTCTGGAAAAGCAAAAGAAAGTCATTTTTATAGCGATATAGAAAATCTTCTAAATCCAGTAAAGTGGAAGAAGAATGAAATTGGAATGATAAAAAAGGATGAACCTCTTGGACATCTCTCTCTATCTTCGGAAGTCTTGAAGGTAGTAGATGGATTGAGACTATGGAAAAAGAGCGAAGAATGGTATAAAGCACGACAGATACCTTGGAAAAATGGCGTATTAATGTTCGGAAAGCCAGGAACAGGTAAGTCCAGCGTAGCAAAGGCCCTGGCTATGGAATTGAATATGCCTATAATGATTTTTGATTTATCATCTATGAGTAATAATGACTTCAATAGTGCTTGGAGTAGAGTAAAAGGAAATGCTCCGTGTATGTGCCTTTTTGAGGATATCGACAGCATATTTAATAAAAGGCAGAATATAACAGGAAATGAAGGCGGAATTACCTTCGAAACTATCTTGAACAGCCTAGATGGTATAGAAAGTTCGGATGGATTGTTGACGGTAATTACTACGAATAATATAGAGGCTATTGATGAAGCCATTGGAAAGCCCTCTGATCACGGAATTAGTACGAGACCTGGGAGAATAAATGCTTGTGTAAAACTTGATAATCCTGACAAGGAAGGATATGCTAAAATAGCAAAAAGAATACTTACTGACTTCCCAAATACCATAGATAAAGTAATTGCTGAGGCAATTACTCATGGCGATTCCGGCGCCCAATTCCAAGAACGGTGTAGCAAACTAGCTTTATCTCTCTTTTGGCAAAATAAATAATTTATTTATCTTCTTCAATTCTTCTATAACTCTCTTATCATCCCATTTAAAATGAACTTCTAATAGATATATTCCATTCTTTTTACACCATCTACGAAGTTGCTTATCTCTCTTCTTCTGGGCTACGAAGTTCTTCTCTGCCCTCTTTTGCGATATCTGATAATTCCATCTAACAGGTCTATAATGTTGTTCGCCTTGATATTCAATTATTATTTTGTTATTGCCAACTTCTAAGTAAAAATCTACCTCATATTCTCTATTGTTGAACTTGAATACAGTCTGTTGGTCTAATAAATTATATTCTACATTATTTTTTATTAGTTCTCCACAGTGCTTCTCTGACTTACCTAGAGAGCAGAGAGGACAGCCTGTATGCCGCGCCGCAACTACATGACTAGGCGCCGTTTTCCATTCATGACCACAGTCTTTATTGAGGCACTTCCACCACACCGATTTATGGCAATTTATAATATTATCTAATCTTTTTATTTTTCTATCTTTTAATAGATCGTCCACTTTTTTATTAGTATAGACTTCTAATCCGGCACATACTCTACATCCATGACCATTTAGAATGTTGCTCGGCGCGGTCTTCCATACATGATCGCAACCTGGCGCCAAGCATTGAAATCTTATTGATGTTCCTTTATTAATATAATCATCTAATCTTTTTATTGTTTTATCTTTTAGGAAGTTATCTATGTATCGATTATCGTGTTTTATAATGCCGGCACATTTAGGGCATCCAGTTCCATCGTATAAAATATGAGTTGTTTTTGTTTTCCATTCATACTCACAGTTTTTATTTAAGCATCTAAACTTTACTGGTTTTTTATTATTGATAACATTACCAATTCTTTTTATTGGTTTATCTCGTAAAAACATATCTATTGTCTCGTTATCTACTCTCTTCTGTCCGCCGCATATTGGACAGCCGCTTCTTCTTCCATTACATATTCTTGATGGTGGGGGAGACCACTTATGCCCACATCCTTTTACTAGGCATAAAAACTCTGTTTTTACGGTCATCCCTAGGAAATCTCCTATCATAACAATATTTCTACCCCCTTTCTTCAATTCTTCGTTTATCTGTTCCTTAGATCTCTTAATTTTACGTATTCTGTTATTACATATCTCGCACCCCATTCCTCTATGAATAACGCTGGCTGCCTTCTCCGTCCATCTATGACCGCAGCCAGGAACTAAACAGCGGAAGTTGGCATCATTCAGTTTACCTTTATATTCGCTTGTCATCTCTAATGGTAGTGCCCTTCTTCCTAATTCAATGTTTATATCTTCTGTGCTTCTATAGGGGCCGCGAGGCCCCCGCAGTATCTTTTCCTGTCTCGCTCCCTCTGCCATCTCAACAACCTCATTTAGCGTCTTCACTACTTCCTTCAACTTCTTATCTTTATAAACTCTCACTTCTCGTTTTATCTCAACTTCTTTTATTTTATTTTTGGGCAATTCTATCTTCAACATATTCTTACTCCTCGTTATCTTGTTTTACTTCGATCTTCCAGATATTGAGAGCCAGAAACCTAATGTAGTCTGATATCGACCTAAAATTATAGGCATTTACCTTCTGTATAAGCGCCTCTTTATCCTTTTTGGTTATCCGAACGTGAAGCATCTCGGTCTCATCGTTCTCTTCCCTCATCTTCTTTATTCTTGACATAATTGTTATCTCCTGTATCATCTATTATACCTCATATGAGAGATATTTATATGCCAATGAATAAGTTTTTAGAGGCTTTTATGAATTATCTTGACATTTACTAAAAATACCTATAATAATCAGAATAGGATCTCTATGAAATCTACAAAAGATAAACAAGAACTCTGGGAAAAATGCGAAGAGCAACTAAAATACGCTTTTACTCTATCCAAGGAAGAGCGTCATATATTCTCACAAGGGTTCTCTTACGGTGCTGACTGGGCTCAGTTCCATTCAATGCTTACTCCGGAAGAATTATATGAAGTCCGCGTCTCATTAGGAATTGACGACATTTATACCAAGGAACTAAAACTCTGGAAGGACTATAAGGAAGCAAAAGCAAAGCATCCTTGGTGGTCATTTTGGAATGTTCCTACTTTTAACATCGAAGAGTCGCAGAAAAGAATTGATAAAGATAAAGTTCCGAAACCATTACCAGAAGGAACTACAAAGAATTGCGGTGTAAATCCTGCTCCTACTTGCTCTCGTCCCGATATAGTTGTTCCTGCTATGAAACCACAACCGCCTCCTGGATATTATATAAAAGAAGGCGATAAAGAGAGACATTACGAGACACCAGGAACTACTGTATGGGAAAAGTTCGGAGGAAAATAAAATGAAAAAAGAACCCCACAACTCCTATAAAGACCTATATGAAGAACTCTGCGGATACGTGGAGGAAATGTGTATTATGGCCGGGGCAAATCCAAAAGAAGTTCCTGCTGATGCTTGGACATTAGGTTCGGCAATAGCAAAAATGAGAGATGATAATAAGAAGTATAAAGAAGCACTTCAAGAGATTGGTTGGAATATTCCTAAAAGAGATGCTCCTGATGGTAGAATGGAATATAACGCATTCAAGGCATCTAAAATGGGGCATATAGCAAGAAAAGCATTAGGATATGAAAACGTTCCGGAAGATAGAAAACATATTCCTCTGGCTGGTGCTCCGGAGGTATTCGATGAACCTCCCTTCTAAAATTGACAACTTCGTAAAATATCTGTTGGTAGTGTTCTCGTATATCTTTATTATTCCTATGGTGTTCTTCTCGTTCCTTTATCTCATTATATTATGCTCTGCTCCGTCTCTTGGTGCCGGTATTTTATTTTTTAGTTCTGGAATGTGCGGTTATGCGTGTTGGACTATTCTTTATGACTTCCATTCAGAGAAAGAAGATGAATGAAAATAACTCTTACCGGAATAGATGAGAAAACAGATGTGAAAAAACTCTATGCTGGAATAAAACCAGAATGGAGGGAGTGGGTAGAAATAGCGCTTTTATTTACTGTCAATCAAGAGGGGCGAAATAGATATCCATCGATTGAGTTTATTGATACAGTATTGACAAGTTCTCTCGATTATATGGCAGTTCATCTATGCGGAAAAGATACAATTAATAGAGTTCTTCAAGGAGAGTTTTACACTACTCTTATGAACGCTGATAGAATACAAGTCAATGGTAAAGTTAGTCAGGAGCAATTGGAAGACTTCTGTGAGATGTTCCACGACAGTACGATTATCACCCAGCACGTCCCTTACAACTATCGACTATTGGGTATGGACATAAAGTTCGCAAAAGAAAAATTAGAACCATTCCCGTATCAGCATTCAGTTTTAGTAGACGCAAGCGGCGGAAAAGGAATACTACCAACGGAATGGGTTGCTCCTTTTGATACGAAGAAGTTATTCGGTGTCGCAGGCGGTTTAGGTCCGCATAATCTTCGTGAGCAGTTGAAGGTAATTCCAAAGGACTGCTATTGGGTTGATATGGAAACTTTTATTCGTCATCCCGACAGCGATTTATTCTCCATCGAAAAAACAATAAAATGTATTGAGATAGTTATGGAACACAATGAACAACAATGGAAGGAAACGAAATAAAATGTTCGAGGCAACTAAATTAGATACAGAAGAGAAGCGCACAATTAGTCATATGGCTTCCATCGTTTTCAATAGGGAAATGGGTGAGCACGAACGAGGATTTTTGTCCCAAGTTGTCGAAGAATGGTTAGATGAACTTCGTAAGCAATCGCAAGAATACTACAATAGCATTAAATGAAGTAATCCTTGTCGAAATCCAAGGCATTCTCCATACGAAATATGTAGTTTTTTAGGTTCAATTCAGCAGTCTCGAAGTCCTTATCAGAATGCCCCCAAATCTCAAATCCGTGGTAAAAAGTTGATACAAAATAGAGGTTCTGAACATATAATCTTCTGTGAATATTCATACAGGTATTTATCAAGGCATAAAGTAAATTATTGACTTCATTCTCACATTCACTATAATACTAAAAAGGAAAATAAAATGACAAAGGAACAACATCCACTTCAAGCACTCATCAAAGAATATAATGAGCAGAAGGAAGCATTACGTAAGAAAGTAGAGAAGCAACTAAAACCTTATCTCCAATCGCTCTGTAATGATACTGTTCTGGCTTATAGATTTACCTGTTATACTCCCTACTTCGCCGATGGAGATGTCTGTGAATTCGGCGTGAACGAAATCTATGCTAAATATCCAGGAATACCTGATGATGCTGGCGATTATGAAGATGGGTATAGTTCTGGTTATGAAACAGAAGACAAGAGTATCATAGAAGCAATCCGGGCAGTAAATAAGGCAATACAAGAAATCCCAGAAGACTTTATTCAACAAGTAATAGGAGATGGTGTTCAGGCTACTATTACCAAAGACGGTGTGGAAATAGAAGAATACGAGCATGATTGAGGATTACGTTCTCAATTCGTCTCCATTAGAAGTCATTTATAAGCATCATTCTCAACCAAAAGACGAGGATTATGCTTGTGATGTTTTTAAGAATATCAATTATAGTCATTTAGGAAGAAAGAAGATAAGTTCCTATTGTCTTACGATATTGAGCATTATGTATTCTTCAATTCAGAGATATAAGAAGTATCAACACGTCTTTATAAAAATACAGGACTTGAAGATAGGACAGAATACCTCTGGAACTGGGCTATGGCATCTCGATAGTTCTATGCTCCCGGTAGACGATTATGAGAACTATATCTTTACTACTGGACTTTATAATACCACAGAGTTCTTCAAGACGCCTATCACTATTCAATACTCTAAAACAGCAATAGGAGTTCATAAGCAAGTTGAGAGTAAATATGAAAGTGATAGAGATAGTTTTATATTAGAACCGATTACTATTTACAAGTATAATGGAAGTAATGCTCATAGAGGTAGGAAGGTCGAAGTTCCAGAGAAACGGATATTGATAAGATTGAGCAATACAGATAGGAAATTGACGAGTTATTAGGGTATAAATACTTGTGGAATAAAGGAATATAATGTTATCTTTAATTAGTTTTAGTTTTAATCGCTCGGCACAATGCGATCTAACTCTCTCTACTCTAAAAAGACAATTCAAGGACTTCGATGATAGTAAAATCTCAATCATTTACAAGTATTCTTCCCAGGAGATGATGAACGGATATCTGCTTCTTATGAAAATGTATCCTGGAATAAATTGGGTATTAGAAGCAGATTTTAGAAGTGATTTTTTAGGATTGCTGAATAAAGTAGAAACTCCTCTGGTGTCATTCTTCGTGGATGATGACATTTTTATTGATAAGTTCAGTTTAGAAGATATAGAGTTCCAACAATTTATTGATGATACTTCAATAGCAACTTTATCGTTGAGGTTGGATGGAACGAAAAATTATTGTTATCCAATGTCTGAACACTACGGAACTCCGAGCACTAATAGATATGCTTGGAGAGGAGTAGGCGGAGATGCTGGTTATCCGTGGTCATTGGCTTGCTGTAATATCTTCCGTCTCAATGATGTAAAATCTCATTGGAATAACTCTCAATTCAATAGTCCGAATGCTCTCGAACAATCTCTATGTAATTATTCGTTCCCAGGCAAAGATCATATGTTGAGATATGATAGAGCAAAGGCATATTGCGTGGCTAATAATAAAATACAAAATTATAATTCCAATAAAAATGAAAATACTCACGATCATACTATGCTCAACAACGAGTTTTTATCTGGTAAAAGATTAGACGAAACCATCTATGATAATTTTAGAAGTAATGCTGCTCACGGTCCTGCGGAATATATATGGAAATAAGCAATCACTGGTCTTCTGTTCTCTCTTCTCTATCTCGAAAAATGGAATATATAGACTTCTTCCTCCAATGGCCAGAGATAATTGATACGATGGTTTTCGATGACCAGAATATAACTGCGGAAGAGAAAAATTATATATCAGAAAATAGTAAGCATAATTGGAGAGATATATTGGTTTATAACGGAACCGGAAATGGGAAACGCAGCAATCACTTCCCACAATGTATGAATAATCAATTACATCAATACTTCCATCTTACCAAGTTCGAGAATATGCGTAATGTTGATATTAGGGACTATGACACAATTATTGAGTTCGGCGGCGGGTATGGAGAAATGTGTAGAATTGCGAAGTCTATAAAACCGTCCATCAATTATCATATTATTGATTTACCAGAACTTCATATTATTCAGGATTTTTATCTCAAAGGTAATAACATAAAAGATTACAGTCAGATAAATGCCGCCGAACTTCCAGATAATACAGGTAAAACGATATTCCTGTCATTCTGGGCGATCTCGGAAGTCCCCATAGAATTGCGTCATAGAGTATTCGAGTATCTATGTAGAAATAAAATAGACTTTTTTATATCCTATCAGTCAGCATATGAAAGTTATAATAATACAGATTTTTTTACCAATATGAAGTTGGATGGATATAAAATAACAAAAGAGCAAATGACGGGAAATATGCTGGATAATTGTTATTTACTTGGAGAATATCGTGAGTAAAATCGATTTACGGGACACTACTTTCTGCCTGCCAGTATTTTTAGACAACAGCGACAGAGCAGAAAATCTTAAAATAACTTACGATTATCTAAATGATACGTTCGATACCCGCATCCTCGTTGGAGAAATGGATAAAGAGAGTAGAATAAAAGATGTGCCGGTAGATGTCTTCATTCATATGGATGATTGGTACTTCCATAAGACTCGTGTGCTCAATATTCTCTATAAACTGACACGGACGCCAATAATTGTTCGTTATGACATAGACTGCCAATTCCATCCTTCGCAATTAGTAGCAGCAAGGGACCAGATAAAAAATGGTGCCGATATGTCTTATCCATTCTGTGGCACCTTCCACAACTTCGATAGGAAATATAAACAATTTTTTATTGATAAGAAAGCATATGAGTTGCCATTAGGAAATAAATTGAATGTAAAAGAGGACCATTGCGGAACTCTTATCTCAACTGTCTCATATGGCGGCGTAAGCTTCCACAACAAATTATCATTCTTCGCTTCCGGCATTGAAAATCAGCATCTAAAATCTTGGGGAGCAGAAGACACTTGCGTATTCCATAGGCTAAGGCAGTTGGGGAAAGTGATTACGAGAACAGAAGGAACTTGCTATCATTTAGATCATGACAGGACAATGAATAGTTCGAGTTATCATGAATTCGCGGGGAGTAATGAAACTATATGTAATCAAATGGGGTATAAGTCAAAATCAGAAATAGAACGAGAAATTGATACTTGGGATTGGGTAAAATAATGTAAGAACCCGATATAATATAGTCTACGGCATATAAATAGTATGCGTGGATTATGTAATTGATCTCCCGAAAAAGAACAATTTTATAGTCTATTCTCTTGAATGGTTTTTAACTATTCGGGAGATCATCCATTCAAGGGAGTAGACTTATGTTTTATGACAATATAGAATACGGAGACGATAAAGATAATCCTGGCTCTAATTACGAGTTAGAAAATACAATAAATGGTATGAAATACGAAGGAGAAACTGGTCAACCGTTGAGAGAATATATTCATAGAAATTACGTAATAGGGAAAGGTTGTGGGCGAGGGGAAAAAACGGGAGGCATCGCTTGGGCTCTAAAAACATTTGGACATGAAGTATTCATAGCGAGAAGAACGTTCAGAGAGTCGGATGGCCATCAACGACTAATAAAAGAAGCCAAAGAAATAATAGAGAAAGATACTATTATGAATGGCTATAATAGAAAAGCAAGAGGCGGCGGGGTATCGGAACATCATCCGTCTACAAAAGAATTAATAGGTAAATATAATAAAATAGCCTGGGAAAGTAAGTCTCGGGAAGAGAAAGACGAAATAATTAGAAAACAGTTAGAAACAAAATCTAAAAGGACGCCGGAAGAGTTGGTAGATATAAAGAGAAAAGAAGCGGAAGGAATAGCCAAAAGGACGCCAGAAGAAAAAGCAGAAAGTAATAGAAAAAGATTGGAAACAAATGACAATAAATCGCCAGAAGAGAAAACAGAAATAAATAGTAAATTAGCAGAAACTTGGTTCCGCAAATCCCCGGAAGAAAAAGAAGAAATAAATAGGAAAATAATAGAAACAAAAGTCAATAAATCGCCTGAAGAGAAAGCAGAAATAAGTAGAAAAATGAGTGAGCAAAAGAAATTGTATTGGTCCAATAAAAGAGCAGCCAAACTCCTACTAGAACAACAGAAAAAAGACTTGGAAAATCCTCTCGGAGGGTTCTCTAGTTTAGTCTAAATTACTTCCATTCAACAGGTAGTAAATCTCTTTTAAGGTAAAGAGGATGAGCCGGAGTTCCATTCTTATTCAATTTTAGATAATGAAGGTTGCCAGGAGCATTGTCTAAAATCATCTGCTTGACAACTTTCGCCCTTTTTACACTGAATGAATTATTACCCCAAGCCGCGATGATTGTTCCTACTTTACTATGATATAAAATCTGCTCTAACAGCATTTTATCGTTATCTGGACCAATTGCTGTCTGTTCGTCAAGTTTAGCAAGTTCCTTGGGATAGGGCGTGATATATGAAAAAAGATTTACCACTGAAAGGTCTGTGGCAAACCAAGATTGACAATAACCAACTAATCGGGTTATGGTCGGGTCCGGGAGATCATCTGTGGCAACGCTCGGATTGTTCATAATAAAAAGAACAGGTTTTACGTGTCTCAAAATACAGGGAATATGCCTTGTTAATAAAAGCCGATACTTACCACAAGGCGAAAAAACTGCTGACCCTGTTATAGGAACTTGGGTCACTTCTTCCTACCTGCCTTCTCTTTATATACCATACTCTCATCAAAAGGAACGAACTGCCCTTTTATGGTTGCTCCGATTGGTCCCCTCTCCGTAAATATGAAATCGTCCAATGCCTCCTGTAAAACATTCGCCGTGAACCAGAAGCAGCGTTTATTGTAAAAATAAATATCCTCTCCGGTTCTTGCCACTCCATATTCGTCTATTCCAGTTTTAGGAGATGTCTTGATGAATACATATTGCTTGATTTTTACTTTACTCTTCTCTTCATTGAAACCTTGCGACCACTCTTCTGCCATAGTCTTCCCTCCCATCTGCTTACCAGGAACTTCAAGGAATGGATTATCAGATATTGACTTACCTTCTTGGAATGCTTTACGACCAATGTTTATAGGATTGTTAGGATCTGCTGCCCAAGACTCTTCGAACTTCGCAGAAAATGCTTCATCTGTTCTTATTTTATCGCGAATGTAGTTTATCGAGTTCATCACTGGGCATTCAAGATCAATAAAAGAAGGAGCATTAGGAATACGATCATAGGTAGAAATAAAATGATGCTTACCTTCTGAATTGCCTATTGTGTTCCAGTCTAAATATTGCGGAATTGAATTGAGAACTTCCTTATAAACTATCTTCAACTTCACTAATGATACCTTGAATACTTCCCTCTCATTCTTGAAGTAATCCAATAATTTTGTCGTAGCGGCATTAAGAACTGTCTCGAAATGAGGAGGACTTTGATAGCCGTGATAAAAAGCATAACTATCTAATATGCCGACACTCAAAGCAGTTATCAGAGTGTGCTTATGAATATATTTAGCGAGAGCATATTCTTCGTCATCTTGTAAGCGCTTGTCTCGGATCTCTGCGGCTTCATTTAGGACATTATCAAAATCTTCTGGCCCTCGTATCTCGTTATTATCCATTTTTATGTTCCTCGCTCATAACATACATCATTTTAGAACCAATGCCTGTAAATAAGATGCTCCATTAAAACCAATTCCGCCGGCAACCGTATAAAAGCCTTCCTTCATCAGATTATTGACTTCT
>QGNH01000962.1_pt1 | contig 13136 bp, 17 predicted proteins | sample 1735481 | NCBI WGS metagenome assembly QGNH01 (sample SAMN09239004, study PRJNA386568) | Viral metagenome, whole genome shotgun sequencing project. | reverse complement strand
TAAAATAACTTTACATTTCGATTAAAATTTAATATAATAACAATTATTAAGATGCCGACCACTATTTCATATTTAGTTACATCACATAACGAAAAGGATACGTTATACCATCTGTTATCGGTATTGTTTGATGCTGTTAAACATACCAAGGATGAAATTATAATTATTGACGATTTTTCGACGGAACAATTTACCAATGACATCATTCAGGATTTTATGGGTCTAGATTTGGATTATGTTCACAAATATCAACATGCACTTGATAACGATTATTCTAGCCATAAAAATTTTGGAATAGAACAATGTTCGGGTGACTGGATTATGCAATTGGATGGTGATGAAATGCTACCTGAAAGTTTAATTGGTGAAAATCTCCATGCTCTTATAGAAAGCAATCCGAATATAGAAGCATATGCTATTCCTCGTATCAATGATTTTAGAGGAGTAACGGAAGAACATGCTAAACAATGGGGTTGGCGATTAACAATGTCAAAAATTTACAATCGTCCAATTGCAAATTTCCCCGATTTCCAATTTCGTCTTTTTAAACGTGATTATCCAAAAATTTGTTTTAAAAATAAATTACATGAAAAAATAGAAGGATATAAAGAGTATTCATTTCTTCCAGCCGAAGAAGAATGGGCATTATATCATGATAAAACTATAGAAACTCAAATTGCTACTAATTTACGTTATAATTCGCAATTTACAAAAGAAGAAAATATGGGGCATACAATAAAATGAATAATGAATTAAATTTAAAATCATCTGTTAGTGAACAAGGAGATATAATTACGCAGATAATACATTTCAAGGGTGGAGTAAAACGAACATTTAACGGAATACTGTCAAAATCAATAAAACAAGGACAATTTACAAAATTTTTCCGCACTGATGGAGTTATGATTTTGATAAATGACGATAATGTGCTGTGTATTGAGGTTTTTAAAGAATAAAATATATGTTACCTATATGCCAAGTTGAATTGGACGATAGATTAATGATCATGTTAGAAAATGATGCATTGACGAATATGGTCGCTAAGAATAAAGAATATGAGCCACATTTTAGAACTATAGTAAATGCATTTTTAAATATAGGAGATCGTGTTATTGATGCCGGTGCTAATTGTGGATTTCACACAATAACAATGTCGAAATTGGTAGGAGATATAGGAAAAGTATATTCGTTTGAACCACTTAGAATAATATATCAACAATTAAATTGTAATGTATTTATCAATGGATTGAGTAATGTGACAACATACAATTGCGCTATAGGAAATGAAAATAAAATTATATCTATAACACCTCCTAACTATCAGCTTCCCGGAAATATCGGAAATACATGGGTTAATTTGAATTCTACCGGAGATTCCATTAATATGGTAAAATTGGATGGATTTATTACAGAAAAGATAAAGTTTATAAAACTGGATATTCAAGGATGTGAATTATTTGCATTAAATGGAATGTTAGATATTATCAAAACGCATAATCCTATATTATTTGTTGAAATGGAAGATTGTCATTTAACTAGATATAACACAACTACAACCGAATTAACTAAGTTTATTAAAAATCAATTAAATTATGATGTATATCAAATAATAAATGAGTATCCGTGCGATCATTTATGCGTTCCAAAAAATATAAATATTTCCGATAAAAAATTAAGTATAAATTTACGACAAGTATGACAAAAAGCTTAATAGTTATTCTCCACCATAATACGATCAAATATACCGATCAATTATATGAAATGTTAAAACCATATGAAAATTCTGGAAATTATGAATTAATTGTAATAGACAATGGAAGCGACGAAGGAAAATCTAGCAAATATTCCACATATAAATCTGACGAAAATGTTTATTTTGGTGGGGGATTGGATATGGCAATGAAATTATTCATCGACAATCCCCAATATGATTCATTTGGATTTTATAGTTCAGATATTATTTTACATGGAAATAACTTCATTAAAACATTGAGAGACTTATTATTCAAACAAGACGATTTAATGGTAATTTCTCCATGTGTAATACAGCCGGAGAAATCTCAGTGTTTTTGGAAACAAATGCATTGTTGGAATTCTACAAATTTAAGAATAGTTCCATTCGTAGATTATATGTGTCCATTAATGAAAAGAAAATTTGTAGAAACTGCAAAATCATTTGATAGTAAATATGGATGGGTTCAGGATTTAATGACCGGATTTATTTGTGAAGATAACAATTGGAAAATTGGAGTATGTGACTGGACTCCAGTTATTCATATAAGCAATGGCACGGTTAAAGACAATCCACACCTATCAAATTATAATATATTAGCTCAACAAGAAATGAATGAATATTTTATAAAAAGAGGAACGGTGGATAGGGCGGAAAAATTAAAAATAAAAGGTGCGACATATGAATATAGCAATACACTGTGAACAATTTGATGGGGGGGGTAGCGGGAAAGCTCCATTAGATTATGGTATAGCATTAAAATCCATACTTGGGCATAACATATCTTTTATAACATCGAATAAAAGTAAAAACGAAGGTATAACTAAACTAAAGGAAAATTTTAACGTATTCACTTATAATTATGACCATAAACCACACAATACATCCCATATAAATCATGAAATAGAGTCCTTTATAGATACTAATAAAATTGATTTTATTCATATGATCAAATCGGGCGAAAACGATAATATTATTCCATCTAACTGTAAATCGGGAATGCATTGTGTTTTTAATATGACTGCGCCACACGGAACTGTTTATGCGGGAGTATCTAAATATTTAGCTAAAAAATTCAATAAATCTCTATATGTTCCTCATATTATAAAAAATATAAATCCCACTATAAATGTGAGAGAAGAAATGGGCATTTCGGAGGATACCATTATAATCGGGAGAATTGGTGGGGTTGACAGTTTTGACTTGCCATTTGTGCATGAAGCGATAAGACAGATATTAGAATTAAGAAAAGATATTATATTCTTTTTTTTATCAACAACTCCCTTTTATTATCATGACCGAATAGTGTATATTCCATGGGTTGAAAGTGAAGAAGAAAAATTTAATATTATACATTCGTGTGATATAATGTTACATGGAAGATGTATGGGGGAAACATTTGGTTTAGCATGTGGAGAATTTTCAGTCGCCAATAAGCCGATTATAACGTGGAGTGGGCGTGGAAATCCTAACTACGATAAATGTCATATAGAGTTATTAGATGGGAAAGCATTACTGTATAATGATGGACATGATTTAGTCGATATATTATCAAATCTAAATAGAAAAGAATTAAAAAATAATAAATGGGATACATATTCGACTAAATTCGATGATGTATCCGTAATGAATCAATATAACAACACGTTTTTAAACAACAATCAATAGAATGAAAATATTATTAGTAATACCTCCGGCACCGTTTTTAATCGATGATAAATCGTTACCGTTTTTAGGAATTTTATCAATAGCAACAGTATTGAGAAGTAACAATATTCCAATAGAATTATTAGATTTGTCTGGCATGAAAGATTATGTAGAAGTATTAAAAAATAATATAACTAATAATTCTTATGATGTCATAGGATTTACGGTTAATACTCCTCAGTTACCATATGTAATAAATATGTTAGAAGTTATACCTTCTCATATCAAAAAAATTGCAGGGGGTCCTCACATAACATCGTGTTACTCTGCCATAAAACATGTTCAGAATGAAAGAATATGTAAAAATATTAAAGATTTGGAAGATAGGTTTGATCATTTATTTGTGGGGGATGGGGAGATTTCCATGCTAGAATTTTTAAGTGGAAATATAACAGATAAGGTAATCGATGCTGATGATAGTGATAAATTATTTTTAACGAATGATTATCTGTCATCTCACGAATTCGTTGATAGATCATTAATAGATATTAAATCATATAACTTTTTTATTGATGGTGTAAAAAGCACAAGTGTAATTTCACAGCTAGGATGCCCATTTAATTGTGCATTTTGTTGTGGCAGATTAAGTAAAAATTTAAGAAAAATTAGATCAAAATCAACATCTCAAGTTATAAAAGAAATTAAACACTTGTATGAAGTGTATGATTATAAAGCATTTATGTTTTATGATGATGAATTAAATGTAAATAAAGCACTAACTCCATTTTTAAAAGAATTAATACAATTACAAAAAGATTTGGATGTATCATTTAAATTTAGAGGATTTGTTAAATCTGAATTATTTACAGATGAACAAGCAAAACTAATGAAAGAATGTGGATTTGAATGGTTATTGTGTGGATTCGAATCTGCTGATAATAAAATTTTAACTTCCATAAATAAAAAAGCAACCATAAATGATAATGACAAAATGTTGGGGTTGTGTAAAAAACACGATATAAAAATAAAAGCTTTAATGTCATGTGGTCATCCGGGAGAATCCGAGAAATCTATTTTAAATATTCAAGATTGGTTATTATCAAGAAAAGTCGATGATTTTGATTTGACGATTATTACGCCATATCCCGGAAGTCCATATTTTGATTTTTCTACACATATAGAAAATGATATTTGGAAATACACATCTCCATATACAAAAGACTCCCTGTATTCTATTAATATCGATTATACTAAAACTCCACATTATTATAAAGGAATTCCCGGAAATTATACCTCTTACGTATATACTGATAATATAAAACCAGAGGATTTATCTAGACTCAGAGATGAAGTAGAACATAACGTAAGAAAAAAATTATATAATAAATAATGAAAATTGCCGCACTTATAAATTATTGTTCAAACGACTATAGGTTTATTAAAAAAACTATAGATAACGTATCACCATTCTGCTCTCAAGTAATAGTAACCGCATGTGATCATTTCTTCGATGGAACTGAGGAAAATAGAGAATTATTAGACACGACCTATAAAGAAAATCCCACAGCAACATTTGTGGAGTATGAATGGACTCCTCAATATTGGACTCAATATTGGTCTAATATGTCTAGACTAATATCTATCAATCAATTGCAAGATGATATCGATTGGTTGCTTCTATTAGATTCCGATGAAATCATAGATACAAAATTATTTGTAGATTTTTTACAAAAAACAAAGTTTGATAAAAACTCATATAATTTAAAAAATTATTTTTATTTTAGAGAGCCTATATATCAATCATATCAGACAGAAGATTCCGTGGTATTATGCCGCCGGGAATTAGTTAACCCGAATGTATTTGATATAGATAATGAACGAGAGCAATATACTAGAATTAACCCATTAAACGAAAGAAATGTCACAAATAATGGAATACCTATGGTTCATCATTATTCATGGGTAAGAAATAAAGAACAGATGTTAAAAAAAGTCCAGACGTGGTGGCATAGAAATGATAGATATTGGTCAAAATTAGTAGAAGAGGAATTTTCGCATGAATTTACGGGGGTTGACTTTATACATGGTTACAAGTATAAAACAGTAGAAAACAGATATAATTTATAAAATGAAAATTTATTATCGAATATCATCTGCTGGTTATAAATTTAAAAATAAACCGGAATATATAACTAAAGAAAATTGTCTGTCTAATTTTATTAAAGAATTTGGAATTCCTACAATAATAGCCGATAATTGCGATGATAATTTAAAAGGATATTTATCTCGGTTTAAAGATGTCATTTATACAAATTTTGGAAATTCTAAAACATTTTTATTTATTTTAGAAAATGCAATTAAATTAAGTGATGATGAAACTGTATATTTTGTAGAAGATGATTATATTCATAGAAAAAATTCAAAAAAAGTAATGTTAGAGGCGTTTACACTGGGGGTAGATTATGTATCGTTATATGATCATCCCGATAAATATGGTCAATCACACTGTCCAAACCCACTTATAACTGGGATGGGTGAAGATACTCAAGTATATTTAACTGATTCGTGTCATTGGAAATTAACAAATTCAACCACCTACACATTTGCTACCAAAGTTAAAACCCTAAAGGAAGATTATAATTTAATCGTTCCATTTGCATCAATACCAAAAGATTTTGAAATGTGGATAGCGTTATTAACAAAAGGAAGAAGTTTAATCACGCCAATACCGGGGTATGCAACCCACGGAGAAACGGCGTGGTTATGTCCACTAACAAACTGGGAAACTGAAATATTATGAGATCACCTATAACTTTCTGTATAACTACATTTAATAATTTAAATTATCTAAAACTGGCAATATATTCCATCAGAAAATATTCTTATTTTAACGAATCACCAATTATAATATATTCGGAAAATTCTACAGATGGAACTAACGAATGGTTATTAACAGAAGGAAAAGAAAAATTTCAGGTCGAAACATATATCGAGTATAATATTATTGCCAAAGGAATAGGCGGCGGTATGAATTTTTGTGCAAAAAAAGTTAAAACTCCTTATATAATGTTTTTACATGCAGATTTTTTTGTTTCTAAAAATTGGGATATAGAAGCATTAAAAATATCAGAACAGCACAGTTGTCCTTCGTGGATTTCGAGTTATAGAATACAACCAAATATTTTTCGTGAAGATAGCCGCCCCGGAACATTAATAGTTCCGCTGGATGAATTTGGAGAATATTATCATAATTTTAATGAAGAATACTTCATTGCTTATTCCGAAGAATTTTCACTATTAAATAATATAGAAATAAGAAAAGGAGAAGGCGTTTCTGGATTAATTAAAAAAATAGATTGGGATTTTATAGGTGGAAATGATGATTTATTCGCACCAGCATATTTTGAAGATTTTGATTTGTTTATGAGAATGCAAATGGAAAATTATAAATTTATTTTAACATCAAAATCAATAGTTTATCATTTTGCTTCCAGAGCAAGCAGATTTCCGGATGATAATTTGAATGAACGAAAACCCGAATTAGCTAACCACGAAAGAAATGGGTTTCAAAAATGGATAAAGAAATGGGGAAGACCTCCATCTCAAGATGTCCAAGGATTTATAATCCCTATTACTGGAACAACCAATCCAAACAGAATATGAATAAAATAAAAGATATACTGGAAGGTTCTACTATTCTAATTGCTGGGATGGTTAATAATGAAAATAATTATGATAAAATTAAATTAATTATTCAGTATAATTTTGATTTATTAGTAAATTCCAAGCAAATAGTAATTATTTTAAACAAAAGCGATGAAATATCAATTGAAGAATTTAATAATGTATTTAAATTATTTAAAACATCATTTCCATTAAAATGTATAGTATTAAGAGATCATATAAATCGAGGGCATCAAATAGGATATGTTGATTTAGATAAATCGGGTGTATTTTTCATTAAGAATAATATAGACTGCGAATATATAATTAAATTATCCATAGATATTATAACGGATGATACGTTTTTAAATACTGCTCTAATACCTTCAGATTTTTATTTTATTCCGAGTGCATGTATAAATGACATATATTCAAACTATGATCGTATGATTATTGATAATAATAAAACAATAGACTATACGGATTCGCAACCGCACTATCAAACTAACATGTATATAATAAAAAATAAATTCGATGATATTTATGAATCCACCGATGAAATTCAAAGATGTTATGATTCATGGATATCTAAAGGATATAAGAATGTAAGTCAGAATGAAGTATTGGCGGCAGAACATTCATTGGTAAAATTTACAGTAAAACATAAAATAAATAGACAATCGCTGATTATAGATTTAAATTTTAAAAACTATATAGATTTTATTAAAAAATATAATATTGGTGATAGCACACTGAAAAATATATATATAAAGTCAATAGGAGTAATGCATTGGCATAGCAAATATTCTCCGACAATAGAATTAATATGAATAAAGTTTCGTTTTGTATACCATTAAAAAATAATTTGAGATATTTCACTCAATGCTATACCTCAATAATCAAAAACGCAGATGTTCCATTTGAAATTATAGTATATTTAGATTCCGACAATGATAAGACCGAAGAGTTTTTAATCGCTAATAATATCAAATATTCTAAAAATTTGACATCTATATGTAAAGGAATTTCTCATGGTTATAATGAATGTGTTAAACTATCTACTGGAAATATAATTTTAGTTTTTCATGCTGATATGATATTAGGACCAAAAGCATTATCCACGGCTATTAATTATTTAAAAGAAAGAACTGTTGTATCGTTAACCCGAATAGAACCACCGCTACATCCTCCCGGAAATGAAAAAATTGTAATGAATTTTGGATTATGGCCAGAAAAAAATATTAAAGATGGGTTCAACGAGAAAGAATTCGAACAATTCGTTCTAAATAGGATAGACTCAACAAAAACAACAAATGGAATATTTGCCCCTTGGATAATACATAAAACTGATATAGAGCGTGTAGGACTTCACGATGAATTATTTCATAGTTATCACGAAGACTCTGATATATTCAATAGATTTATATTGCATGGATATACATTAATTCAATCATGGAGTTCATATGTTTATCATTTAACATGTAGAGGAGGTCAATTTCAAGATGGATTAACTATTACCCACGACGTAAGCTTTCATAAAATGAAAGCAAATTGTGCAAGAAATTATCTTAGAAAATGGGGAAATTGGATTAAAAATAATGAATATTCATATCCAATAATTAAAAATAAATATGATATAGGATTTATTGTAAATAACTGCAACGAATATATATTATCTATATTAGAGCCTTGGTGTGCAACAATATATGTAGATTGTAATTATACCGATTACATAAAATCGGAGCAACCAAATACTCCATTTGAATTATCTAATAGAATTGCTTCCATAAATTCTAATAAAAATAATGATATTTTAATTTCAATTAACGCTAAATTATTAAATGCAGATCGAGTTCGATTTTTAACTGACCAATTAAGCGATGTAATTTCTGACTCAGGAGAAATGGGAGAAATGGAATACGATATATTTAAAATAAATATAAATAATATTAATACAAGACAAAAAGATTTAATATTATAATAATTTACGAATCCCAGTAAAAATATCTATAGACGGTTTAAATCCCAATGATTTCAGTTTAGTAGTATCGAGATACATATCTTTAACCTGAACTATTTTATGAAACTCCACGGCATCTATAGGATTTATTTTACTTGATGAATTCGTCTCTTTTATAGCGAAATCAATACACTCTTTAAAATTCTGTGCTATGCCGCTTCCAATATTAATAATTTGATTTGGCTCTGATTTATCCATACACATTTTAATAGCACGGCATATGTCACTAACATGCATATAATCACGAATGAAATTTCCGTTATAATATAAATTTATATCTCTATTGTTTTTGATCTCGTCTATTAGATATTGCAATGCGTTTTTCTTTTTGGATACTCCACCATCATTTGATCCATATACATTACATAATCTCAATATCCTATATTTAATATTATGTAATTTACAATATGTTTCGACTATTCTTTCGGCTGCTAACTTAGTCACGCTATAATATCCTTTAGGATTTCCAATATATTCTTCCTTGGCCGGTAAAGGAACATCGCCATAAATAAACCAACTACTGACAAAGTTAAACGTATTGTTGGGTTTACAATTATCTAATACTTTAATTAAATGAGTTAAATTAGTATCTACGTCTAATTGAGGATGGTTATAATTGGTCGTAGTGCTTATTAAATATAGTATATCGTCACTTTCGGGTTCTAGTGTATTTCTAGGAATTTTTATAACGTCATCTGGATATCGGTTACAAAAATTACCCCCTATAAAGCCAGTGCCACCAAATACTGATATTTTATTCTTCATATTTTTTTAAAACTTCTTCGATATAATCTAAATGTTGCTGGGTATAGAATGGTGCCGACCCAATAAAAAATATTCGTTTCAATATTTCATTGGAATTGGGATATAACCTATAATCCCCCAAATCACTATATCCCGGATGTGCTAATATATTACCGCTAAAGTATTCTCTTGTATTAATGTTATTATCATTAAGATATTTGACGATTTTCTGTTTACTAGTATAATCTTGACATATTAATGGCACGCCAAACCAAGAAACATCAGTATCAGGTAATACATTTGGATGTTTAATATCCGGAATATATTTCTCAAATAATTTCTGAATATATTCTTTATTATTCTTACGACTCGAATGAATAAAATCCCATTTTTTTAATTGTTCCAATCCAATTGCTCCCTGAAATTCTAATATTTGAACATTAAATCCCCGTTCTGTAAAGAAATATTTATGGTCGGTAATAATTCCGGGAAATGAATCTTTTAACCAATTTGACCAGCGTTTCTTACACATTCCATACTTTAATAAATTTTGCTCGCCCAAACATGTGCAATTCCGACTCCACATTATCATATTTCTACAAATATTAATAAATTCGGAGTTATTGGATGAAATCGCTCCGGCTTGTATAAGACTTAAATGATGACTGCTAAAGAATGAATATGATGAACAAAAAGTGTATTCATTAAAATATTTACCCTTATATTTACTTCCGGTAGAATCACAGTTGTCACTTATAAGTAATACGTTATATTTATCACGTATTGTTATTAATCGATCATAATCAGGAGCATTAGATAATACAGGACTAATCAATATTGCTTTTGTCTTGGGAGTTATTTTTTTCTCAACCTCATCCAAATCAAAATTTAATGATGACAATTCTATATCAACAAATACTGCTTTTAATTGATTCTGTGGAATGGGTGCCACACTTGTTGGAAAGGAAGCACAACTAACGATAACTTCCGACCCATCTTCCCATTTAAAATATTTTTTAAGAGCAGCAAACATTACTAAATTTGCCGATGATCCAGAATTAACGGTGATACATTCCTTTTCATTGATTTTCTTGGCAAATTCCTTTTCGAATTGAGCGACGTAATTACCATTAATAGACCACCCACTAAATAATAGTGCTTCAATAGCCGCAATTGGTTCGTTATCATCCCAATGTGCTCCTGAATATAAAATCTTATTATCAAATTTTTCCAAATTATGTAAAAATCGGGGAATATTACTTCCATATTTATGTTTGAGAGTATTCAAGAATTCGGATATATCTTTTCGTATATTATTTTCCATAATATCATTATATCATTATTAGTTTCTAAAGTCAAGCATATTTATTATTATGATTATATGTTGTATTATCGCTATCCTTTTACTTATCCAATTCAATACGGAGGCATGGGTTGAATATTGTAAATTACTTAATTTTGATGGTATTTCTCAATATAAAGATTACGAATTAAGAAAATCAAATGACGTATCTATTGATTACATTCAATATCTCCGGCAATATCACGATTGCTTTTTTATAAGACTTATTACCTGTCCCATATGTTTATCTATTTGGCTTAGTATTATTGCCGGAACAATAACTTTATCATTCTCCTTTATTCCGATATTTATAGTTGGTAGTTTACTCTTGTATTCTATCATCAATAAATAATGCGAATCGATAACATAACCCAATTTGTGAATTTCGCCAATTCCAACGGATTATCTTCCTTAGATGCTTCCTTCACTCAAATTAGTCATTGTCTAGAAAAATATAAGTATAAATGTAGTTGTTACAGTAAAGAAGATAAAATTAAGCAATATAATGAATGTAATAGATTATATGCTAATATAGTATTGAATGTTATTCCCAAATTAAAAGTAAAAATATTCTCTAAGATTGGAGATTTACAAATATATTTTTACGATGGAAGCCGCCTTATTGGGATAATTTCCCGCTGAAATAATCTAGTTTATTGAGGGTATCAAATACTATTTTATTAAGATATTCATTATCAATTAATTCTATCGGAGATTTCCCGATATCTTCCCACTCAATCTTAATATCTGTCATTTCATAATTTAACGGGTCGTAGTATGCTTCCTCATCATTAGCGGGCGGGGTGTATATTTTATTAGAGGCAATATCATATGTATATTTTTTAAGGTGAATAGTCTGCCCGAACAGATTACTAACGTAGTGTAATTCGTTCGGAAACCTAGCGTCTACGCCAATAAGAATATCAGTATCTACACGAAAACATTCTATATCAGAAGTTAAACTCTCCAGATAAGCACCCGTCTTTTCAATCCAAATATTAGGATTAATTTTTCTCATTAAAGTAGTTGAATATGCTACAATAAAAGGACGAATTAGTTTCTTTTCTTCGGGATTCGTTGTAAATGCTGAGATACCCGTTTTTTCAATAAGAAATGGATCAAGATCACGTTTAACGGGGTCGGCATACGCAAATCGCATTGCATTATAACCATTCTTTTTTAGTATCTTCTTCGCAATAGAAAAAAATAAATCTTTCCCACAAGTTGCAACCGATGATAACTGTATAATTCTTACATTTTTATTCATTCGTTTTTTCCTCAAATAACTCATTAATTTCTTTTTCACTTAACCCAAAAGATTGTAATATCTGTTCTAATTCCTGTTCTCCTTGCTTTGAACTTATCAAAATTGAGATGTATTCGTTGGCTTGATAGTTAGGTATTTTAAATCTTTTACCAATATATCCGACCAATTCTTTTCCATATCTTACCTTTTTAGATTTTACCCAAGGAAAAAATCTCGTTGACTTGGGAACAATAGCAATTAATAATTGATAAAATTGTGCCGAGGGAATCTTATCATGTATCTGATATAATTGAGCCATATCCTCTACAATAGAAGCATCCATTGATAATGCTCTTACTATCATAAAATGATTAAAACTCTTCTTATCGTCATCTGATAATGTCTTGTAATAATCAGGATTTTGAACTTGCCGGATTTCCTTAACATGATCGAATAATGACTTCTTCTTAATCTTCGGAGTCGTTATTATATCGGTTGATTTTGGCATTTGATTTTGCTTTATAGGCGTCTAATTGCTTCTCATTTTTTATTATTCTTTTCGCTAATATCTCCTGATTCTTAGCTAGTGCATCAATATTATCACGAGCCGTGTCGGCACATTTTATAAGGAAGGGAATATCGGTAACTTTTAATTTATCTAAAGATGATATTACCGGTGGCAAATCAACTCGTATTAACTTCATTAATTTCTTATTGGAAAAATACCAAAGAATAAATAATA
>QGNH01000748.1_pt1 | contig 13140 bp, 22 predicted proteins | sample 1735481 | NCBI WGS metagenome assembly QGNH01 (sample SAMN09239004, study PRJNA386568) | Viral metagenome, whole genome shotgun sequencing project. | reverse complement strand
GTAACCCCAAAAGTATTCGGCTGAGCAGGAACTTCCTGAACCGGAACTTCAACAACTTCTGGTTCGACAACATCGGTTCCTACGTTATCTACAGGAACGTAAGGGTCGCCCTCGAACTTTGCCTTAACATCTGAGTGAAAATGTCCCGACGGAGTAAGCACACCCTCCTGAGTAACGGAAGTTAATGCGTCCTCAGTAGAATTACCCTGAGCCGCAGCGTCATCCAAATACGGGGCATGACTCGGCAAACGTAACTGGTGTGTTGCAACCATACTGCCCTGCGGAAAACGAGTAACATCTAACTGGTCCACAGTAACAATTGTAGTAGTCGGCGGCGAAAAATCAATACTTGGGTCGCCAGTCTTTTGTGGCAACTTACTGCCAGTAAAGTCATTAGTGACAACATCACTTGAAAGTTCGGTCATTACTTACCTCCACGATTAGACAGACCTTCGGCCTTGAGTAAGAAGATACGGCAAGGTGTGCCGCTCACGCAAGTCAACTAATTATCACTCTCATCATGGTTCTTATCAATTACGACTAAAGCAATGATAAGCATAACGAGAGCAACTAGAATTCCCCACGCCATTACTTCTTCACCCCCACCCATATAAACCAACCAAAGATAACAATAAAGATCAACACACCAATGCCGTTTCCAATTACTGTGCTCACCACTCGCTCCCAAAATCGTCACTGCCATCAGAGTCAACTGTAAATGTTCCAGTTGAATTGTATTCGGAATTGAAATCACTAGGACTACGTGGTTCATGTAACTGTGGCATTAGAGGATCAATAGCAGAAGGAGCGCCTACCCAATCATTAGGACTACTTGTCTTAGTAGTTCGTCCAATGTATCCGCTAGCAATATCTGGTTGACTCATAATGAAATATCGGAGGGAGTCGCAAGCGTGGTCGTTCTTCTTATGCGGTTCTTCCTGTAAGTTGTTCTGGTTAATCAACCGTCGGTTAGCGTAAGTTTTCCAACGGTACTTAAGCATTTCACTTATAAGTGCCGTACAATTTGCTGTAACGTGCCATCTTGGTCCCACGTCAGGACGAACGCGCAAATATCCGGCAACTCTATTAATGCCGTCTCTAACAGCATTGTTACCCAAAAGGATAGGTATACCGTACTTAATGTAGTCCTGCTGTATCGAGGTTCCATTGGCGCTCGTATTTTGAATTGAGGGGTCACCCACGTAATAATCAGGTGCTCGTCCAATTTCTTTGTTAATCTCATGTACTCGTTGAGCATGTTCTTCAACAACCATACCGCTTGCGTAGTGTTCCTTAAAGGTTGTTGGATTACCGTCTGGATCGACATAATGCCAGAGCCACGCGGTAGGGTTATTGTATCCCGCATCGAGTGACGCAATGATAATTCCATCTTTCGGTATATCGAGACTTCCCCTCGGTATAACGTGCGTATCGACCGAGAAGTCTTTGTAAATAAGTCCCCCGAGCCTGACGAATTTCCCATGAACTCGGGCCTCACGATCTTCGGCATCCAAACTATTAACAAGGGCTTGAATTTCCCCTTGAGATAAGTAAGGGTTTTCGGTCATATCGACAGTAATGACTTCTGTAGATTCCCGCTGATGAATTAAGCCGGGCTCGTAGATATCGTCGTAAATCCACGTCATGCCTTCTACAGGAGTCATTGTTATCCACATAGACCCACCTACGTCAACTGTACGCAAGAAACATTCTGTGAAAATATCCTTCGGTGGTTCCTCGTCAAAATGTACGAAGTGCCGACTAGTTCCAGAGAACTTATCCAAGTCCTGATCGTAACTNNCATAAACTCAATGAAGGAACCGTTCTCTAATGTTAAAGTGCGAAGTTCCTTATTGTAAGCCGAGTCCCACGAGCCACCCTTAAGTTCTGACGTGGGTAGCCACTGAGAGATTTGAGGGATAATGTTCTTGTCGATCCCGTTAATGAAGTCAACACCAACGACTCGTCCCCTGACGGGCAATAATGGAGTTCGACGCCAGGGATGTTTTCCCATGAGCCATAAACAATCTTCAACAACCCCCCCGACTGTTTTTCCACTTCTGTTTCCTCCAATATATAAACGCATCCGAGCATCACTAGAATGAAATGCGTATTGCTTAGCATGAGGTTTATAATTTAAAACACTAGGATTCTTAGCTTGGACAAGCATACCCTCGGCGAGACTACGAATAGCCTCACCGATTTCTAACGGTTGCTGCTTACTCTTAGGAGGCACTCTTACCAATAACCGTTCCACTAAGCTTGCACTTAAGACAAAAAGCACTACCATCACTAAGAATAGTAAAGTCGTGTTGGCACTCTTGTCCAATAACTGTCATCCTGTTGCCACCACTTTCCATGAGTAGGAATTATCTGCGGCTTTCAAACAAACATACAACACATCAGCCGTACTTATTGTACCAGGAATAGTTCTAAGTTGTCCTTGTAAAGAATTAGATGCAGGGGGAAGCGATAGAATATTATTTGGCATTAATGCGTGAGTGTGGTTACCGGGCGCAGCTTGATCTGCACCTTTACCTAATGTGTGGTGCTGAGCTTCCGGTCCTTGATTAAGGTCGGAGTTAACATGAATTTCCTGGGAGTGTTGCGAACCGTAATCTGTACCGGGTGCATTAGCAGGATGCCGTTCAGTATTAGAACTGCTCATTAGAGTCCTGCCGCTTCCTTTATGTCGATTACTTCCTGCATTGGAATTGCAATCGCCTCGCTAATAACGTGTCTAGGTGCGTCTACAGGAATCGGAATCTTCAAAGGTTCAAGTTGTGTCATAACTCTGGAAGCGAAACCTTCGGCGTTGGCAAGAATCAGCAGGTCTGTCGCAATGGCTTCAATAACATTCGGGTCTTTGACGTTCTTCTGAATCGACTCCATCACCCGAACAATAAACGCCTTAATATCAAACGGCGCTTCTTTAGTGGAACTAGCGCTTCGGTCAAACCTTCCGGTGAGTGCGTTAATGTAATCAATAGCGCGCACGTCACCCGAGCGCACTTTTTGCACAAGCGCGTTATCTGCTTCGGCAATTCCGGCCCCACGAACAATCGCGTTGGATTTCTGTTTTAAAACCTTTTGAAAAGTCGGGTCAAGAATCCATTGCTGCCATTCGCCTGTACTAATTCCAGCTTCGGCTAACTTCTTAGTCTGCGAACGCTTATCGTGGTAGTCGAGGTAAACGCTAATAAAGGAGAGTTGCCTATCCGTCAAAACCTTCCGGTCAGGAATAGCGTTCTGCAATTCCTCAAGAACTGACCTAGGAATCCCGCGGAGACTAAGTTCCTCTTTGAAATCCTCCGAGCTAACAACTCGCCGCCATTGAGTTAATTTGAATCCCGCTTCGTCTGTTTCCTTTTGAGAAGGTAGCCGTTCGTGCGCTAACCAAAACTGTTCAACAAAGTTGAGGAAGGATTGGTCCTCAAGAGTGAAGGCAGGCATTAGCCCACCCGCCTAACATTAGAGAGGATCGAGTTACGAATCTTCCGCTTGTAAAGTTGAAAAGCTAGTTCTAAATTTTCTAGTTGTAAATTGGAATAGCCCGAGTCTCGTAAGGCTTCAATAATTTGAGGCGGTGTTGTTTCGCAACGTTCAGGTTGAGACTCGTACTTAAATAGTGTACCGTGATGTAATGCAAAAGCCTTGGCAATAGTATTAAGCGCTTTCACTTTTGAAAAATCACGCCACTCTTTGAAAGGATGAAAAGCAATTCCGCCGAGAAATCTGTAATCAAACAATGGATCGAGTAAACCGTAATTAGCTTTCCTACAGAGAAGGCGCCATTGACTGTATTCCTCTAGGATTTCTAACTTCCTGACGCTTGACGGGAAATAATAATCGAGTAAGTCGTTTGGGGGATTAGTATATTGTCCTTGCTCTGTACGCAGGATTGTATTACGGTGGACCTCTAAATCATTGCTGACTTGGTCAACCGTTAATCCCAGGTAATTCCTCATTGAAAGGAACGGATTGGGGTCCGTTGGAAGGTTATAGGGTTGGCCGATTCGCATAGTATGAGAGTAGCACATGGTAATTTGCGTGTCAAGGGATAGCATTATATTGGTTATATGTGGTAGACTAAGAATTGGGAAGTTAAAAAAGTTCAGCGAGAAACCCTCGCAAGCTCGGTGGAATCTAGCAAATGTTCTCGACATGTATTTGCTTGCGCAAGCAAGTAGTTGTGCGGTTACTTGAGGGTTCAACCTTTTAACCTTCAACCGTTCTACTAATGCCTACCAAATCTGTATGTATAGTATTCATGTAGGTTCCATAGATTTGGGCAATGGTTATTTGTGACTATGCGGAAAGATGATTAGAAATGACTATGGTGTAGGCGTTGCGCTTTAATCTGCCGCCTGATATTCTTTCACTAGATCGAAATGGTGCGAAGACCGGATAGGTTATCTATGCCGCGAGCGCGATTGTAGCGATGACTCTGCGTGCGAGCAGACGAGCCGACATAATGGACGTGGCGACGTCGTATAACGCGATCCTGCTATTAACTCGGAGGCTTATTATGGAACGCTTGCCAGCTTATATCATTGAGTTCGTTCCTAACCACGGCTATATCATAATGAGCCGTAACATGAGCACTGAGCTATTCAACTTCTACTTCGATTCTGTCGATGCCGCGCTATTTCACGCTGGCGAGTTCGGTTATCACGCGGACTCATTTGAAATCCGCTTATCGAGCTAATGCGTCTGCTTTCTAACTAAACATCCTGCCATAACACTAACTAGGTGAACTAATGGACCAGTATTGTAACGCCATGATCGGAATGCACATGTGTAACGGTCTAGTTGTTAATGGCCGTTGTTTGCTCGAACATTTGCACACTGCGACTCTTGATTGGAGCTAATTCTCGTATTTATTCCCTGCGCCAAACCGGGGTATTAGTACATAGTACTATACCCCAGGGTTTGAAATGAGTCACAAGATCATTTAGGCCATTGTGATCTTTGAAAGCAATGGAACGAACGCAAGCCTCTGACCAGCATGTTTGGAATCTATCGAGCTCTACTGTGGTCAAGCGACGTTCAGCTAGTCTCCTGTCCGGCTCAACCCAGATCAATGGTGGTGAATAATCGCGGGATAAAGATAGTTGAAGTTACTAAATCGTCAACAGTACGAACGACAAAAACAGTTAACGTTCCCTTAACCTTGCATTAGTTGCAATGTTGTGACAGATTTACATGAGTGTTGTGTTATTGCACTGTCACAACTTTGGAACTAATGACAAACGCCAACCGAAACGGAGCTAAGCTAATGGGATACGCCGACCCAACCACGCAAGCATTCACTTTGATTGGTCAAGCCATGCGACTAATCAACAACGTTGACGGCATTAGTAAAGAATGGATCAAGCTTTACAACGTGCGGGAAGATATGATCGCAGCTGCGCATCCCGCTAGTGGTTCGCCTCAGTATTGGGATGCCGAATGATACCTAGCCTGATTTGTTACCTTTGCTCGCAACGTGCGACAACGGTTTACGTTCACCTAGATACTGAACACGAGTTACTCTGCGATGATTGTGCCGAGCTATTCACCACTAACGTAAAGGATTCTCGTAATGCCTAAGTCACGCATTGACGAACTAATCGACGTTGTTACTTCACCCTACCGTGACGAACCATTAGGCCGCGCGTTTGATTACTACGGCGTAACGCTACGAAACGTGTTAGATACTGAAACGTTATACAATGACCCATTCGGTACCGATGATTGCCCGTGCGATTTATGCACCATGTGATTTTGTTCCGTCAAGTTTTCGAGTGGATTTTGCGCGATTTTGCGGCGTGTGACCGTGTGTAACGGCCATGCGTTGCAATGTCACTCAAAGTTACCTAGAGGTTTTCCTGTAGGATGCTTGACAGTGGCAAGCCATACGGTAGACTGATCTTAGAAACAACGGAAGCAAGCATCGGGCAGGCTTCCACTAGACAAGGAGTAGTTAGAATGACTGCAACGGTTACTGAGCCAACCGAAACGGTTGCGCCAGAGGCTACTAAGCCAAGTGTGCTTGACACATTCCTGGCAAGTGCTAATGATTTCGAGCGCAATGTCTACTCAGAGGTTAAGACTGACGTAGACAAATTTAACGAGTTGGCCGCGCAGTACACTGCGCTAGGTGGCGACGCTAATGAGTTGCTTGTCAACTTGCGCGAGACTTCGCAGACGCCAGATGTTGTGAAGATCCGCGAGAACATTGCGGCATTGAATGATGCATTGCTTGAGCTTGAGACTAAGCGCGACGAGATTCTTAAGTCAGAGGTTGCGAAGGTTCAGGAGCAAGGCGCAGGAAGTGCGGAAGCGGTTGCGGCTGAACTTGACGAAATCAAGATCAGGGTTAGTCCGCTTATTGATTACCTTGCGGGTCGCGCGAAGGTTAAGCCAGACGAGCTAGGTTTGAAGTTGGCCCGTAGGGCAAACCGTAGCGGCGGAGTACGTAAGGCTGGCACTACTGGCGGGCGTAAGGTTCGTGGCTACAATGTGTCGGTTAACGGTAAGTTGGCAACGCTTCCTAACGGTTCCGGTCAAAGTTCTAACATGGCTGCAGCTGCTAAGGTTATCGGAGTTGAGACTTCCGTTATTCAACAGAAGTTCTGGAATGAATGCCCACAGGGTAAGGACACTCCGGTCGAAAGTTTCCCTGAGACTGTAGCGTTTGAAGTTGTCAAGGGTGACGAAACTTTCAAGGTTACAATGGTCAAGATTCCTGCTGGCGCCGAGTAAGTTTAGAACGGCCGGTTAGTTGAGTCGAGATAAATCGACTCAACTAACCGGAACAAATCGGACAAAATTTCGGTGGAATTTTGCGATTTTGCGTGCTGTGCGTTAGTTTTGATTGGCCCGTAACTCTAAATAGCGCTTCGGCGTGTAACCGTTACGGGCCAATCTTTTAACCTGATCAGTCTACCATACGAAAGTAGGTGTATTATGGAACCAGTGTATATCATTATTGCGATTTGCACAACGGTATGGTTTATTTACCACCTACTGACAGATGACTAATGCCCTTGACACCATTAGTAATCTATGGTAGACTAGTGAGACTCAACTACGGAGGGTAAAACTTAATGTTTGAAAGTCGTGCTGCCCGCAGCGCGACCTTGAAATATTAAAACTCCTACAGAAAACAGGCAAGCAAATGGAGCGAGCAAACAAACCTATATGTGAATTTGTAGGATGTTACGAACCTGCTGTGCATATCTTAATGCCGGAAGTTAATCGTTTCTATGCGTGTAAGTCCCATAGCGCGCAGGTTAGAGACTTAATCAATCTCCCGTATATCAATCTTGAAATTCCTGAATCTATTAAACGAGCGGTGACTAATAATGACCTCTACTAAATTCAGCGAAGGCGAATTGCTGGAATTATTGGAAGCCAATCCAAACTACTACTACAATAAGTTTGCTATTAAGGTTCAATACTTTTCTACTCTGTTCACTATCAAAGAGTTTCCCGATTGTAACCAATTCTCTAATCCAACTAATTGTGGTTGTGAACCATGTAAAGAATTGGGTCCACTAGATATTCATGTTTATTGCTGGGATAGCAAATATGATTCATCCGATCCTGAACACTTTTATATCTATGATACTAACGATGAACTCTTTAGTCCTTGCGATTGTGAAAGTTGTCTAAAGGAAAACTCTTATGTCTGAGAATGAACCTGATGAAGTCTCGCTTGAAACTAAGTTGCTCTTATTGAAACTCAGCATTGATAAAATGGAAGCTGAGATTGAACCAGCTAAAGCTGAGGAACTTGCAATTGTTTTCGAGCAACGGAAAATGAGAGATGATTATGAGCGACGAATGCGCGAACTTGACACACAACATAAAGGAATTACCGAAAGAATGTTCGACGCAAAACGTGCGCTTACTCTTGCCAGAGCAGAGGCTGAAAGTGTTGCGCGCCAGGCAGAACAAATTAAACGTGCGAAGAAACTTACTGAGGATTATCTTGTCTTAGAAAAGCAATGGGATAATATAACTATTGCTGCACCGTGGCGCGAATGGGCGAAAGATCACCAGATCGAAGCTGGACAAAAGATAACTTATTTCCAGAAAATGATTCTGGCCGATACGATGGGCTTAGGCAAGACCTTGGCATCCATCATAGCCCTAGACCTGATCGAGGCTGCCACGCGCGAGGCTAGCGTCGAGTGGCCCTATGCTGCAGAGTACGCCGAACGATGGGACTACGCAGCAAATGCGAATGTTAATGTTTTGAAATCAGGAGTTACGAAACCTTGCGGTAAAAAGGTTTTGTATTTCTGTCCCGCAACTATGATCGGTAATGTTGACCGTGAGATTAGACGATGGGCACCGCATCGCAATATTGTAATTTTGGGTGGACAAACCAAAATTTTGCGTCGCGCGCTTTTAACTGCTATGCAGCGGTTTAATGAGTATGTAGTTATTTGTAACTATGAAGCGTGGCGTAAAGATCGCGCATTACTAGATGAGTTAGTTGATGTTGAATTTGATACATGTATTATCGATGAAGCGCATAACATTAAGGACCGCGATTCTGTAGGGTATAAAGGCATTAAGAAAATCGTATCGGAGTCGGATATTCCGTTTGTGATTCCGATGACTGGCACACCAATTCTTAATCGACCACAAGAGTTGTTTACTTTGCTAACTCTTGTAGATCCTGATAAGTTTTATTCCGAGAATCAATACCTTAGGGATTATTGTGAGCAAGATTATTTTACGACGAAATGGCGTTTCAAGCCTGGAGGATTGGATCGACTCGCTAAGCAAATATCGAATCGGTATCTACGTCGGACGAAAGAACAGGCGGGGATCGTATTACCGGAGCGTACGATTATTGAACACGAAATTGTTATCGATCCGGATCAATATCCCGAGCAAGCACGCGCACGTAATGAAATGAATAAGTGGGGATCAATTATGCTTGATCCTAGTAATGAAGATAGTAAAGCATTAACGACGATGGCACAAATTGCAGTCTATACTAGACTGCGACAGATTGAAGTTTGGCCCGCGGGTATTGAGCAAAAGATTATTGACCCTTGGACTCTTGAAGATACCGGCGAAGTTATCAAGATAGATATTGAGCAGAGTCAAAAGATGGACTACATAATCAATTACAATAGGAGTGAAGATGAATGGGAAGGACTCATCCCCGAAATCACGGCAGATGAGAGAGTCATTGTCTTTAGCCAATTCACCAAACCTCTCATGGAACTTAGACGCCGATGCGAAGCGGCTGGTTACAGAGTTGCGATCCTTACCGGAGATACAAAAGATGACGAACGACAAATCATTATCCAAGACTTCGATGTTTATTACACTCCAGATCGAGATAACTCCAAGTTCGATATCCTCTTGGCTCATTACCGAGTTGGCGGAGTAGGAGCTAACTATACAGCCGCTACTCAAATGATTATTCTGGACGAGGAATGGAATGCTGGCAAGCGCGACCAGGCTTATGATCGTATTCACCGGATCGGACAAACTAAGCCAACAACCATTCACGTATTGCGAGACAAGGATACAATTGACGATTGGCTTAATGGTTTGATTCAAGCTAAGGAAGCAATGGTCGAAGGTTTCCACGATACAACAGATATTCTCGCATTAGAACTCTGGAAGAAACTAAAAGGAGACAGTTAATGACTGGCAAAGAATTGATTAAGTTGCTTGAGAAATTAGAACACGAGCATAACGCACCATTGCTTACTTATCCAATTACCTTTATGGATTACGAGGGTGACTTGGAAGATATTGGTCGAATCGAATGGGACAATGAAAACGAATGTATTGTGTTGGTGTCGGAATGAGAATTTTCAGGTGGATTTTTGCGCAACGCGGCGGTGAATTAATCTAATGCCTTATCGAATATTGGTTACAGGTTCACGCAATTGGACTGATGAGCCATACTTATGGACTGTTTTAGACTTAGTTGGCCGCACGTCAGGGCATACGCCAGAAGATTGTATTTTAGTCAGTGGGCATTGTCCTACAGGAGCCGATAGAATGGCCGAAGAATGGGCAGTTCATTTTCGCGTGCATATCGAATTGCATCCTGCCGATTGGTCACAAGGTAAAGGCGCAGGTTTTAAGCGCAATAAAGAAATGGTTGATCTTGGAGCAGATATCTGTATAGCGTTTATTTTAGATGAATCCAAAGGCGCAACACATACTCGGAATCTAGCTGTAAAAGCTGGAATCAAAACTCAAACCTATGAGCGTGAATCTGATCCGAATGCTCCAATTCCTGCACCACGAAATGTGCGAGGTCTCTAATGCCTAAATCTTTAGCGGTTACGCAATCTACAGAAGCGCGTATTCAAGCAATTATTCAATACACGGCGCGTTCTCCTAAAGGTGTGCAAGAAATTGCAGACCATCTAGGAATGTCTTATTCTGGCGCATGGAACTATGTTCAGAAACTTTTGCATCAGGGTCAACTATTTGGTGCAGCGCGTATGTTTAATCGCTCTGCAACTTATCAGTCCCGACCCCTTAGTAATATTCCACAAGTGTATAATGGTGCATTAGGTCGTCTCACTGGTTACGATGACTTAGTATTGCTGCCAGGTTTAAAAACTGATGCAGAAGAAGGTATGTCTCAGTTCGGTTTATATATGACTGAGTTGTTTGCAGCCATTCAACTTATGGATACTCAGCGAGTGTACGAAATTAAGCTGCTGCTTAGTGACGTTCGAAGTAAGCTTACAACGTTTGCTGATATTATCAAGCAAATCTTGGATAATACTGGACTCGATAATATCGAAACATTGGAAGCAATTTCTCAGGCGCTACCGGATGCCACCTATGCTAAGGTCGGACTACGGCGGCACGCCTGGGCTGAATATATGTCTACAGGAAGATCAGACCCAACTCCTGTAGAAACTGATATTAAAGAGCGAGTCGTCGGCCTAATTAAGAACGGAGAAACAGATGAGCCGGAAATATCAATGCCAGAGAACTGAACCACATCCAAGTCATGAATGGGTATTGCACATTAAAGATTGGGAGAACTGTGGTTGTCCAATTCTCGATTGTGAAGGAGTAAATTTCGTGGAGTTTAAAGTTGGCGACAAAGTCCGCACTAAGGTATTTGAAGTAACTACAGTTCGTGAATCCGGCAGTAACCGTTTAAATTCTGTCATGGGTTTTATTAGTCCCAATAATTCTGGACGCTTTGAATACGCTTTTCATCCGGATGCACTTGAATTAGTTGAGCGACCCGAACCACCATTACCAGATTGGTTGACGAACCCAAAACCACAAGAGTCTTTTATTACTTTGCAAGGTAATGTAATTATTTGGAGTGGTAAAAACTGGATCAATGCCGTAAGTCATATAATTATTTCACCACTAAGTATCGAACCGTGGTATAGACGCGGAGAAATCAAGCGTCTAGTTCCCGAGTCTTAATATGGACAGCAATACGAATTCACTTGTCGAACAGAGGTTTGTCTCAGGCTATTACGATTACTGGATAACACCAGAAGGTAAAGCTTATCAAAATGCACAGACATTTGGATTGGTCAGTGGCGTAAGAGTATTAACTAATCTTAAGCCCGCGATTTTACTCGAACTTCCTAATGATATCTTTAAAACCCATTCTCAGATTTGGTCCTGGGCTCAACGAGTTAAATTGCTAGAGCAATCTGGCTCTGCAAAACCGTACCGTTCTAAGTCAGTTAAGTCCGTCAATCGAGGAGATTAAATGCCTGATGTTATGAATGAAATGCATGGTCCGCATTGTAATGGTAAGTACACTCATTGTATCTGTAATGAATGTCATGGGCGTCCTGTAGAAGCTTACAACTATGCGAAGGATGCAAAGAATGAATGCGGTCATCATTGTCTCGGACATTACTGCAATGAGTTGATTGGTCCTGAGCCAACAGAGGGTGAACCAGATACACGTTTACCTTGTCAGGGTAGACTTTCAGAAAATTCTAATGTGCATTGTCGTTGCAAGGATTGTCACAACATTCCAGATTTTGACGTGCATCGTAAGGATGAAACAATTAGCTTCGAGCCAATCGAGAATTAAACTATGATGTGCTCTAGGTGTGCTCGTAATTTACATGGCGCTTGTAACCGCGGAGGTTGTAATGAATGCCACCCAACGCAAGATAAAATTGAAACGAGCGAGACAACACCAAACGACGACGAAACGGAAGAAGAAGTTATCCAACTTGAGCGATCGGGTAAACTCGATTCTAGCCTCGTTGACCCCCAAAGTACCGGGCGAAAAAGAGCGGCCAAACTTTACCCTCTAGATAAAACTAAACCATGTGAATGGCGGGAGGTATTACATGCTGGCGGAGGTTTGCACCCAATTATGGGATGCGTTGACGGAAAACAGCAAGCTCGTCATCATGGTCCTGATTACAATACTCTTAATAACGATCCTGGAAATGTGCATCGTATATGCCACCGTTGTCATAATGTCTGGCACGTAAATAACGACCCCGATAAAAATGAAGCTTACTTGAAACTCTACGGCACTGATGTAAGTGCAGAAGCGTTATCTAAAGCTGCCAAAGATTTAAAGAGCGGTGGCTACCAAAGTAATAAGTCGGGATTGTAAGCGCACTTGACAGGGTTGTTACCATCTGCTACACTAGAGATAGATACGGCGAATAGAAATAAAACAAACTACTATTAAACTCAGGAAGGAAATTCTAATGGGACGCTTGGATGTTAAGAAGAACACAAAGATTGTTGTGCTTCAAAGAGGTTGGGTATTCGTCGGGGAATGGTCAGAAGACGGGGATATGGTTACTCTTAACGAAGCTAGCTGTATTCGTATTTGGGGCTCGACAAAAGGTCTTGGAGAATTGGCGTTAACAGGACCAACAAGTAAAACAGTTCTTGATCCCACTGGGAAGATTCATTTTCATATTCTTACAACAGTTGTAGTCCTTGACACAGATAAGTTCTAAATCATGGATACATTAATCATGATTGGCGATGATTCACAAAATACATACGGTTCCGGTTACGGTTACGGTTCCGGTTACGGTTACGGTTACGGTTACGGTTCCGGTTACGGTGACGGTGACGGTTCCGGTTACGGTTACGGTTCCGGTTCCCGTTCCGGTTACGGTTCCGGTTCCGGTGACGGTGACG
>QGNH01000054.1_pt2 | contig 13169 bp, 22 predicted proteins | sample 1735481 | NCBI WGS metagenome assembly QGNH01 (sample SAMN09239004, study PRJNA386568) | Viral metagenome, whole genome shotgun sequencing project. | reverse complement strand
GGATTTGGTCTAGTGTATTACAATCCCAATTAGACCAAGGAAAAAGATTGGTAGATGCTACCTTTGATGCTGACGAGGCGTTAAAATCGTATCGTGAGAGGTTTCAGTAGACGGGAGAGGACAATGGGAATAATCGAGTGGTGGAACGACAAGTGGAACAAGCCAGAAGAAGCGGCGCAAGAGGCTCCGAAGGTTATTACTGAGCCTATTTTGAGCGATGATACCCGCGTCAAGAGATACATTGATGGCGGCGGGGAGATCGTAGACCTATCCAACAAGCCGCGCATTGAAGGAGATGGTTTTCCTCCAGATCAGGAACTGCTGACACCGTTCAACCGTGCGCATGAGGGGACGAAGGCGGGACTAGCGGGAATGGTTGGGAGGAAGCGGTGAAGTTCCTCAAACTCACCAAGCGCCAGAATGAACACGAACGCTGTCTAGCCCTCTGGACTCCATGGCTGACAGTCCTCTGGGACTTCGGCTCCGTGCAGTGCCGTGGGACTGATGAGTTTGAACTTGTAATCAAATACAAGGCATACGGACCTATCCTCTACTTTGGCAATCGCGACATTGAGAGGCTAGGAGAACGGTCCAAGTTCGACAGACTTCAGTGGACCAAGATTCAGCCTCGTTACGCTGAGCAACGCAAGCGCAGGATAGACGAACGGGATTATTATGAGCGCAAGGAACAGGATGTAAGGCTAGGCAAGCGAAAGAATCCTGCGGACATGACCTACCCTGAGCGGCATGCGGCGACGATGGAAGCCGTCAAGAGGATGAAGTTCTCAGAGAATTTCGTCCACCTAATGACTACTCCTGTATGTAAACTAGCCTTAGAGCGCGGGGAAACAGTTGTGGACGATGTGGACGGAAGGCTGTTGACTGAGCAGCTTTTCTTGGAGGAAAAGGAAAAGTACGTGCGCGAGGCTACGGCTGGACCTGTTCTTTTAGGATTTAAGCGGTCGGAATCTGGAGAAGGATACGAAACGATTCACGTATCCGGTGCTGAGTTGAGAAAGGTTTCAAGCGGTGTTAGCCAAGTTCCACAATTGGAGGATGGACAATGATAAACAAGCGACTAAGTTGGGAATTGAAGACTAGATTCAAGTTTAAGTCAAGCAAGGGACATCTGACGGTTCGGGGAGGCATATTTGGATTGGATTTATACTGGGGAGCATTAGTGCCTATATGGAATAATGTGAGTGTTGACGAGAAGCGATGGGGAGTTATTTTGTACCCAATCCTTCGCATCTATCCCGGCAAGTCTTTTAAGTGCTTAAGATTATTGAAGACTAAGACTATGGACAACGTTGAGGATTAGGGATGAGCGCACAGGACGACATAATCATCTATCCTGACATGGTTGTTCCGCAGGAAGCGTTAGACTTCCTCGAATATCTGAATGCACAGAGCGTCACTCAACTAGGCATAAGCGATATAAAGATGCTCAAGAAACCGGCAAGGACAGCATCGGGCGCACAGCACTTGGATATGATGGACAAGATGTTGGAACAACGAAGAATGAGGGAACATGTCAACCGTCGATAGAATCTCCATACTCCAAGCAGAACTAGCCGCGCTCAAGAAGCAGCGCAAGGAACAGGTTATCGCCACCAAGAAAGAACAGCAGTGGGTAAGCGTCAAGAAGCGTTTACCTGAGAGTCAAGATCAGCGCGTTATCGTATGGCGCGAGGATCATATTGAACTGTGCTGGTTCTCAAAAGGAAAGTGGTACACATACAACGGATCATTCTTCTTAGAGGGAAAGGACGTGATCGACGGGGTTTCTCACTGGCTTGGAACTGATTGGATGCACTCGAAATATTCTCCATCCTACGGCCCAGGAATCAAGAACTTCCTGCTTTACCACTGGTACAACTTGACCGATAGAGCCTCTGACATGGCATACGATCTGCGGCCAAAGGGATGGAGTAGGACGGCGCAGTTGAGTAAGAAAGTGACGTTCTATAAGGATGCGTCAGGGAAGTTGATGGCTGGTCTTCCTGAAAATATTCCTGCGCCAAAAGGTTACCAAAAGATTGTTTGCAATTCGGCACTTGAGGCCGAACGGTATTCGTCACTTCAGAGGCAACAGGAACAGGTTGAGCATCGTTGCCAGCAGGAGCAAAGGGGAGCGGTAGAGGGCCAATTCGCAGAGGAATTGCGTTCTGAGATGCGGACAAAAATGGCGAACGCAAGGAATAATCTGAATAAAGATTTCATGCGCCGTGCTCTGGAAAGAATGGATGGGAAGAAGGACCCAACCGCCTACGAACGGGAAAGCTACCTTCATAGCGAAGCCTACGAGAGAAATCACTAGACTATTGAGGAGGTTTGGTTTAAGATTCATTTTAGCCGATACCGAGGTGGGACTCGGAATCTAAAGACGTGACCGGGAGGAAACGGAATGATGGGTGACCTACCTTAGACTTGAAACTCCGGTTGCCAAGCAGATGGATATAGTTCGTTGGCGTGTCCCTGACTGGGAAGCCCTAGATAGCGAAAAAATCGCTTGGGTTGACTCGCAGGTAACCGAGGCTGAGGGTTGGCTTTCTGGCCAGCCCTCGTACAAGAATCTAAACGCTAATCTACGTGTTTTCGATGGAATATTTAGAGATAAAACCAAGAGTTCGCTTGTCACGAATGAGTTAAGATACAGCATCAATAAATTCTGCACAACGATGGCGGAAGTACGTGAAATCGCTGGTTTTAGCTCAGACGTAGAAGTGTACAAGAAGATGGCAGAGATGCTTACAAAGGTCTCAAAATGCGTCTATTTAGAATCAGACTTTCCACTTCAAATTCTCAAAGTACTGCAATACGCCGCCGTTATGGGCGTCGGTTACCTGTGGTCGAAGGTTCGCGGTTCCGATTACAATTTTGGTCCACGAGAGCTTGTCTTTGACGCGCTAGGACTATTGGACGTAATGCCTACGCAGGTTCCGTCAAAAACCAATGACGTACAGGATGCCTACAGCGTAACGGTTTACGATTACATGCCTATCGCAGAGGCGTGCGCAAGATTCCCGTTATTTGCAGGACAACTCCAGACGGTCGGACGATCAAATTACAAGTCTCTGATTCAGGCACAAAGACAGGACTTTGCGGCGACGTGGCGTTATGGGCAAGTTGGAGAGACGCAGAGCCAGAGCTTTGGAAATCTCTACACGGAGATCAGATACACATTCGTTAGGGACATACGGATCAATACAAGTGGCATGGAAATGAATATGGGTAATGAAGGAACCTCATGGTTTTACAAGGTTCCATTCTTGGGTCAGGAAATCTTCGGCGGGATGAGGAATGGTCAACCTTACATGCGCCCAGCCATGGTTGAGGATTGCAGGATTTATCCAAACCTGCGGCTCATCACTACTTCAAATGGACTCGACAGGGTGATGTACGACGGCACCTCGTTCGACTGGGACCCAAAGATTCCAATCATTCAGTACACGGTTGACGATGTAGCTTGGGAGCCTTCAGGAAGATCGTTAGTCGGGGATGTAGCGTCAATCCAGACAACGATTAGGAAGCATGAGCGCAAGGTCGATCAGACCATGACTGCACGAAAGAATCCGCCAATGGGCTACGATCTTGACACAAATGGCGGAGCCAAGATTGAACACTTCGATATTTTCGAGGAAGATGTTCGCCTTGGACTTGCAGGCGGTCAGGAACCAACAAAAGCATTCCAATCATTACTTCCCGAATCTGTTTTGGTAGACACCACAGACTTTACTTGGCTCAAATACCTATCTGAAAAACTTCTCGCGCAATTAGGATTAAACGACGTTGGAAACCTAGCGAACATGAAGTTGAACCTCGCCAACGACACAGCAGACAAAGAAGTTGGGGCTATCGGTCCTATCGCGAGAGGGATTGCGATGAGGATTGAGAAGGCGAACAAGAAGCTGGGCGAGAGGATGAAGTACCTTATTCCTCAATGGTTTGACGCTGCTAGGTTGATTGAGTACGTTGGTCAGGACGGCATGGCAAAGGAAATGTTTGACTACAATCCTGACGACATGGTGCCAAGCCATTTGCCTGACGAGTTTGTAAATGGAAATATGTATCCCACAACGCCTTCGATGTACGACAGGCTGACGAGGGCAAAGTATTTTGTCAGGAAACTGCGGTTGATTTCGGTTCCTAGCACGTTGCTTAAGATCACACAGATGCAGAGGCAGATGCTGTTGCTGCAACTCAAGAGAGGCGGTGCTCCTCTTCCTTGGAGTTTTGTCTTTGAAAACCTAGAAATCGACAATTGGGGAAAGACAGACGGAAACACACTAAAAGACAAATTCTTCAATGAACAGGTTGATTTACAGGTAATGGAAATTGTTGCCAAAGCCAAGGCAATGATGAAGTTGAAAGAAATGGGCATTGATCCTTCGGTTCTTGAAGGCGGTCAGGATAAAGGAAAAGGCGGCGGCGGAGGCGGAGGAAAAGCGCCGGGTGGACAGCATCCTGGAGGACGGCCTTCTTCGGGAAAAGCCTCACCTAAGTTGGCTCAAAAGGGTGCGGCGGGTGGAACACCCAGGACCGTGGTAAAAGAATCGTAACTGTAAGAATCTAAACGACATAAGGAGAGGGAATGGCAATCAAAGTCAAGACACAGAAATCGTATTACGTCACGGAATTTAATTTGGAATTACCTTCTCATGCCGGTGAACTCGACGACACATTGAAGGCAATCCAAACTACAGGGAAAAGCGTCACTCTTTATAATGATGGGAGTGTTCTCGGAATCAATGTAGAGCAGAAAGAAAAGATTCCATCTGAGGCGATTGACCAGAAAATTCGTGATCTTTTAGGCTTGGATACAAAATTCCTGTAAAAAGTACTTGACAAACCGAAGAAAAATGGTTACGGTTTAGAAGATTCATCGAGATACATGCGCCCCTCGCGCAGAAGTTTTAGAGGGAATACGCAATGGCTCATTAGGTGAAGTGGCCTGATGGGCCATTTCCTTTTACAGTCAACCTTCAACCAAAAAAGGAGTATTCCCAATGGCAAAGCATCGCGTAGGTGGAAAGAAAGCACACGTCAAGAAGGTCGGTCGGAAGCGCGGCGGCAAGCGCCACAGCAAGAAGAGTGTTGTAAAGGCGTAGTTTTAACCACGAAGGAGAACTAACGTGGCGACTTCGCCCATGCCAACACCCGATCCAAGCGCAGGCGGGCCATCACAAGGTGGCCCCGGCGCACCACCCCCACCGCAGGGCGGGGGTCAGCAAGGCCCTCCCTCCCAACAACCAGCGAACCAAATCCAAAGTCTTTTAGGAAGCTGGTCCAACGTCGCCCAGCAAATCTCGCAGGCGTATCCACAAATTGCGTCACAAATGAACAAAATCGTGCAAGCGATAGGAGAGGCACAGACGGCAATGGTTACGCCATCTCAGCCCACTCCAACCTCGCAGCAACCACAAGTAGGTTAACAAACACAAATCCGGGAGGATAGTGAACCATGATTACTTTAGCCGAAGTATTACTAGCGAGCGGATGGACCCAAGAGATGATCGACGCTCTTGACGCGAAGGCCAGAACTGGTCTCACAGATTACGTGACGGGTATCGAACAGACCGCCGCACAGAAAGAAAAAGCAGCATCGGAATTAGCGGTAAAGGCTGAAGCGGATAGGAAAGCGCAGGAAGAGGCTTTAGTAGAAGCCAATAAAGCGAAAGCAGCAGCCGAAGCCGCCGAGAGAGGTTGGGCGGATTTTCGGGATAATACCTACAATCCTGGTCTGGCTGCATGGGAAGAAGAGCGGAAGAAGTTAGCCAAGGCCGCAACAGACGCAGCAGCGGAAGCGGCGTGGTACAAGACACAGCATTCCTCACTGAAAGATTTGGGATTTGTACCAGCGGATGCTCCCGTATTTACTCCTGCACCACTCCCTGTCGTAGACCCAAACAAGACTCCCGGCACACCGACCTTCACAATCAATGAAGTACGCGACCAGCTAGGAAATTCTCTTGGAACCGTCGCAAATATTCAGTGGGAATACAGAAATCTGTATGGCAGGGAAATGCCGATCTCTCCCACAGAACTACTTCGTCAGGCCGAAGCCAACAAGTATAAGGACCCCGCGACCTACGCAAATTCGATTTTCAAGTTTTCGGAGAAGCGTGAGGAAATTCGTCAAGCCGAAGCAAAGGCTCATGACGATGCGATTGCAGCAGCAGCCGTCGCCGCTAAGGACGAATCGCACAAGTTGGAACTCAAGAAGATTCAGGATGAGTTTTCAGCCAAGGAAAGATTGAGAGCGGAGCAGGCTGGAAGCAATCCAGACACAAAGCTGCCTCCGGGTTCATCGAAGTTCTCTGATTTGCGGAGAGCGCAGCAAGCGGGTGAGCGCAAGGACCCAACAAAGATGACTCCACAGGAGCGCAGACAGACTTCTCTGGACAACATTCACAAGGCTTTGGAAGAGCGTCAAGCAGTAGTAGCGTAAGCAAGATTCAGAAAACAGCTTAATTGCTGAAAGGAAACGACATGCCGATCACACCAACAGACCCAAGTTTTGGCGAAATTGACAGCACAAATTTAGAGTCGGTACGTAAAGAGGTAGTTTGGAACTGCTTCTTTGTGGGCACTCCCTTCCTTGAGGAGTTGCGCCGTTCCGGTGTAGCCGATCCTTACCTTGGTGGCGCAGGCATGACGGAAGTCTTCCTGTACGGTCGTCCGCAGGGCGCTGGTGTCAACCCTGGACAAACGATTACCGTGACCCGTCAGCAGATCACAGACAAGCTGAAGTTCTACGAGAAGGGATATGCTTCTTGGTTCCCGATGGACGACTGGGAAATGGACGACGGCTCTGGCACGGGTGGTGTGATTAACTCTGGTCCTGCCCGCATCTGCGACATCTACGCAATCTTCATGGAAGCGTTGGTGATGCAGATCAACACGATGCTTGAGATGGACTCGTTCCGTCACGGACAGCAATCGTCTTCGACGGTATCTGACAACCGTTACAAGGTATCGAACGGCTTGGACGAAGCGTTGAATAACGGTATCGACACATCGCTGTATGGCAACCGCTATACCTCCTACGGCCAGCAGTTGCGTAACGGCGCGGTCGGTGCATCGATCAACGTGACGCCGCTGTATCTTGGTCAGCAGGTAACGACAGGAACAGCAGCCGCCCCTGCAACGTCAGGACCGGGCCAGATCAACTTTGGTTCGTTGATGCAACTCTGGTCGCAGTGCAAGATCACGGGCGGAAGGCCGAAGTTGGGCATCACGAACGTGTTCGGATTCAAGGCGATTGCGATTGCTCTTGACGCTTACCGCAGAGACATCTCAAACACGAAGCACGACATCACTTGGGATGCTCTGGAGTTCAACGGTACGCAGATTTACTCCGATCCTCTCGCTCCTTCGGCGGTTGCTCAGTATTACATTCCTCTGGCAACAGGTGGAGCATCGGGCAACACATCGTTGGTTGACGGCGTTGGATCGAACACTGCCACGATTACCTACCAAACTCCACAGTTCAATAACGCATCAGGTGCGCCGGTTACGCTGTCGCCAACAAACTCTGGTTTGCCGTCGAATGCTCTGATTCAGCCATCGGAAGCGATTTACTTCCTGACGCCTGAGACGTTCAAGCTGCGGACGACAGACAAGCCCGGTTGGAACTTCGGCGTTCGCAGGACGAGTCAGTGGAACAACGTGAGCGTGGATACCATCTTCATGCGCTTGGCGACGAACCTCTACTGCGTCCAGCCTAGGCAGAATGCGTATGCTTATGGATTTACTTCCATCGGCTAAGCAGCAGTTTGATTGACAGAGTTAAGAAAACGAAGTAGTTAAGGAGATTCGATCATGCCACAACAGCAGGCTTTGCCAACTTGGCTTACACTCAACAGCCAGAACTCGCCGTACCAGTCTGGTCAGGGAGATAACGTAACAGGATTTCCCTACAATGCTGGTGGCTTGAATCAGGGCGACTACTTCGACTTGACGAATGATGAAGCTGCCAGCTTGTCCAATCCCGCAACTGGTCTTCTGTATAGCGGTCGCTATCGGTATGTGCAGGTTGACTCAGGCGCTACCGCCGCGAACGTTAAGACGGGTACTGTCGGCTACATTCGCTCAGGATCATCGGTCAAGTCTGTTGTCGTTCTGACACAGGGTACAGGTCAGACTATTGGTACCTCTCAGGTTGCGGCAACTGTCGGAAGCGGCGGCGGGTCTGGAGCGGTGATTCAGGTTGTCGTTACAGCCTCTAACGCAATTACCGTCACAGTTATCAATGGTGGACAGGGATACGTTTCGGCTCCGACATTCACTCTCGCAACTGGCGGAACTCCGGGTACGGTTGTAGCGCAGTTGGGCATCAGTCAGAACATTGTTACCAGCGCCGATATTGCGTTAGGAAACGCTGGTACCCCAGCAGCCACCCAAGCAGGAGTTGGACCAGTTCACCCAGTTGTATTCCTGAACACGATCACTCCTGGAAACTATGGGTTCATTCAGGAAGCTGGAGTTGCTACGGTTATTGCATCTTCTGGTGGCCAAACGCAAGCACTCGGTCAGTTTGCTATTGTTCAAAATGCAACTACAACAGCAAACGGAACCATGACTGCATCGAGCGCAACTTACGGTCCATTTGCAATCGGTAACGTACTCGATCCGATTGCGTCACCTCTGACAGGTACGCCGTTCAAGATTCAGTTGGATTCGCCAATCTACCAAGACTAACGGTTAGCAAAGGGGTGGGTAGGAATATCCACCCCACAGTTTTCTCAACAAGGAGCGGCAATGATTCTTACGACCTTAACTCCGGTGAAGTATCCAATCCACACTGGAAACCGTCAGGTGTTTGTTGGATACGGCAATGCTCCTGCTGCTGGTTACAACTCGACAACTGGCGACATAATTTCGGTAGCCTTCACACCTTTTTTCATTGATGCGGTGTTGGGAGTAGCGGTGACAACGGACGGAACTTACATCGGTATTCCTGCACCGACTACGGGCGTAGGAAACGCGCAGACATGGGCGCTGTTCTGGTACACCTTCTCTTTCACGGGAACACCTGGATGGGTTCCTTTGTCGAGTGCTGTCAGTATTGCGACGAAGCAAGTGCAGTTGACAGTGATTGGCGGGGCTTAACGAGTTTCAACACAAAGTCTGTCTCTCCCTCTCCCGGTGATTGCAGACAATTAGACGCCCTCTGTAGCCCCGGAAGGGTCAACTATGGAGGGCGTTTTAACAGAGGGTGAAGTTCAAAAACGCAAAGGAGAACTGAAATGATTAAGGGAATTGGAAAAGCAAAGATTCACTCGGCAGCAGCACCACGGAACCGTAAGCACACGGTAGCGGCCAACCATCACGTCAAGGGCCATAGCACGATTCACGTCCACAAGGGCGGCAAGGGAAAGAAGCATTCAAAGCGCACCATCCTCAAGTAACTGAATGTGTCGTAACGGATGTTCAACAGGAAGAAAGGAATCCCCATGTCTAAGAAGAAGAAGATTGCAGCGAAAACAAATCCATTGTTATCGGAAAAGATACCCTCCAACAAAAAGAAGGGCGCAAGGAAGCGCGTAGCCGGAAAGTAGGACAACATGGCGACCAATGAATACAACAACTCAGGTGGTGGTTCTGCGGCTAAGATAACGCCAACTAATTATGTGGTTGGCGGAATCAAAGTTTCTGGAGAAATTGACCTCGCTAGGAAGACGAACGAGGAGTTCCCGCGATACTGGAGGGAAACAAACCGTGTCAACGAAAAAGACGAAAAATAAGGACATCTACGACGACCACGATGACGCGCACTTTGACGGCAACCCTGCGTACAGGAAGCATCATGCGAGGAAACGGGTCGCAGGAAAGATCAGGACGGGTGCTGGGGCGTCGGGACGAACAGGAAAGTACGTGGGCGGAAAGAAGAAGCCCACACGCAAGCGCGTAGCAGGTAAGTAGGGATGGTTGGACGTGGCGTTTCAGAACCTCATACAAGACGTTCTTGGCACCATCCCCGGCATGAATAGGGGGCTTGCCGCCACACGCATAAACGAAGCGTACACGAAAATACAGATGGAGAACGTCTGGTCGTTCCAGAACGTCACAGGGGGTTGGTTAACGCCTTCGCTTCTAGGTGGACCGAACGTCGGAACGAATTTCTTGAGTCCCGGAACAATTACAGTAGTTCCATTCACAAATACGATCACTGCCGACGCTGTTGCGACAGCAGCGTGGACGGCAACCGTTCCTTATCCTCCTCTGCTTACGCAGCAGCAAATCCGCGTTCCCGAATACAGTCTGTACAACATAATCGCTCTTGGAAACAACGGAACAGTTGCTTATGCGACTGTGCAGACTCATGGGGCTTCGCAGAACCCCGGAACATACGTCGTTCCCGTTCTCGATCCCGGCATAGGTGCCGGGGGAACTGTCTCTATAACAGTAAATGCAAACGGAACAGTCACTCTGCCTCCGGTTTTATTGACGGCAGGAAGCAACTACACAACTCCGTATATCGTCTTTGCTGAGGGTGGAACGTCGGCGACGTTCTCTGTCACGTTGATCGCTACGATAACAATCGACAGGCCGTGGGGGGAGCCTTTAATCAGCGCGGGCGGCTATATGATTTATCAGGCTTACTACCCTGTTCCTGCAAACTTTCGCAAATGGATGGATATTCGAGATACGCAAAATAATGAGCAGATGGACTGGTGGAGTTACACCCAAGTAGACCTCTCCGTAGAAGACCCTCAGCGGGAGATATACGATCAACCGACTGAAGTAGTTCCCTACGGAACAGATACTAGGCCGGGGAGTGCGACTTATGGTCAACTTTTGGTGGAATTATGGCCGCACCCAATTTCGCAGCTAAGCTACACATTCCAATGCCAATGCAACTTACCTCCGCTAGTAAATCCAAACGACACGATTGCTTATCCTCTCAGTGAGGAGTTGGTAAGACAAAGGACTTACGAGATGTGCTGTCTTTGGAAGGAAGGAACCAAGGGAGATGACATGGAGCGCGGCTCAGGAGCAAACTGGCTTTTTCTTGCAAAAGCCTACCACGAGGAATACAAGGACTTATTGAGACAAGCACGCATCGCAGATCGAAATCTCATGGAGTTATATTTCACCAAGGCTCGCATGACCGTACCATCTAACGGCGGTGAGCCATTCACCAATACTAACGGGACAGCTAATGTGGGGTGGTGGTAATTCTATGACGATTAACAAAAGCAAATTCGCCATGATACTCAAGTTCAGCAGCGATACGCCGCTCTATAGCCTTTTCTTTTTCTGTAAACATGCCAAGATATTTATCTTTTCCATCGACCATGATTCTTACTCTCCATTTCTGGCGTTCTTTAGACCAATCTATTCCAGAGTGTCCAGATGTATTATGGGCGAGTATTCCATGATTAGCATGATTTTGGGCAGGTGTACAGCCACGGAGATTGTCAAGTCGGCAATCGAGAGTATTTCCGTTCTTGTGGTCAATATGAGGAAAATCGGTCTTGAGTATTTGCCTGTGCATGGAGACTCGTTTTGGCTCTCCATCTTTTCCTCTTCGCACCGCGTAATAACATCTATTGATGTTATTGTATTCGGCGTACCAGTTCCATTGGATCAGCCACTCATAAAGAATAGCGTCTACAATCGCAATCTTACATCTTGTGAGCGGTATGTACCGGATGGAAGAATCAACTGGCTGAATGACAATAGGACGCGCTTTAGGTTTTGCCATGAAATGATTTTACCAAATCTGACAGGAGGAATCAAGTATGCCTAGCTATCCAGGACCGGGTTTAGCAGCTCTACTACCGTACACGAAGCAAGGAATCTTTTGGGCAGGAGAAACAGTAGGGACGACCTACCCGTATTCGTTGAGTAATGCCTTTCAGTTGCAGAGGGGTGATGCGACATTCTATCCGTGGGGGTTTGCGGTCGAGGTGCAGTTTAACGGAAACCCCGGCACGACTGAGGTTGACATTATGGGAGCGGAGACTGACAACCCTGCCAATTACATCAAGATAGGGTCAATCCAAACATTTACTGCTCCTGTTGCGGGACAGTATGTAGGGCGTTTTGAATCGGTAGCGTTGTATCCGAGATACGTGGCTTTGAATATGACCACACTTGGCACGTCGGTTCCGGTTACGGCAAAGATTTCGAGGTAATAGATAATGATTAACCCAGGATTCCAGTGGCAGACGCCAATACTTTTGAATTGCCCAAGTTGCGGGACTGCGAATCCTAATCAGCTTCCATGGTTTGCGAGCAAGTTTATTTTAGTATCGTGCTCAAACCCTACTTGCCCGAATTACAAAGTGAATGTGCTGGTAGAAAAAGACAGCCTAACAGTTTTAACCGTTGCTCAATCAGGTGGTAACTAAGATGAAAAAGATTCTGCTCCTTCTCGCGCTCTTGTTTCCTATCGCGGCTCATGCTCAGACTGCGGCCTATTCTGGTTTTTGCGATCAGGGAGCAACGTCGGCTGTAACGTCAGGATTGAGCAGCACGAATAAACTCCAAGGAGTGATCCCATACTGTACCGTCACGGTCTACCTGACGGGTACGACGACCAAGGCGACGATCTATAAGGATGCGATAAACACGCCGCAGACAAACCCTTACCAAACAACTGTAAATGGGCAGATTACTTTCTTTGCGGCGACAGGGGTAGGGTACGACATTGTTAAGTCGGGTGGTATTCCTCCGCTTGTTTATACAAACCCACTAACGGTTACAGATTGGCAATCAGGCATCGGCGGCGGCGGCGGCGGGACAGTGAACTCCGGCACAACGGGGCAGATAGCCTACTACCCAGCCAACGGTACAGCAGTGAGCGGTGAAACCACCGTGCCTATTACGGCGGGCGGCACGGGCGCAACCACAGCAGCAGGGGCGCTGGCGAACCTTGGCGCGGCCCCAGCGTTTACTCTGACCACGACAGGCACCAGCGGCCCGGCTACGTACGGTGGGAACGTCATAAACATTCCGCAGTACCAGGCAGCGCTGGGTTTCACTCCGTACAACAGCACGAACCCAGCGGGATACATTACTGCCTCAGNNNCTATCGTAGGCACTACAGACACTCAGACACTCACTAACAAGACGGTGGACGGCGTGACGCCTACCACGATGAGCTACCTTGACGCCACCAACAGCATTCAGACGCAACTTAATGGAAAACAGGCCAG
>QGNH01001686.1_pt1 | contig 13194 bp, 18 predicted proteins | sample 1735481 | NCBI WGS metagenome assembly QGNH01 (sample SAMN09239004, study PRJNA386568) | Viral metagenome, whole genome shotgun sequencing project. | reverse complement strand
GCACTTCCTACCGCCCCACGCGATAGAAGCCCCACTCAAACAAGCAGCGAATCTGCCGCATGCTTGTTGCTGGCCTTCCGCGCTCCGCGCTTCGGCTTAGCATCTGCTTCCTCTTGCTGCGCGGTCTCGATCGCCTTGGCGAGCGCCTTGATGCCGTTGCGCGAATCGCCGTAGACAGAAACCGCATGAGCGGGACCGTCCGGGCCATCGGTGCCGTAGACCTTTTTCAGCCGCGTCATTTCCTGTGCAGGATTCGGGTACTCGCGATCGGGGAGATTCACATATTCCCCGGTCGCTACCACGTTTCCCTCATCGAAAACTTGCTCAAGGATGGGGATCTCCCACGGTGCTACCGCAAGGTTATGCACCGTGAGAGTGTCTCTCGTTACTTTGACTTTCTCATGTCTCATTGGGGCTACTCTAGTGTCGCAGCTTAGTTTTGCTGCAAATACAGAGTACCCGCCGCAGAGACTCGAATCCAGTCATTGTTGAGAACAACTAGCTGCACCCCGCCAGCGGCTACCGCTGCCAGTGTTGACCACGTTCCCGGCCCTTGCGACGGACCTACGCCGTTGTTCAAATCTGGCGCGGATTGTAAAGTCAAAGCGCCGCCGCTGTTGTTTTCCACCAAGACGGTACCCGTAGCCTTGAATGGCAGCGTTACGCCGTCCGTCTCGTTCGATACCAAATGCGCTACGAGGCTCGCGCCGGTCGTTGTGGTGGTGATCGCCGCGCCGCCTTTGGTGGCCGACAGGTTGAATGTCGCCGCCGCCGCACTCACGATCGCTTGCACGTAGTACGTGGTTCCCGCGACCAACGGTGCAGGCATCGAGCCGCCCGCCAGGTAAGTGAACACGATAGCGTCGCCCACCGCTGGGTTGTCATACCCCGGCACGTTGAACACACCGGGCGCCGCTACCGTTGCGGTAGCGCCTTCGAGCGGATCGCCGAATGGAATCGGCGCTTTGTCGAGAGGCAAATAAATCGGCAGGTTTGTAACTGCTAGAACTTGCATGTAAAATTCCTTATATAGCTTGTGATATGCCGATTAGGCTATAGCCAAAACAGCGTGCGCGTTGCGCTTGCCGGTCGTCAGTGCCGCCTTCGCAGTCAGTGCGAAGTAATGCACGTAACGGTCGTACACGCGCGGCGGCGTCCGGTTAATCATCCAATGGCCTTGGATTGGGCGCAGCTTCAGGAACTTGGTGTTCAAGAAATAGCAACGCTTTTCCCACAGGATCGTCGGGCTGTAAAGCGTATCGAGTTCGGTCATCACCGGGTCCCAAATCAACTCGATGTTCTTGAAATAGAGCCCGGTACGGATGCCTTCACCCACAGAGCCGTCCAACTCGGTCGGCTTGGCTCGGCCTTCCATGTACACCGTGCGATTGATCGTTGCCTTGGAATCGATGCGGTACGCATCCAAGAACAACTCACCGCAGAGGATGTAATTGGGCGCCATGCCGCCGTAGCGAGTGCAATCGCGCCATGCAACTTCCATCGCTTGCGTCAGCGCTCCGGTCGTGCCGCTGTTGATGCCGGTGATCGCAGTATTCTGCCACCACGTATACACCGACTGATCGAGGCCACCAACAACCAACGACACGGTTGGCGTGGTCGATACCAGAAGATCGAGGCCGGGGATGTTGGTCGCCGACTGAGTGCCGTCCAAGTGCAGCATGTAGTCGAAATTCTCTTGGAAGCCCAACTTCAACGTCTCGCTGTTTTCCTGCAAAAGATTCGTCAATTGAATCTTTTCCGCCTCGGTCGGCACGCTGGATTTGTCGTCCGTCATGACGATGCCGTTCTGCGCGAGTTCGTCTTCGTTCAAGCCGAAGCCATCGTGGAAGCTGCCCCACGTATACTTGGCCTGTTGCAAGGTGCGCTTGCGGTTGTAGGTGACTTGCGTATCACCGAAGTAGGACTGGAAATTCGAGTCGTTGCTGTATCGCAATTGCTCAACGACGTACTGAAGGGCGCCGACGTAGGGCTTCTTTTCCTCCATCAGCTTCTTGATGAGCGGACGTGCAACGTTGACCTGATCGATCGGGTCATTCTTCAAGAAGTAGTTGATCGCGGCGTTGCCCGCGTACTGTAGCTGCTCTTGGGTAAATGGCATTTTAAACTCCAATGGTGAAAAACTTACGGTTCTTCCCAGGAGTGATGAGCCTAGAGTTTGCAAGGCGACGACGCTTGCGGTTTGCTTGCCGGTTTCCCGACAAGCCAGTCTTTCAATCACTGTAGGCGCCGATCCTACAGCCGCGACAGTTAATGTGTCAAACTTCGTAAGACAATGTGGGCTTCTTTTAGTTGCTCATGCGTGCTAGCCGGGTTCGCTAAGGTGCGCCTAGCGTTTTGAAGCGCCCCCATTCCCGCAGCGAACTCCCATAGGTTATCGATATCCGCTGCGGTTTTGGGCCGCGCTCCGCTCATTATCGTAACGATAAAAGCCCTACAGCGCCCTGTATATCTGAACCACTCCCCGCGCTCTTTGAAATCTGCCAGCCGCAAATGCAACAGCTTTTCCAGTTTCATTGTGCATTCAGGTATCACTGCCAAAAGCTGCAAAGGCTCCGACGTTCCTGTTTGTAGTTGAGCTAAACGACGTGGCACATCGGTAGCAAAGCCTATTTTTATAAACTTGCCCGCGCGGACGATATAAACATTTCCGGCCATACGCTACTCTTCGTCGCCGTCCGGTTCCTCTGATCCCTCTTCTTTCGGCAAAACCTTGTCGATCGCGGCTCGCATGCCCTTATTGTGTTCCATCTCGGTATCGCCGTCTTTTTCGGCGCCGGTACCTTCACCGGGCTCGATATGCATGTGACGCAGTTCCAGTTCCATCGATCGGTGCATTTTGCCGTCGCGATTCTCTTCGCGAGTCGATTTGACGTGCGCGTGCGAGTGCAGCTTCACCTTGGAGCCTACCTTCGGCATATTCTCGATACCCAACTTCTTGAGCGAGTGATGATCGAGACTGACGGAAAGCCCGTAGGGGTAATCGTCTTGCCCTACTTTGTGCCCGGTGTAGCGTTCCTCTTCGGCCTTCTTGTCGGCCTTAGTGCGCTTCATGTCTTTCATATTTTCCATGACCTTTCCTTTACTTCATGCTCGAAAGAGCGCCGTTGATTGCGTCCATCATGCTCGATGCCGCTCGGCCCTGGCCACCAGCGGGGTTCTTGTTTGCCCTTAGCGGTTGGTTTGTGGGCTTCTTGCCCACGGTGCCTTGGGGTTTGACCTTGGCGTTAGCATATGCGGCCTTGTAGGTCTCCACCCATTGCGATTTGGGGATCTTGCTCATGACGGCTCGAAGGGCCGGAAGAATTGCTGCCTTCTTTTGCTCGTAGAGCGGATCGCTGGCGCGCATTTCATTCTCGAAAGCCGTCAACCCTGAGCGAGCTTGCGCCTCTTCTTGCTGTTGCTGCTGTTGCTGCGTCAACTGCGATTGCTGCTGAGTCGTCAACTGGCTCTTGAAGGCATTCGACTCGCGAGTGCGCGCAATTTCCGCCGCATACTTCGCAGTGATATGTCCTGCCTGTACCGCTTGCGCAAGATCCGGGTGTTTCGCGATCGGATTCGGTGCTTGACGATCGATGTTGAGCAACGTCGCCAGCCGATCGGCCACATCGTTGACCAATTCATACGCTTTCATGCGCGCTTGCGGATCGGGCGAGTTGAACAACGACATCCACGATATGACTTCGCCGTATTGCTCCGGCGTCGAACCAGAAGCCTTGATGCCGTTGACGATCGTGTCAAAATCGCTGCGAATTTGGTCGCGCTCTGCCGTGACGGTCTTCGTTGTCTCGATCAGCGATCGGATGCGCTCGCTCGTTTCCTTTTTTAAGTCTTTCGGGATCGGATCGTTGAGCGGATCAGCCTTCTTGACTTCGCCCGCCTTCTTAAATGTTCCATCTGGATTTCGCTCACCCCCGGCGGCAGCGGCGGCAGCGGCAATATCTTCCTCGGATTCAGCGCCTTCTCCGTCGCCGCCTTCAGCGCCTTCTGTAGCGTCATCAGTTGCGCCCTCGTCGGTACTATCTGCGCTCGTGCCGCCCTCTTCTGCGGAACCTTCGTTGATTTCCTCGTCGGCGGGCGCCTCATGCGCTTCGTCTCCCTCTAAACCGAGTGCGGTGTTGATCGCATCCATAGCGCCATCGGCGTTCCCTGAAGCGTGTCCTAGTTTTCCGGCCATATTACTTTCCTGCTGCTGGTGGGGTTAAAACGGATGGGGGTGCGGCACTCGCGGGCGGCGCTCCGCCAGGTGCGCCAGCGGGCGGCGCACCGGGCGGCGTAGGCTGTCCTTGCGCTGGCGGCGGAACGTCGCGCTGTGCGATGGCTGCGGCCATATCGGGCGGTATCTCGCCCTTGAGCGAGATGTTGACGTTCGGCGGCGGTGGCCCCGGTGGCGGCGCTCCGGCTCCTGGCGAGCCCGGTGGGGGCGCCTGCGGGATGAACCGATCGGGATCGCTCTCATCGCCCATGATCCGCATCGTTTCTTTGATGAGTTCAATGAGCGCATTCGCCATGGACGTGTTGCCTTGCGCCATGGCTTGTTCGATTTGCCCGATCATCTCGCGAATGAGCGGAAGTATGGTCGCCCAAGCTTGCTGATCGGTTTGCGTCTTCGGCTTGCCGGTTGTACCGGCTGCTATATCCACTTCAACAAGCGTGAATAGGTCTTCGATCGACATCCCTGGTACGGGCGGATTCGCAGTCGGGTCCGGGCCAGGCCAGAAGGCTTTTTGCCCCGCGATCCGTTGCACTTCTTGGACGGTGTAGGCTTGCAGAGCGAGTTCCGCCGCGTATTGCGCCATGTCGGTGAGTGCCCACTCAAGGCAATCGCGATCCGACGTTGTGCGAGCGTTCGTTCCAGACTGTTGAATGTTGGCTTCCGTAGCTGTCTTAGGATTGCCAGGGCCGCTAATCGCGGCTGAGAGGGCTTCTTGTACGCCACTCATTCGCTCCATGTCGTTCAAGATCAGCGTCGGATCGTAAAGCCGCATGTCAACTGCGTTGACCGGCTTGGCGGCGAAAAGATTCTGCATCGGCGTATCCGGGTCCGCCGGTTTGACGGGGACAAACTCTTGGCTCTTGGAGTCGGAGATCTTGCGCGCTTCAACGTCGTCCAACTGCGACGCATTGAACATCGTTCCCGGTATCGAGCGCTCGCGAGCAATGCGAAAATTCGATCGCGTCGCCGAGTATTCATCTTGCAACTTGTATAGCCGCCAAGAGAGCGACTGAGGATGCCGCGAGCCGTCCACTTCATAGAACGACACGTAGAAGTAGGGATAAAAGCGTTTCGTGGGGTACGGCGGCTCGTAAGGTGCGCGAGCCCATTTCTTGACGCCATCGATCGACGTGCGAATCATCTTGTCGGTTTTGTACCAACGCTCAACGACACGCACGAAAGGCAGCGATTCCGCTTCGCTCGTAGTTGTGGTAAAAGCTTGCGCACTCTCAGCGGTCAATTGCCCTTGCGGCAACACGTTGTCCACTTCGCGAGTCGTCAACTCTTTCGGCGCCATCTGGTAGTATTTTTTCGCGCGTTTCAAGTCTTCCGGCGTCAAGTCGGGGAACATGGTCAAGGCTTCTTCAGTGTCCACGTAGAGTTCGTTGCCGCACCAATTGGCGTCAAGGTAATCCGCGATGCACTCTACGTCGGTGGAGACTTGCATGTTTTCCGTCTTCACAAAATCGATGACGAACATTTTCTGTACCGCTTGTTCTAGTTTCGCTTCGAGCGCTTCGATCAATGCGGCCTTTTCGTCCATCTCCGCTTCGATGACATCGGGATCTTTATCTTCCGGGTCTTCGAGCAATTTGATTTGCGCTTCGAGGCGCGCGTGGAGTTCGCGAGCGTCGTTTAACTGCGTTTCGATCGCGGGCATCGGCAGCTTTTCGGCGACCATGATGCATTTGAGCCATCCTTCGCTGTTCGACAAGACGGAGCGCACAGTCTTGCGCGCGGCCTTTTTTAGCTTGCCGTCTTTCCACATGCGCGAGATGACAATTTGCAACGTGGTTGCAAAGGCATCCATCTGCGCCGTGTTGGCTTCGTCTACCTGTTCGGCTTTCGTTACCGATACGTCGGGGTCACGCGCGTATAAGAGCGCCACAAGAATGTCGATAAACGCACCAATGATATTAGTGCTAACTGCCCAAGATAGATCGCTAGTACCGGCGGCGTAACGACGATCAATAGCGACCTGCTTGCGAAAATTTTCATCGAACTTACGAGCTTGATCGTATTGCTTCCAAAATTTTTGAACGAGCTTTTCTTCTTTTTCGTTTACCTCGTTGTCATTTTCCGGCTTCATGATGTCGGAGGGCTGCATGCCCTCCGACTGCCGTGGGTCCGACAATACGCCCGCTACGCCGGGACCGGTGCTTGATGTGTTTTGCAGTGCCACGTTATAGAACGTGCGTCAGTGCAAAACCGATGCCGATACCCACAATCAGCCCCGCGAGCGCGGGCCAATATTTTTCGAACACGTTATTAGCTTTCGCTTCGTCAGCTTTGGCTTGGGCTTCTACTTTTTCAATCAGTTCTTCTAGCTTCGTCAACAGCGACGGTGTAGCAAGCGGTACCGTTGGCGCCGTCGCCGCTGACGGTACCGAAGCCTTTGCTACGATCTTGCCGTGAACTGGGCCTGAAATCTTAGACGTGTCAACCATGACATCGCTCCGTTAAGTCAGAAGATTGTCCTTCGTGGTGGCCGCCGCAGCGGTCGCGGCTTGCGCCGTGTGCGTGGTGTGGTTCGCGCCATGCACCACATGCCCGGTCACTGGTTTGCCCTTGACCGGTGCAACGGGCTCCGAATTGCCCGACGCTGCCGCGTCTTCGATGGTCTTCTGACTCGCGGCGTCAGCGGCGGCTTTTTGCGCGGCACGAGCGGCCTTGTTCGCATTTGCTACCGCTTGCTGTTCCGGTGTCAGATTGGTCTTGATCGCCGTGGTCTCGGTCGTTGCGTCCACCGTGGCGCTGTTGACCAAAGGCTTCGGTGCGGGCTTGCCGATGACGGAGCGAAGATTCTCGTTCAGGTGGGGGTTAACGGCACCGCCCAATAGGCGGCGGGCGCGATCGAGGTCATCGATAGAGCGGGTAGGACGGCTGTATTCCATGGGAAATCCTCACGAAAAGTAACGAACTTTGGGCTTGTTGTCGTTGGCGCCGTACTCAAGCCAGCGCTCGGTAAACGGGACTAAGATATCGCGGGCGGGTTCGGAAGGCAAACGAGCGTCCGCCATCATGTCAACCCCCCTCCCGATGAGCCCACAAACGTCCGCCGCGTCGTCGTTCTTTCCGCCGGGGAATTTGCACAGTTGATCTACCACATGATCCGTCCACTTGCGCCGCATGGGGAAGTGAATAGTGCGCGCGGTGCAACGCGCATGGAAGGCTTGCAGCTTAACCGATTTATCGCCGATCTTAGGCAAGTGTTCGATCGACACATAGCGTTGGGTACGTCGCATTTGCTCACGAATCGACGGACCAATTGCTTTATCAATCAAGCCGCCTTCGTTCCACCACTTGCGCGGCTTCCACAACCCAAGTAGCCGAATGAATGCCTTGATGCCAATGTCGGTCTCGCACTGCTTGTACCACCAATCCACCGCCCACAAGTCTCCGATGCTATCCATCCCCCATACGCCATGCTCGGTAAAGTCGGGTTCACGCTTGCCTTGTTCAATCTCCATTGTGGCGTAGTCCGACGCGCCGTATAGGGTCAACGTCAGCGGCAGCGCTTTGTCTTCGTAGGGGAGTAGATAGGCATAGCCGTTGCTATTCATGGCAACGTCCGCAACGGCACAGCTTAATAGTCTGACCTTGGAATGTCAGGGTTGTAATATTGAAACATTTCGCGGTTGAAGTGGATGCCGCCGTAAGGAGCGGGACGTTGCTGGAATAGTGCCGCCCATGTACGCGCAGCTCTTGGATTATCACGCCAGGTAGACCAATGCTCTTTCGGCCAGAACTCGGGCCAGAGGAACTCTCCGGGTTTTCGTCCAAGAATGTCATCGTCTCGCTCCGCTTCGGCTGGAATGCACAACACGTCCCACGTCTGTCCGTCGCGACACTTTATCATGCCCGACTCCCCTTCGTAGTGTTCCGGCAAAATAGCACCCACCAAATCATCCTCGTGCCAGCGGGTCATTATAAGAATCACGGACATCCACGGCTTCGCGCGGGTCATCGCCGTATCGATGTACTCGGCGTAAATCTTTTCTCTTACGGTGACGGAATCCGCTTGCTCGCGATTCGCTGTCGGGTCATCGATGATAAGTAGATCGCATCGGTTGCCGGTAATACCTGCGAGCATCCCCGCTGCCATGAGAGAGCTACCATTTGATAGGGACCAATCATCAATGGCACGCTGATCGTCCATGAGTCTCGGGCCTCCATCCCATATGGACGAGTAGCGCGGGTCGCGGACAATAGCGCGGACCTTGCGCGACTGTTTAGCCGCAATGCCCGTTGCGTAAGATGCGAGAATAACTTGGACATTCTTCCTCCTGCCCATTGCCCATGAAGATCCAACGACCGATGCGTAGGTAGACTTCGCTGATCCGGGCGGCGCCAGGATGATCGACCGCCCGCGCGGCGTCTCGATCGCTTTTTGGATTTTCAACATCATCATCTTGTGGTGGATCGCGATCCGCCCTTCGACCGGCGCATAGACGACTGGCATATCTTCCAATCGATTGATGAGTTGCCCGCCGCCGATCGGTCTCCCGCTGTCGTCGAAAATAATCGGTGTCTCTTCGTCCACGACATCCAACGACGGCACGCCAGGTATCTCGATTGCTTGCGAGTATTCAATCAGTGAGGCGCGAGCCCGCTTGCGGCGCAGGAACTCTTGTGCGGCCCACTCGGCGGTAATGCTCACGTCAACAATTCATCCACGATGGGAAAATCGTCCGCGTATATGTCGTCTGCGGGACCGTGGTTAGCTTTTGATATTGACGCTGTTGTGTTGCTGGGTTTTGTAGCTGTACGGGCGGCTTCGGCTTTGAGCGCGGCTGTGGCTGCCTCCACAGTCACCATAGGCTGTGCTGGAGTCAGTCTTGGGAGTTCCTTCTTTTCGATTATCGCCACAAGCTGATCGTCACTCATGGATGCGAGGATTGCGGCTTGGCGCTTCGAGGCTGGCACTTGAATGATTGCCTGTGAAGGCTTGCCATAGCCCCTATCCAATATAGCTTCTGCTGCGCGAATACGATCGCGATCCTCCACAGCACTCTCCATCGTGTCTGCGAGTATTTCTATAGCTCTTGCTCCGTGTTCGCGGGCGATCGCTTCTAGGCTGGTGTCTTTACTCATGTAGCGAAAGGTAACAGGGCCGGGGCGGGCATGCAATTTACCGCGTGCTTTGGGTCCCTCGAAGAGTGATGCCGGGGTACGTCTCTTATTTTGTTTCGATATGTCTCTTGCTGCCTACGTATAGGAAATCTCAATATGTCTTTTGCTTGCGGTATATAGGGAAACGCTTGTTGCTGTCTCGATATGTCTCTTGCTTGCTGCGTATAGGAGAACGGTCTTTGCTGTCAAACGCGGCGGCTAGCTGCCGTCTCTAACCTCCCGGCTTTGGGTCCCTCAAAAGGGGGCTCCCCCGCCCTCGCCCCTAGCGGCTGCCGTGGATGGCGCGCGGCTGCCAATTGTTGCGCTGCCGCAAGCGCGTTATGTGCAATCGACGGCTAGCGGTTAGACGTTGCGAGACGGTGGAAGTGAGACCATCCGGCACACAATGAGACGGTATTTCTGTTCACACTGTTCGTCCCCACTAGCCCTTGCGGCGCCGAAGTATGAACATGCATACTTCGGCCGAAAAAGCTATGCTGTGTTCATACTGTTCATACTATTCAGAGAGAGAGAGAGTAAATATATACGCCGGATACCTGCCTGAGCCGAGCGATAGGTAGTTAGCGGGAACACCCCGGAACGGATGAACACTAGACGAAAAAATACAGCAAAAAGCTTGCATCAAACCCCAAAACTCTATACGTTCTGTGCTTTCACAAGAGGAATTGACATGTCGCAATATTTCAACAGAGACAAGCTTAGGACCATCAAGCACGGTGCCCGACGTGCTTTTCAGGCTCAACAGCGTTTGCTACTAGGGCGCCGAGCGCTGGCAGACATCGCAGCGGGCCGGAGCATGGCAGACATCCTAATGACCGCCACCGTCAGCCGAGCGACGCTCTACCGGGCAATCAATGAAGCTAGCAAGGAAATGCAAGCTCCGCTCGACGGCGATACGGACGATTTGCTGTCATGACACAGCTTGTCACTAACTGACAATCTGTGTCAGTTAGTGACGCAATTTGTCATGAGACATATTGATATAATAAGAAACTAGCAGCATGGTGAGACTATTTGAGATTGGCACGGCCCATGCATGTACTATTGAGACAATCTAAGATTAACCAACGGAGACCGACGCAATGTATGACGTAGTAGGCAGAAACAGCAGCGGAGCGGCAGTGGTGTGCATCGAGGCGTACACCTATCGGGCTGCTAAAGAAGCGATGCAACGGGTAGTCGCCGAATCGTTTTTGTATCCCGGCATAGAGCAGGTCACCGTGGAACATGATGAAGATGGTTTCATGCTCCGCACCGTCATCCTCGAAAATCTGTGAATCGCAAGCTCGATAACCTGGCGCTAGCGGTAGGATCGATCCTACCGCTAGCATGCGCTATCATCTCACTAGCGATGGCAATCGCTACCTATCTAAACCTACAGGACTAAAACACCACATGAACACTCACTCGATCAACTGCGACCAATGCGAGATGCTTTCGATCAACGGCATTCCCTGCCATGAGACTGGATGCCGTAACCAGGGCGCGCGATTCGATGCCGATACCGGCGAATGGATCGAGCAAACAGAATGCCGCATTTGCGGCTATGCCTGCGATGTAGGCGCCGAGTGCTGCACCGACGAAAGCGAGCCTTATAAGGATGCGCAAATGCATCTCCTATTCAGCGATGCTCGCGGGATCTACATACCTCGCGATTTTGCGCGCGATATGGATCGAGCCGCATTGCGCAACGTGACGGACGAAGAGCTTGCGATCCTTGACGATCCGGACCACGAATCCTATTGGGACGTATGGAGCGAAGTGCTAGACCGCGCGCGCATCGTGGATATGAGCGGCAAGGAATGGTTTCTGTATCAGGACGGCGATTGCTGGTTGATCGAGGTCGGAGCCGAACATCGCGACTCGATAGACCGTAACGCCGACTTGAGCAATTGCGATCAGGAATGGGTCATCGCGGCCTAGTTCCAATCTTCAAGGCTATAGCGTATGCTATAGCCTTCGAGATTGATCTACCCCACACGAGGATACCGACATGAAGACTTCAGCTATTAACGTGATTGTGCAACGTGCATTCGACGCACTAGACTTGTTCCCATGCATAACGCACACCGACCACAGATTCCGCATGCTTGAATTGACGCGCGCGGAAGAAAAGCTCCACCGTCGCGGGGTCAAGGGGCAATGCAAGACCGCGACCGTGGACGCCGCTGCGCGCATGTTCGTGGTGAAGCGAATCGCAGAAGCAATGCTAGACGCGCGTCCGCCCGCAATCGAAGATTATATCCGCATTCAGAACTCGGTTTTCTACGCGGCATCGGTGGTTGCCAATTACTCTGAGCAAATCAAAAAAGCGTGGCTAGGATTCGACGTGCGTCAGCTTGCGGAGCTTGACTATGTGAAGTTTGTCAATGATGGAGAATCGCTGTTATGAGCACTCAAAAATTCTACGCGCATCCGACCGATACGATGGAGTTCACCAATGGCGCTATAGGGCATCGGAGCGGTGGGTCCTTCGATTGCTTGGGTCCTTACGCCAAAGTGCGCAACTGCCCGGTAAAGGGCACCGAATTGCGTCTCACATGCTACGCCACAGGTTACGCTGATACCTACTTTTCAGTCCCCGCCGCAACACGCTACAAAGGAAAACACATTGGCGGATTTTTCATGATGGACGATGACCGCGGGATAACTTTTGTCCCCTATAATCGCTTTCTTCCGAGGTTAGCGCCATGAATCCGACCAAGTACCCGGTCCTAGCGATGGCGCTACATTTCACTCGCCCTACGCCGAACGACAAGCACTACACGACGCGATTACTCCAATGGGAGAACGACGTATCGGCTATCGCTGAAGCGATCCAAGCAAACGATAAAGCTTTCGATTTAGGGCAATTCATAAATATTTGCAAAGGCAGATAGCAGCGTGTAGCATATGCTTTATAGCGTATGCTATGCAGTGCAATCAGCACTAACGGACGCCGAACCCGTAGATTCGGCACATAGTAGGAGTATTAACATGGAATTGATGCAAGCCAATAAGCAATGGTCCACACGCCCGGATGACCAACGTTTCCTGTCTCTCACGTCACTCAACGATTATTGCGCCTCGCAGCGTAGCCATAGCGCCGCGAAGATTGTCTCTAGCCGAGCGCTCACTGTGCATCCGGTACAGGGCGACACGGAAGCGCTCATGTTGACTGGCCCTAACGGTGCCCCTGTGAACGTCACTAATTGGTCATTCTCGCAGCTTGCCGCGCGTGCAGGTGCGCCCGCTGGATACATGCGCGATCTACCGGCACCGCTCGCGGCGGATTGCTTGAACTACGGCTTGCACCATGCGCGCGATGTCGCGGAGGTCGGCGTGTTGCTCACCAAGCAAGCGCCTATCGGTGGCTCACCGACTCCGCATACCAACGTGAGTACCGCCGCTACGGCTCGCGCTGTCACTGGCCCTAACTATGGGCGCATCTGGAATAGCACCATAACGCAAGCGCTCGTCAATCAGTTTGGCGATGGGCTCACTGGCAAGTTCCGCGTACCCTCCGAGTTCGGCAATCTCGATGCGCCCATCACGAAGCAATCGACCACGCTTTACGCTTCCGATCGCGATATGTGGGTTTTCCTTGCCGACGAAGTAAACCGTATCGAATTGCCGCATCGCCGCAACGGGAAGACCGGCACGCTGGCGCGCGGTTTCTTTGTGTCTAACTCGGAGGTCGGCGCTTGCACGTTCGTACTCGGACAATTCCTGTTCGACTACATGTGCGGGAACCACATCATCTGGGGAGTTGAAGAGTTCCAGGAGCTACGCATACGCCACACGGCGGGCGCTCCTGATAGATACATCGAGCAAGCTCGCCCCGCCCT
>QGNH01000960.1_pt1 | contig 13208 bp, 18 predicted proteins | sample 1735481 | NCBI WGS metagenome assembly QGNH01 (sample SAMN09239004, study PRJNA386568) | Viral metagenome, whole genome shotgun sequencing project. | reverse complement strand
TTGGTCGCCTGTGTTAGTCCCGCTAGATGTTCCTGAGATAGAACCGGCTAGTGTACCGGATGTTAAGGTTACACCTGTGACTTGTGTATTAGCTATAGATAAATTTGATTGATTTACATCAACTGTAACAGCCGCATTAGAGCCACCGCCGGCAATAGCGACTTTAGTTGATCCAGCGGATATACCGTTAAATTTCAACTGTGCTGAAGTAGAGTTGGCGGAGTCGAATATCACACCTGTACCATTCTCAGATGCACCAGAGGTGATGGTCCCTGAAGTAGTTGGTGCAGCATATGATGGAATACCGCCTGCAACGGTTATAACATTTCCTGTAGAACCAATACCGAGTCTAACGTTGTTAGTACCATCAAAGTAAGTTATATCCCCTTTTGTAGTAGTGGGAGATAAGTTATTATATGCAGTAATCTTCGTTACGTCAGATAGATTATTAGCTACCTGACAAAAGTCTCCAGCATTGTTTAAAGCTGCTGTGCCTAAACTTAGGGCTGTTCTAACCTGAGAAGGTGTATTAAATACCACAGTTCCAATAACAGTGGGATTAGTAATACTAAGTCCGTTAACTGACATTTGAAGAGTTGAAGCATTACCGGCACCATCGTAGACATATTGTAAAGAGGAGGTCAACCCAGTCGAAGATAAAGTATGCAACAAAGATTCATAAGTTGCAGATCTATATTGACCGGTAAAGGTTGTGACGTTAGACACTAGGAATCATACCCTTGTATAATACCGAGTTTGACTGTTCCACCTGTGGTAACTGAGTTTACTAACATCCTAACACCCATAATAGGAGTAGTCATATTAGCATCTGTATTGGCTGTTTTTGATGTAAGAGCAGACAGAGCGAAGTAATTTAATCCTACTGTAGATAATCTGCAATCATCATAAGTATACTGAACAGTAAAGTTGATAGTCCCAGTCACCTCACCCACTAGACCTAAGTCAAATGGACTTTGAGTATAATCCACTGGGATAGTTTTACCGTTGGATACAGCGGTGATTCCTATCGAGGCTGTATCAGCACCCCAAGTAGCGTTAGGAGTAACAGATGCAAGAGTAAGATAGGTTTTAGCTGAGGTAACACCTACAGAGCCAGCGGGTCCCGTGAGAGTTTCTGTTTGTGCGTTCCCGTCCCCATCAGTACCCACGATAGCTAAAGTACCCCCCGAGTGGTCATTAGCGGTAAGGTTGTTAACGGTGATTTTGTGAGCCATATTATCAGACATAGAAGTAGTCGTGAGGGTGAAAGCGGCTCCGGTCACACTGGCAGCTAGAGCAGTTGTACTCGTAGCTAGTGGAGTGTAAGTAATGTAATATGGTCTAGGCATTTTGAATTGTACTCCTAATACAAAATAGAATGATTAAGAAAGTACAACCGAAACACCTTGGCCAGTAATTAACCATTTACCGCTGCTTGCCAAAGTAGAGATTAATGACAATGAGTCCCCCGCGTGAGCAAACGTGGCCGTCGTAGCAGCGGTACCACCGGTACAATTTGTTAACGCTAAAGTTACCGATTGGGTATTAGTGGAAACAATTACTTTTGAGAGACCTGCAACAGTAGGAGCAGCCAAAGTAATGGCGCCACCAGCAGCTATAGTAATGATTGAAACCGGGACTGTAACTGAGCAAGCACCGGCCGCCGTGATGGTTTCAGTGGCAGGGTTGCTAGCAGCGGCGTTGATAGCGGCGGCGGTTACCGTGATAGCATGGAGTTTATCAACGTCCGTCTTAGACATAACGGAGCCGTTGTGGCTTACATTTCCCGATAAAACGTTGAAATCACCAGATACATGAGAAGTCATAGTATTTTTATTCCTTTTAGGTCGATCACAATTAAAAAGGATTTTTTAATCGTTGTGAATTAGTGGTCCACATCCTTGTGGCTTCTTCTAGACGGGTTTATTGTCCAGGGGTAGAAAACGCGCATCTCCATTCACCAACGTATGAGGTCATACGAGCGTGGCATTTGGCGCGGAAGTTATCCGTGTCAAAGTGAGTGTCGTTTGAGTGCTCTAGTTTTTGACGGTCCCAAAAGATCAAACCATCATCTTGAACATTCGTTAGAATGTGATAGGCGACGTTGTCTAGTAGGTAGTCAGCAACTACGTAACCTTCAGGATAGATGCCTTTACTCGCGATAACGTTAATATCTCTATCAGCGGTACCAGGTCTCCATTCCGTGTTGTCTAAGATTCGTGCAGCCACGAATTCGTTGGCAGCAGACACGACGAGTTTACGAGGACGAACACGCATACGCAAACCACGGTCATCTCTGATGTTCTTCATTTCAATACGACATTGTTCTAAAGAAGCTTCAGATAGAGGAGCTGGGGTTGCGAGTAAGTTCGTTAAGGTTGCCGCTGTAGTAGCATGTGAAGCTGATAGGAACGTTGCTCCATCAGCAGACAAGATACTAGAGTTGAACCCGTTATTTAAGACGTTAAACCCGATGATGTTACGAGTATCTCTATATGAGTTACCGAGGGCTTTAGTACCCTTCATAACGATTTCGAAGCCTTTACCGTCTCTAATCATCGTTTTAGTTACCTGGTAGCCTAAACGGTATTCAGAAGACGTGTATCTACCCGTTACTTGTTGCATCATATCATCGTAGGGGTTTGCTTCACCTTCCGTAGTAAGTTGCATTCCACCCATCATAGATACGAGGGTAATTTCATTAATCGATTGATCTGAATCAATAACTTTGCAGATCAGTGATACTTGATCCTCGTAAAGGTCAAAACCTTCCCCGAGCCACGTTGTGAACGGGTGTGGGTACACTGCTTTGCCGAAGGCCGCTGTGGTAATAATAGCCATTTAATTAAAACCCCGCTGTGTTGTTTGCTTCGGTTACGTTATTCAATTTAACGTAGAAGCAAGGATTAGCCTGAGTCATATCACTGGCATTAATTCGGCGTGATACACCTTTAATTACTAACTGAGTAGTTGACCCGGTAGTCAATGAACCTTGATCCAATTGAATACTAGAACGACCCGTTTGTGTCACACCACCTGACCCAGTGACGTTAGCGTTAGCTTCGATGTCCGCATAAGTGTGGGAAGATGCGGCACCATTGCTTTGTATTTCATATAGAACACCTTTATTATCTTCAATGAAAACCACGCAAGCTTTGCTAACCGGAACGTAGTTTGCACCACCCATAGTACCGGATGGATCTAACCCAACGGATACGACAACGCCAGTTGAAGCATGCGCACCGTTAGTCGTTCTAACTACTGTGGGAAGGGAGCCAATCGGGCAACCGACTGCACCATAGACACCACCACCAGAGGCAACGACTGCCACCTGATTTGAATTACCGTCGACGACTACGAGGTCGCCTAGATAGAGAGCGGTTGCAGAAGAGGCATAATAATATGGTCTCCCCGAACCTGAGTATACCGAACCGTCAGCATTCTTGACTGGGACTAGCCCGCCTCGACATGCTACATTCGGTGCTGTAGACGTAACCATTTTGTTTGTTTACCTTAATTTGTTAAAATTTAGTATTGTTGATTGAGATATCTCCGTAGAGACCTCCAGTATTGGTTTTAGCACCACCTTTACGATCTAAGGATCGAAGGGGTTCATTAGCTTGTTCTCTTTTAATCTCATTAATAATCTGATATCTTTCTTTTGGTATCTTCATTAGATACAAATCTTGATCTCTGCTTGTTACTTTAATTCTTTTACCATCGGTTGAAATCCCATTACCAGAAACACGTTGTCCGGTGAGTTCAAAGTATTCGGGTGCTTCCTCTGGTGATACGAGGACGTATCCGAGAGACTGCATTCCGATCATTGTCCCAGGAGCTGTAGCCGAGTGGGAACCGAAGGCTAGGTGATAGTCGGGCATTCTGTCTTTTACGAACTGAGGTACATGTAAAGGACCTTGTTCGGCAATCGATTGACGAATTTGCTCACGAATTATATCTTTCTCTGATAGTACTTGTTCTCTCTTGTCTACTTCTAAACGATCTTTTGAGGTGTCATGAAGGGTTTTGTTTAAGTTTTCCATAGTGTTTAATTCTCTCTCTTTACCTGTTTTATGATTTAAGACTGTAGCAATGCTTTACGTATGATTTCCAGTCCATTCGGTTATTCTTCATTCCTTTAGCTACCATTTTACTGGCATCATCCAATTTAGATATTGCTTGGTCGAAGTCGGCTGGGACTGATACGGATTTAGATGTCTTGGAGTCTGAACGCCCACCTGTCACACTGGCAACCTTAGAAACTTTTGACTCAGTAGATTCTTTGCGTCCCATGAATGTTCCATAACCTCTAGATAACATTTGAGCATCCATATAAGCGACTTCGTCACGAACATAATCTTCGGTTAATATTGATGATGGATGAATGCGTTCATATTCATCACAAAATGATTTAGCTTCGGCTTGCAATATCCTATCTCTTGGAGATTGTCCCATCGCCCAAGATTCATTTTGTCTCATGTATACTTGCATGACTGGATACTGCATAACATCTTGAGGGGATGCGTTAGCTGTTTGACGAGCGGCGTTAGAGAAGTCATTATTTAATTGATGAGTGTTTTGTTCTAGTTGTGTATAAGTTTGTTTGTCTCCTCGGGAGAACGCTTCATCTTTTTGAGCTTGTATTTCAGCGAGAGCTTTTTTATAGGATCGAGCTTCGACTTTATTTAAAGTATCTGCGAGGGTTTCAATCATTCGTTTTTGTTCTTCGATCTTCTTCCGGTTTTCCGAATACTTTTTACCATTTTCAATATATTCTTCAGCAGAGATCCAATCTCTATCACCACCTTTGAACTTGTCTTTCGGTTTCCATCCGAGAGCTTTTGCTTGTTCTTCAGCAGATGGTTCAGATTTTTTAGATGCGGGCTTTGGTGCTTCAACTTCTTCTTCTTCTAATTCTTCCTCACCAACCTCTGAGGTATCTTCTGGTTCGTCCTCTACCGTAGGAGTATCCGCAATCATTTTATGGACTTCACGAGGTGGTCCTTTAATTGGAGACTTCCGATCCATTGGGTCGAAGGTACCCATACGTTCACTTTCGGGAGATAATTCGGTTTCGACTGGGAGTTCTACGAACCGTTCATCGGGTTTACTAATCATGCTGTTGCTCTCTTTTGATTCTCTAGTTGTTGGCGTTCATCTAAAACGTAATCGTCATCTTCTACAATTCCGCGAACAGATTCACAAAGTATCATTCGGATATAATGATCATCTGTTTTTCTAGAGGGAAGTGCTTGGCCTTCATAAGGGGAGAAGTAAATTGTATCCCCTACAGCACACCAAGGTTTATAGCCCCCGTTAACATATTGGTATGCGTGTGGTCCCAATTCCAGGACTTCACCGAACATAGCGGCGTTGGTTTGGGCTTCAACGGCATTCTCTGGGAGATAAATGCCACCAAGTGTCTTTTTTTCGAGTTTCATTACTTTGACCTTAATATAAGGTCCTACTGCTTTAGCCATAAGTTCTCTACTCCTGCCATTCTATATATCTATCTAGTATCATTTCTTTTAAATCTAGGTCCATAAGTTCATTGAACGCTCTTTGTCGGCTAGTATATTGTCTTAAACGCATTCCCTCCTCTTCCATGGTTCCATCCGGAACATTAACTAAATCAAACCCTTCTTCAATCTGTTTAGCTTTAATAACCTGTCTTAGAATCTCTGTAAATGGGTGAGATTCCCAGGTCCGGTATGTTTCTAAGTTACATTTGATTTTCATGATCCTCTACTTAGCGAATCATCGGGGGTAGCAGCTACAGTATCAGTTATACCAGTATTGGGATCGGGTATTGGTCCATTGCCTGGATTCCCAAGATTTGAAACACCACCAAAAATCCAATTCATCGCACCTCCGTTTGCATTCTGTCCGGGGACAAACGTTTGTTGTCCTGGGGAAGAAGGTGCAGATCCGGGGACTCTCATGCCTTGTTGGAACTGTGGCTGATTCTGATAGTCCATTAATTTCATTTGATTGAACATAGAATTATTTTGGTCTTTTTGAGTATAATCTGAGTTGATTCTAGCAATGTTCCCAGCGGTTTCTTCAGGGGTAGTGACATGGCCAGAACCACTTGAGCTAGGGTTGGTTTGTTGGTTGGGAGTCCCATCTTGATTGAAACCTAAAACCCCTCCGCCTTTAGCTTGGTTCTGTGCGAGCATAGCGTTTTGTTGTTGTTGGTTAGCATACGGCATTTTAACACCAGCGCCCATACCAGATGGGCCGCCTGCTGAACCACTCTTCCCACCACCTTGTGAACCTTTATTCTTTTGACCCATTTGAGAAGCTTGTTGTAATATTAGTTGCAATATTGGGGTAGGAACTTGAAAGTTAGCTATGCCAGCCTGATGCAAATTTTTAGCGAGCTGATAGTGTGACATTTGAGAAGGATCTTCTTGATTATTGGCCGGATCCACTAGACATCCCTCCTGCATCACCTGTTGGGGAACCTATATCTGATGGTTGCCCAGGGTTAGCGGAAGCATAGTCATTCAATAAACCACCTGTTACAGCCCAATTAGCGTCTGTTCTTGTTTCTTGGGGTGCAGAGTTAGCACCTTCCGAAGTCATAGGGGGGATGGATGGATGTAGAGGAGCAAAGTTAATGCCATGGGTGCTCATTGCGCCTTCTAGCTGTTGATTGGTCATCCCTTGTAGAAAATTATAATTATTCGGCAATTTGGTATCCTCTTCTCTTAGCTTCAGCTTTTATAGCTGGGACTGCGTCGGGGAGTCTCCAACCACGTTTGATAGCTTCTTTTTGTAGAGAGTCAGTTCTAGTCATCGGCTGACTATGTGGTCTGCTTTGTAGGGTATTGTCTGTCCCAGCCGATTTAGGCATAGCGACGTGTCCACCGTCTGATCTAATCTTAGCAGCACCGAGAGTAGCATCTATGTTAGTAGAGTGGAGTTTAGCTACGTGATCCATATGAGCGGTAAGGTGATCTAAGTTAATACGTTTGTTCTCAAGGGCCATTTGGCTTTGAGCATCATCATGATCGAATTTAGTTTTGATTACATCTAGTTGAGCATAAGCGTGGTTTGCATCTGCATCAGCAATATTCTTGACTGACTTAGTTTGAAGTTCTTGTGACTTGGCTTGGTCGAGACCTGCTTTACTTTGAACAGCAGCGGCTTTGATTTTGAGGTCAGCTTGCTTGAACTGAGCGTCTTGTTGAAGTTTAACCATTTCAGGGTTAGGCTGTGGAGGCGGAGGAGGAGGTACCATAATTTGCACAATCTCGGAATCAATTTCCATCGCCATCATAAAGAATCTAGCTACTGCTCTACCATCAACTTGACCAGCTTGTATAAGCGGTTGCATTTGAGTCATAATGGTATTAGCCTTTATCAACATAGCTTGTTTAGTACCGAGTGTTAGATCCACAACTGGTATGGTTTCTACTAGTGATAAATCATAATCTAAGAACTTTCCCGTTTTAGGGTCAAACATTTCTTGAAGTTCTTGTTGATTCGGGTTAATAAGTTTAATGTATTCTTCGAGGTTTAAATACTTAGCATTGAGTTTGACTAGTTTCTCAATCTCTTTAGAACGGCATCTAGCAATTCTAGTATTAATAGCAGTAGGGAGTTTTTGATTTTCATTTAATAAAGAGTTTAAAGTGTTAGGAGATACATTGGTGGTATCGGCACTCCCAGTCATTATATCCGTGGCACCAGTAAGTGATTTACATGACTCAATTAAATATTGAAGTAAAGACAATAAAACTTGAGAAGGTTCTTTGTAGTTAAATGGAACTATATTATCTTTTAAGGACTGACCATTGGTGCCTGGTACTGAGATATACTCACCTGGGTCAACTTCTAAATCTTCTTTTTTAATCTTCAGCGAGCTAGATAAGAACCCACCTTGCATTGTAGATAGACTACCGGCATTAATTAATTGGTTTAAAGAGGTATTGATTACTGAGGTTGAGTCTATAAGTAATATACCAAAACCAATACCGAAAAAAGACCCATCCAAAGAAGGGATAAAAGTATAGCCGGTAAAATACTGTTCAGGGGTAATTCTTTTAATTTCACCTTTATCATTCTCTTGGATAGCATTAGCATCATATCTAGCCACAACTCTAACCACTTTCCCAGAAGCGATATGAATAGTAGTAATATAGGGTTCTTCGTAAGAGTCATCATCAAGGTCAATATAGTTATGGCATTCGACTAATTCATGAAATACAGCGTCCATGTCAGTCCGGTCCATTTGAAGAGTGTCGATGTCTTCAATGTTACTATATAACCCGGAACGCATCTGTTCAAGAATTTGATTCTTTGTTAGATAGATGTATTGGCTTTGTCTAGGGGCCTCATGCAGGTCTTTAATCGAATTGTTAACTATAAACTGATCGTAGGGAATCATAGAACATCGGTTCATTCCGATGATAGGATCGTGCCACACCTTAGTAAACGAAGTTCCAGTTACCGCTAGTTGTTGTAGAAGTTGTTCAGCCTCATCTATATAGCGAGGCATCTTTTTCATAATTTGATAGTTAAGATGGGTAGCTCGTCTTTGTCCCATTCTAAATCGTACACCGGAGGGATCATGACCGATTACCTCTGAGTCAACTAACTTGCCGTTCTTTAGAGAATCAGCAAGGGACCTAGATGCCCATTGTAGAACAGCGGTGGTAATAATTGGGAACTTGATATTAGCGGCACCACGAAATGGGCGGTTCTTTTCCTCTCTCTTAAGTTGAGTCAGCTCCATAGCTCTATCGGCTACTTCTAACCAATCAGACATGGATCGTTTGTCTTCTTCTAAACCACGTAATACATCATTAGAAATTTTTTGTAGTTGTTCTTCTTCTAACAGATCCACGATGTTATCAGAATCAATATATTTTTGTAATTTTTCTTTATCAGATTTTTTTGACATCAGTAACCTGTAATAGGGTCTCTACCCAATTGCTTTAAAGCTTTTAATTTTCGTGAATCATAACTTCTAGCCTGATCATGATCAACCCACGAGATTGTGTTATACATACCAGACATAAGGAAATATCTTAGAGCATCCGCACAGTGGTCATTTTGATCCTTAGCGGGTTTACCGTCTTTACCCCACCTGTAGATTCTCAATTCCTGTAACAGTTGTGAGCAATGGGACATAATCTGAAGAGAGCCGTCTCTTAACATGTTGGTTAGTAACATTAGCCCTGAAGTCAAATCATTATTAGCGGAGGTTAAATTTAGTCCTAGTTCTTCATATATTTGTAAGAAGGTCCTGTGATCTTTATATTTTCTAGCCGAAGGATCAACAGCACCTGGGATCCACTCTCCATGACGCTTAATAGCTTCACAATAAATAGGTGGTTCGGTTTGAGAGCATTTGTATACATCATATACTATGACTCTTTTTTTATCTGGGGAGACAGCGCAGAAAACAGCAGCGGTGTATCCTGTGGTAAAAGCTATATCTAACCCGTAACCTAATCCCCATTCAGCTATCTTCATAATATCAAACGATGGGATGGTGTAGTCCGCTTCAGGGGTAGTTATAATTTTTCCCTCGTCTAAGAAGGGATAACCATTTATACGAGCTTCAATTTCTCGTGGATTATAACTGGCCTTTAATTCTTGTTTAGCTTTTTCAGTTAAATGAGGGGGGTTGTCATCCCATCGGATATTAGATATCCAGCGCTGAAGACCATTCTCATAGGTAACTATATTCTTGTCATTCTCTGGAAATCTCCCTTGTGGTAAGAACCTCATAACTATTTCGGTAAAGCCATGGAGAAATGTACAGGTAGTTAATAGACAGCCGTCGGTTGTCATCGTTCTAGTTAACACTTCAGAATAAATACCAGAGTCTGGATATTCTTCTTCATCCAAATGCGCCCAGTGGACTTCATCTCCTTGAAAAGCGTCTCTCTTTTGATCATAAGACATAAACCGGATAGTGGCTATCCCACCGTCGAAGCGCTCACAACGAACTTCAGAGATACCATTAGCGACACCTTGTTTAGAACGAATAGAATCAAAGAGAATCCGTTTCTTTGGAATTAAGCCAGAGCCTATATCATGACCCGAGCCTAATAATACTGCCTGCGCTACCGTGGTAACTTTTTGGTGAGTTGGTGCTATACACCACATCAATATGTCACCATAATATTTTTTACCATCATACCAAGAAGGGTATCCATCAACATGATAAGCACCTTCACTCAGAGCGGTGAAACTCTTCCCAGACCTATTAGCACCAAATATGCATCTTTCTCGAAAATACTTCCCAGCGTTTATAAAATCTATATGTTTTTTATATAAAGATCGTCTTAAGGGGCCCGTATCGGGGAAGATATATCGTAATTTATTATACTTAACTTCATCATTTAAATTATCTAAGTATTCTAATAGAAGCATCAACTCAGAGTCTTTGAGCTGGTCCAAATCTAACGTTGCTAGATCTAAATCCTTAATGTGTGATGTTGACATCGGTGTCATCTATTGGTTTTGTAACCTCAACCAAGTTCTTTATGATGGCCTTTGAAGCGATAGATTGAATACGCGCTATCTGATCTTCTTTTGACATCCCTTCAAATTTATTGGTTACTTCTACCTTGGATTCATGTTTATCTGCCCAGTCTTCTTTAAACATAGACTGAAGCCATTTGAATTGGAGCTCTTTTGATTTAGAGTCAGCGGTTTTCCCGTTTATTAACTCACCCATAATCATCCTACGCATTAAGTCTTCATGATAGGTTTGACAGGCTTGTTTACCTAACACCCATGCATTCTTAAAGTCAAAGTTCTTAGGTTGGTTCAACCAGGTGTCAAAGTTTTTACGGTCTATACGCATTTTTGAGGCTATAGCTGTAGGCGTGAGACCTTGGCAAGACAGTTCATAGAACTCTAGTGCCAGTTCACGGGTGCAGTTAGCAGTTTTTTTGAGTGGGGATGAAATAAAATAGTACCTGAGGAGGTTATAAAGGAGTGGTTAAGGATTACTTAATACCCGAGCGGGTTCTTAGTATAAACTCTAGTAGGGTAGTCAATATAGTCGTTTACATCTATCAACTGAGGCTGGATACCGGAATCATAAAGCGTATCTGCACATATCTGAATGATTAACAATAACTCTTCATGAGACATGGTCATGAGGTAAGTGTGTATTTCATCCATATCGGGATTATCAAACAGAGAGTGCTCATTAGTACGATTTTTAGGTAGTTTGGCCATCGTCAGGTGGTTCCAGTGTATAATACTTGCTTAAAGAGTAAGTATAGCACAGTTTGAAGATATGTCAAGGGTGAGTATTTACTTATTTATACCATTCGTCGGGTTATTAGTACCGTTGGTCTATTAGTACTGATATTTCTCTTCTAAGGTATCCAAGTATTCCTCTACGAACTCCTGGTAGCACTCATCAGCGTTGAATACAGTTCTGAGGTCCTTCCCACCACCCATTCTCCACTCTTCGTTGTGGAGTTCGAAGGCTTCAGAGATTTCATCTTCATAGAGGTCTAATAAGAGTTGTCGGAATGGTCTACACAAATTATCTACTCCTCCAAGTCTCTAAAGGGTATTCAAATACAGGTACTTCTTTATCTACTACAGTTAACTTAGCCAGTGTCTTCTTAGATAACAGGTTAGCTAGGTTAGTGAGCTCTTCCTCTGTTTTAAATGTGCAGAGGGTTTGATAGAACTCATGTTCACGGTTTAATACTTTGAATCTTAACATAAACCCTCCTATAATTTAAGTATAGTCCCTTCTAAGAAGGTTGTCTAAAGATTTAACTAAACTTAGTAAATAAATACTTTAGATATTTTTAGTCTATAATTGTAAAGTATCTCTTTTCTGGAATACAAGCGTCTTAAGGGACTTCTTATGCTTAGACCTAGTCTCCCCCCTCTCAGCGCTTAAACAGGCTTGTATGGCCTTTATGAGGTCTTCCTGATGGTCCATAGGGACGTACTCTTCGATTAGGTCGGCGAGTTTGAGGTAGTACTTGTCTTTGGAACCACTTATAAGGTTAGTCATCTCTGTGTATATTACCATCTTTATCTACGGTGAAGCCAGTTTTGAAGATTACCGTTGTATAGCCAGGTCTACTACCTGTCGTGAGGACAATCACATCCACACCTTCAGACTTGTACCTACACACCTCATCTCTAATAATTTTATCATAATTAATTTCTTTCTGCATAGATACACCTATTTTAATGTGTGATAGAATACCCCGTAAGCCGCTTAATGTGGATTATAGTTTACAATTGGTTTAAAAGCATAAGTCTGATTTATTCGGTTTAACCAAATTCAAACTAAGCCCACGGGCTGTGGGCAGACCTCTCCCTACGTTCCGAGCTCCTATAGCGAGGACGGAGCTCTCCTAATCATGAACTGATTAGCAGATACACATAATTCAGTTATTAAGAAAAGGTTAAGGGAAGTGAGGTCAAAAATTATTCTAATTTGTTGCCTATGTCTAATGATAATAGACATACTAGGATTGGGTGAGCAAGTACTCACTTACATATACCTAGTTTAGTCAAATAAACTATAATTCACACGAAACCTAATAAACTAGTTAGTAGTTCTCTTCTTATGTGTCCTTCTCTACAGATGTCTTTTTACATCATATCATACTTTTCCCAGAAAGCAAGTATTAAGTGGTAGTAGTTAGCAGATAAACGGTATAAAGTACTACCGTCTGTCTGAAAGTAGTAATTATTTATACCATGCATCGAATTTATCTAGTTCCCATTCAAGGTTTCTTATTCTAGCCTGATGGAAAGAGCATTCAGACTCTTGTTGAGGGCTATCATAGTAGTGGCTACAGCGGTCTAAGAAGTCCTGGTAATCCTGTCTAGCAAACTCTAATGTCACCATGAGTGCATATCGTCTCTTATTTCTAAGATCATTATAATATTCATGATCAGATTCATCGGAACAGTCTGGATTAGTGCATAGTCTACATGTCATATAGTTCTCCCCTTTGTTCTCATAGTCCCAAAAGGGACTTGTGTAGTTCATCTTAATAATAAGCTCCTTCATCCGTTGGACCATCATCAGGCTTAGACACTATCCTGCATTGTATACACACCCTATCTGTAGAGTAGTCCTTAGCTTTGACCTTCTTACATTTAATACACAATCCCCTAGGCTTATGTTTAAGGCATAGCTCACCACGGCCGAATGGGTAGCACTTAGGGCATAGGAAGTCTTCACGGTAGCTCAT
>QGNH01000950.1_pt2 | contig 13216 bp, 14 predicted proteins | sample 1735481 | NCBI WGS metagenome assembly QGNH01 (sample SAMN09239004, study PRJNA386568) | Viral metagenome, whole genome shotgun sequencing project. | reverse complement strand
CATAGTTCAAATTCTCTTTGTCGAAATACTCATAAACCACTTGACGCAAGTTAAGCGCATGATTCCAAACAAACCGCGCACAACCAAACTCAACAGCAAGCTGTTCAGCTTGTTGCTGAATTGGATAAAATCTAAATTTATAGGCGCGTTGTATTTTCATGTTTGTTATAATAATCGTTTCAACAATTTATTGCAAGGATTATTAATACGCCCTCGCGTCCTCTGCTCCGTAAACTACGCAACCGTCCTAAGGGGTCGTCGGCTTCCCTGCCTCCTTTAATTTGTCTACAATATCTTTTATCAATTGAGGTCCACTGTAAACTAATCCAGTGAAAACTTGCACTAAACTTGCGCCTTCGTTGAGTTTTGTTTGTGCATCTTGAGCTGTCATTACACCACCTGACGCTATAATCGCAATGTTACCATCCAAATTTCTCTTTAACAATTTGATAGTTTCTGTTGAAGCGTAATCAAGTGGCTTTCCGCTTAGACCCCCTTCGGATTGTGGCATAGTGTTTGATGCGATTACGCCGTCAATGTAGAACTCTTCCAATGTTTTTGATAAATAAAATATTTGTTTGTTGGATAAGTTAGGAGCTATTTTAATCACAATTGGCGTGTATTTGCCATGTATTAGCTGCAATTGATATTGACTTTTCTTTAGGCCATCAAAAAGAATTTTTAAATAGCTGCTGTCTTTGTGAAATTTTCCTAACGGCACATTCGGACATGAAATATTAATCACAACATAATCTGCCGCTGAATAAACCTTCCAAAACATAGTTAAATAATCGTTAATAGATTCTTTCACCACACAACCATTATTTACCCCAATATTAACCCCTAAAATTCCTTCATACTTCGAATTATTGATTTCAATTAGCAGGCTGTCAACACCAAGATTATTTAACCCCATGTTATTGATTATTGCTTTGTTTGGTATGTCCCTAAACATTCGTGGTTTATTGTTTCCGTTTCGAGAGCATGGGGTTACTGTACCAACCTCGATGAACCCAAACCCCATTTCTGCTAGCGCGTCAATATGAAGCCCGTTTTTGTCCATCCCGGCCGCTAATCCGACGGGGTTTTTAAAATTCAAACCCATCGAAAAAACAGGTTTATCTTCTATTTTTGGATAGACAAGTTTAGACAACCCGGACAGATAAGTCACGTCAAGAAGCTTCAACGTAACTTCGTGCGCCAGTTCTGCATCAAGTTTAAATAATAACGGTCTTAATAACTGATATAGATTCATTGTTCACCCTTTAAATTGTCAAATTATTGATTTTTCTTTTAGGCTAATATAACAACCCAAACAAACAACCAAAATATAGCGCAAATTATTAAAGTGTTAATTAACATACTGTTTGCTCGTCTTTTGTCGTAGGCAACATAGCTGGCTTTGCAGGTTTGTTTGTTGTTTCTTTAAGCGGCGATTCTGGCGCAACATCCTCTTCTTCAAGTTGCTCTCCTCCCGGCATCAACGGTGGTTCGTCTTCTGCTTCTTTAATCATTTCATTTGTTATATTCGTAAACATTCCAGTTGTTTTCGATTGCTGTTTAAGTTCTTTAAGCGCGGTGGCATGATCTATTACCATCGAGCCTTCAGCCGCACATATTGCACTAACATTTGTGTTTGCTATGCTTGATTTGTCTGCATCGGTTAATTGCCATAAACTTCTAAACTCAATTCCAAAATTGTCAGGGACAGTTAAACCAAGAGAATACGCCATCGCTTTGTAAACATCAGTAACGCCTACTTTAAGTTCTGATTCTTGTTCTTGTCGAACATGGTCATAGTAGTTTCGTATATCGCTGTCGCCTGTGCTGAAACCAGAGGGGGATTGCCCGAAAAGAAGACACATAGGACGACGTAGAGCTCCAGCGCATTGCTCCATAAATCTACCAATAATGTCGCTCAACCCGCCGAAAGCTGTGTGGCTATCTGAAACTAGATCATCGGCGGAGTCAAGAAGCGTCATCCCTTCAATTCCCTGAAATTTGCGCATCATGTCAACGTATTTTATCAAACCGGCTTCCGCAGCACCACCCGTCGCGATAATCTTTCTTAAACCCTCAATTTTGTAGTTACGAATATATGACTTATAAACAAGTTGTGCAGACCCAGTTGTTGCTGAATCAAACGCAATAAGTCGGTCATAAACGCGCTCTAAGATTGATAATCCCCACATATTTTCAATTACCGCTTGCCAATATGGTAGTTTTATGCCTACAAAACGGATGCAACGGCTGTGATGAATCATTTCACCCATCAACGCCTGTGCGAGTGAAGTAATCCTATAAAGACTTGGCAATCCCATCTCAGGACCCAGTTCCTTGATCGGTTTGTGGAGTTGAGGCTCTACCATCCATCTGTCAAGCACCAAAAGACCTTTGAATTGACCTTTTTTAACTGTCTCAACTCTGAAAGGAGTGTTGGCCTTTTGACCGTCTATGAGCATTACAGTTAATGCGCCTCCGTACAAAGTGCCCCATTTTACAACCTCATTTATGCTGTTCCATATTTTCAATCTAACCGCTTCTTTTTCGACCAAAAGAATATCGTCAGGGGCCATGTCGCCTGTAATGTCAACACCCGCTCTAGTCATATCGTCTGCTGTCCCATCCACCGCTACCCCAGCTAGCCACGATGACCGGTGCATCCATTCCAACAAAACCCTCTGGCGTGTTATTGGGTTAAATCCATAAGTGCTTGAATCAGTTGCGTTTCCCGTTCCAATTCCTAATCTTGAACTAAAATTCTGGAAGCTGTCGGAAGCTTTCGCGGTGAACTCTTCGCTTCCTACTTTCGTTTGATCTTCTTCAATTGACATTATTAATCTACCTCAAATATTTTAAATAATTCTGAATACAAAGAATTATACCCTAAATCGCCAATAGACGCAAATCCGTTGGCAAAACTGTCACAATTTACGCCATTTTTCATCGAATAATTGATTTTACAGCGTCCATTCGGCAAAAATTCAATCGAAAAATAGTTTTGTTTGTTAAATGCCCAAGTCAACAATGTGTTTCCGTTATTTTTTAAAATGATGTGCGGGAACGACGGTTTTCTGAGTTTTATTAACCAAACTGCATATCGCATAGAATTTAAACTTATTGTTATTTTTGATTCGTCTGCGGCCGCGTTAATGATTTCAGAGAATCGATATTCAATTTTTCGTCGATGTTTGAACCCCTTAATTGTGTATAACAAATCGCTTATTTCTTTACACGCCATTGTTGACATGTAAAGATTGTCATGTTTAGCTGGTGTACACCAATTTGATATTATTGCATCAGCCTCAACCACAGCATCATCGTAATCAGACATTTCTGCCTTTTTTGAAACCAAGATGCATATGGTAAAGTTGGTCATAGGTTATCGAACCCGCTGTTTTACCTTTCGGACAAAACCAAAATTTATCATGGTCTAATCGATGATGAATGATTTCATATTCGAGTTCACGGCACATCAATTCAATGTGCTCTTGTCCCACTGATTTCTTAGGTATTTCATCGATAATTGTCATTTCTCACTCCAGTTTTAAGTTTTAAGTACGAGTTATTATTTCACAAATATCACTAAAAGTCAATCACCAATGATTATCGTCACGCCCCTAAAGAACTCCACACACCCATTTCACCATTGACACTGACCAAATCGTTAATCGCATCGCACATCGGGTCAATTTGGTCATCGTGAAGATGACTGTCATCACTTGTAAAAGCCTCACACTCGGCAAGAAAATCGCTAAGCCAAGGCGCGTCGCTCGGCAAATAAACATATCCAGAGGAAATATAACCCAGGATGTCTAAAACTCGCGTATATTTATCCGTCGTACGTTCAATGCCCGTTATCGGAATTAGCGGGTCGACTATTGTTTTTATTTTTTGAATTAGTCCTGTGCCAGAAGCCTTATCTTCTATTTTTAGACCTCTGAGCTGTCCCTGCTCATAAATGTGACTGTGCTTGTGCTTATTCCAAAATGCTATTGTCTGAATTTCTAACTCAGGTGCTTCCCACTTCCCCCTTAACTGATCGATTAAATACGCACGGCCGTCTTGACCTTTTCCCCAAACTTGTAAAACACTGAAATCATTACGCTCTTTCGTTTTTTGCGCTGTGTCGGCGTACATCATGCGATATTCTAAAAGAGGAATGACGGTGTAATATTGGAACCATGATGTATGAATTATCTCACCACCTGAAATCGTTGGATTCCCTTGATAAAGCGATAGCCAACTACTTGTGGCCATTATTGCTTTAATGCTAGTCAAAAATTCTAACGATTTCAATTCTGGGAAAAGAGCCTCGCCTTCTTTTCTGTGAGGTTCATCACATGTTGCGATCGCTGGATAATTGATAACTTTTAGTTTGTCACCTAAGTGCCCCATAAGTCTGCTGAAAGGGTCGTCAACATGCCAACGCGTAGATACAAGCAGCAAACCCGCATCTTCACTGAATCGTGTGAAAAGGTCATCAGTAACCCAATCCCACGTTCTTTCCCTCACAGTTTGACTATTTGCCTCTTGACGACCTTTTACAATGTCGTCCATACAAACAAGGTCTAAACTTTCACCTGTAACAGCACCGCCCGCCGTCACATTTCTAAAATACCCTTCCCGATCTTTTATTGTGATAATTTCATTATTGCACGTTGAACCTATCTGAACATCAGGGAATATTTTTTTATATTTTTCAGTGCTCATGATTCTTTGTACCGCATTATTCGCCCTTACCCCCAATCTATCACTAAAAGACGCGAAGATTATCTTGTTGTCTGGTATCTTACCGGTTATCCATGCTGAAAAATCTATAACCATCAGCGACTTACCATGTTGGCATGGCGTTGATATTGCTAATTTTGGTTTTTTATGACCTATAAAGTCCTCAAAAAATTCTTGCATTGCTTTATCAAGTTCAAAAACGAACCAGCTTTGAATCCTTTTTGGATGGATATATTGCCGAAACGCATGAAATGATTTTTTAGCCTCGCAAACGCACAACTGATCTATTAAATCAAGGTCTGAGCTTGTGTATTGTCGTTTTGGCATTTATTCTTCTTTCTTTCTATCTTGGACTTCTCCAGCAACAACGAGGATAAAAACAGCAATCACAGCTGAAAAAATGACAGCAGGAGTAGAAAAAACGAATGCGTACACAATTAGACTAGCAATCATTTTTCCCGGTTTCACTAATTGCTTAACGAAGCCCGGATAAATGATTGCGAGTAAAATTAACGCTAATGATGCAATTATCATGATGCAACCTCCTTGGCTTTTTCAGCATTGTTTGGTGTTTGAAGAATTTTTGAACATTTTTTGTGGCTCACTCCGCTATTCCCTTCTCCAGTTTTGTTGTGCAAGTATTTTAATACTTTGTCGATTTATTGTCCACACCCATTTAAGAACAAACTGTAGAAAAAGGAACATTAAGTAAGTGTATGATTAATATAATATATTTTTAAAAATGACTTTTAAAACAGCTAAATATCGACTTTTTTGATGAGTGNNTAATAAAAACAATATTATACAGTCGAGAAAAATCGCGTTTCGCTCGTACGTGAAAAGTAGGTTTTAGATGCGCATGATTAACCGCTACAAAATGTTTGTGTATTGCCGCAAAAATAATGGCACTTATTTTCCGAATTAATTTTAATCCCCAAACATCGTTAAATATTGTTTTAACCCACCAAATTAATTCACTGTTAAATTATAAACACATACCCTAGCGTACTATCGCTTAATCCGTTTTCGAGTCGCTATCGTCATTTTCTATTAGCAACCGAGTAGGTAGTCCACGCTCCCTAAGTTGTTTCAAAAGCTCTTCGTCAGATAAAACAACTTTGCTCGGATCGGATATTTTTGCATCAATTGTTGACTGAACGTTGGCAGTCGTTGCGCCAGTTTTCCAACCAAATTTGTTTGCCATGACCAGTCCCCACACGCGCCCATCACCCTTTCCGCCCTCCACCATTCTTATTGCTTGTCTTTCCCAATATTCTTCTTGCATTTCATACGCATTTCTGATAGCTGCGTAGAAAATTGGCTCGTCGCGCAGTAATGTGTTGAAAGAATCGTCATGAATCTTCAACAATCTGAACCAACTCACGATCCCATCACCTTTTTTCGCAAGTTCGTAAAGCTTTTCTTCCCACCCAGGACAACGCTCTTCGACCATACTAAGATTAGTTCTCCTTCTCTTATTGACAACAGCCACTGCATTTTCATTCGCTTTAATTTTGTCTGCCAATGTTAATTTTCTTCCGCCCATGTTTTTCCCTCTTTTGTTGAGTTTTTCGAGTTTAATTAAGTGTAGCATATTTTAATTAAAAATAATTCGCTTCTATGTTCCTAATTGTCGGTCAAATGAGAAAGATTCGCATTCAAATTGTCCAGCCGGACTTGGACGAGGTCTGTGTGAAATGCCCTGCAAGCCGCATTCTACCGTCGAGGCCGGACTAGGCCTGGTGTTTAGACGTTCAGAAATAAATAAATAAATAAACTTTTCAAGGAGTATCTATATCTATTATTTATTTTGAAATCTTTTTTAAATATCTGGCCTCTTTAGGCCTTAACAGTAGAATGCGGCTTGTAGGGTTAGAGTCTGGCATAGTTAGACCTCACCAATATAATGCGAATTTCAGAGCATATATTAGCCTTGAAAAGTTATTTATTTATTTATTTCTGAACGTCTAAACACCAGGCCTAGTCCGGCCGCGACGGTAGAATGCGCCCTGCAGGGCATTTCACACAGACCTCGTCCAAGTCCGGCTGGACAATTTGAATGCGAATCTTTCTCATTCAGATAAACATTTCCTTGGTAATGTACTCAGGCAATTCCTCTTTACAGCTGACCATTTTAGTGCCTTTTTTAGCATAAATAGAAATCCATTTTTTGCATACTTTCCATCTTCCATCAGAAACAGCTGGATTTCTGTAAAAGACATATCCCAACCTAGACATTGTTGGTAAAATTTTTTGTGGCAACCCTTCTTTCTTAGTGCCATCCTCACAAATTTTATTTATTAACCAATCTGTTCTCACTAAATCCTGCTCATCGAAATATTCTAACGCATCAGTTAGCCATGTATCATTTGCAAAACTACACGAAACAACCATTTTATGCGCATCAGTTTTCCTTTGCCCATTAGAAGGCGAAAATTTGCTAATATTGATTTCATTTAAAAGTGCAGCGATGTGATGCTTTCCGCCGGAATAATACCAGCCCCAAAGTTCCTCGAAATATTTTGCTTTAAATTCCTGATTTAAAAAACCCATTTCTTCCAAGCTTGCTGTTTCGATGACATCATATCTGCGGTCATCCTCAGGAATATAAATGCCAGAGGCTAAATGATTTGTGGTTATAATCACACCACAATAAAGTTTGATAAAGAATTTTTGTCCATATTTTGGATTTATTTCACGTTCGTCAGGTCCACCCGCTATCAAAACTTTTGTCACTTCGTTAAATGCCCACTTTGACATTTCTTGAAGATTTGCAGCTTCACTTATTCTGATTAACGTAGCCGCCGCATATTCATCAAAATTCGAGTTCAAGTTTGCCGGTGAAATATTAGCAACATTCCAAGCCCCAATCGCCGGACAACACATACCAACTGCTGAATCCTTACCTATTCCTTGCCCGCCAGCGATAAGTAACGCAAACCTGGGTTTTTCCCAAGGCTTTTGTACTCTATGCGCCATATAATTTAAAAACTGATCCGAGTCACCCGGTTTATTAAACATTTTCCTTACATGATTGATAAACGGAAGAGCCAACTTTGCATCGCCTAGCCGTATCGATGCCCTTTTGTATGTGTTATAAAGTGCGGCACCCTCGGCGGTTATTATTTCCCCCTTTTCACACGAAAACCCTTTTATAAAAACCTCATTTGAAGAGGGGTCACTTGTCATCGCTGTCGCTAATCGATTACTTTTTAACCATTCTGTAGCGTTTATTATTTTTCCGTCTACATTTATCGGAGACACAGCAGAATCAACTGCTGCACCAATCCAAAAAGTCCCGCCGTTTCTGTAAATATAATTGTTACCTGGGCCATAATATATAAAGTCTGATAAAGGAACGTTTCCTTTTTTCGGTGCCCAACCATTCTCTAATGCAAGTTTTATTATCGTTCCAATCGTCAAGCCACCCTCAGTTTGACTAAGTGTGTAAAACGCTTCGCTCATTATTTTGTCATGATTGTTTCCTTTTTTTAAACAATCTTTGTCTGCCCATTCATTATATACTTCCCAAGCTTCATCAGACTTGTCAAACACCCTGCCTAATATTATCCCGACGTTCCTCCATAAATCGCGATCTGTCGATGGAATCACTTCAAGCATCGCTTCAACTTGATTTATAGTAAAATCATTTTTATTTTCTTTCTTTTCTCTACCTCTCGTTTCAACCCTTTTATTCAAAAATGATGGTAGGTGGCAAATTGCATCACCCCAATTGTCCCAAGCGTATTTTCCACCACTTTTATGCAAAGAAGGCGATGCAACGATATAACCATTATCATTTCTGCAATCAACACCCTTTCCCAAAACATTTGCTGCATTTTTATGGTAGCTGCTGTATTGGAAAATAAAATGAGTTCCACCCGATCCAGTTGTTGCAGCTAAAGTGTTTGGTTCGCCGTGTCCATCAATAACCTCGGCCCAAGATTCTGCACCTAATTTTCCCTCGGCGATGTCAATATCAAGCACAGTGATACCGGAACTTTCACCAGTTACTATGCCGACGTTGGACAGGGGTGCGTCATCTGCCCACCATTTTTTTATTTGTTCAGGGTCTTTCGACCCGTCTTTTAGACCGTTTTTAGTGCGAGGATGTTTTCCTGCTTGACTACAGTCGTGGTTACCGCAGGTGCATTTACCCGCTAAAATTGAATGAGTTGGGAACACGTACCATTCTTTCTTGTCCATCTTCGGAATTGCTTTTATATATTCTAACGCTTTTGTTAATGCTTCTGAGTTTGTCATATTAATTTTGCACTCATTTCTAAGTAAGCTTCTTTATCGCTTAAACATTGATGTGTATTATTTTCCATTTTATTTTTCCGTTAAAAGATAAGCCCACGTTGTTGACAACAACGTGGGCTTAAAAATGACATTGAAAATATTAAATAAGGTCAATCGATTGATCTTAGAACAAACCCACATAATTCAAGCTTTGCAGACGAGGTTTGCCGCGCAATCAGATCAATCTTGCTTTCAATCTTGCTTCATCATACCCATCCCAATCATCGACTCCACCTGCTTCTAACGCTTCTAATAACATTAACCTTTTCTGGACGCCGAGATTTGTTAAAGAAATTGGATTAGATAATTGTTCGATTGTTAGCCTACATTGATATGCTTCCAGATCTGATGCTTCCAGAGATTCTTTTAGTTCTTCAATTTTTTTTTCCAAAATATTTAACTTCTCTTCGTTTTTTTTTAAAGTTTTCTTTAAAATCGACGTGTCTTCATTGCCTTTTTTCAATGAGTTTTCGATTTGTGTTATTGCCCAAGAAACATCTTTTGATGTTTCTACATTAGGATGCATTAGTTCGAAAATTGTTTTTTGATCTTTAGTACATAGTTTCAATAACTTTTCTAAATGTTCACGATCGTTCATCTACTCTGACTCCTTCGAATTTCAACAAAGCTTCTTCAAAGCTATCACCGTAGTTCGTGACGTTTCCGACCTGAACCCAGTAATTTAGCGATTTCCCTTCGTGATGTATCGCGATTGTTTCTGAACCATATCTTCCAAGTTTCTTCAAAAACGACCAATAATCGACATCTGATTGTATAATTTCATCACCATAATTATCCACAGTCATTTCACACCTTAAAATTGATTGACTTCTTCATTAATCATTGACGCCACTTCGTCGACCGGTTGTTGTGTTTCAACTTCGCCCGCGCCGACAGCCTTATTAAAAGTTTTTGCTTTGTTGTATAAAGACGAGTCAGTAACAGGACCGATAATATTGAAACCGTAACCTTTCCATTTATTTTCACCTTTCTTTTCGTCAATTGCTTTCAGTTCGTAAATGTGACTGTACGATGCTGGAGTGTATGGGCCTTTTGAGCCAATTACTTCAAGTCCTTGTATCCTGCTCATCCAATGTTTTGAGTTTCTAATTTGCGTGCTACTTAAAGAAATTAAAGCTTGTTGCCAAACGCCGGTTATTGATTTAACAAGCACAAAATGATTACGAGTATCAACTAAATTATCAAACAACGGTTTTCCCTTCGAATCTCTGAACACTGTTGTTCCTTCCGGTACGCCCATGTAATATTCAATAAATTTTTCACCTTGAACGGTCATCATCCCCGGAACATTTCCCACTTCAACATCAACAGGATTGTATTCTCCTTTATATCCTCCTTGTTCAGTGCCTCGTGGTCCCCAGCGCAAAAACTTTCGTTGATATGCACATGGAATTACTTGCGCGACTGAAAAAAGTTCATCAGTGATTGTGTTGATGAACAAACCCGGACGCGCGCCTTCAACGGTGTCAAGTTTCGGAGATAATCCTTGTAACACTGTCAAAAATGGAATTGCGAATGATGATCTGTCAGTTCCCTCTAGGCCAGAACCGGCATCATCTTCGAAATTTATAATAGCCAATCCAGTATTTTGCTCTTCCTGAGATGCGGCAAGTTGTTGTTCGTTTGTTTTTTCATATTTCATCTTTATTACCCTCGGTTGTTAGTTTTCAATAATTTCAATTGTCAGAATCAAACGCTCGTTTTAGTTATCTTAGTTGTCCACACTGGACGCGCGCCGAACAGACAGAGTGGAATGTCAGTTCCCTTTGCCATCTGTTCTTTCAAAAAAGCTTTAAGAGTCATTGCGTGTACATCTTCTTTAAAACTAGAATCCAATCCTTTATTTTTTAAGTCATTCGATAAACATCGCGCTAGTTCACGTTCACCTTTTCCGTATTTTATCGACACTTCCGTTTTAATTAATCCCCCAAACCCGTTATCGTTCAGCCATTCAAAAGCATTTTGACGATTCTCCAAGGGAATTTGCGCGTAAACTTCGTGCTTGATCGACAAACCACTCCCATCTTCAAGCTTTATAGACTTAATTCCTAATTCAATTAGCATCGCAGGTATGCTTTCTTCGCTTATGTAACGTAATCGCGCCTTAGCTTCTTTAAATGCCGTTTCGGTTTCCTCAACGTTTTTTTGAGCGTCAATCATAGCTCTAGCCATTCTGCTAACGTCATCAATAGTTGTCATATTCTTCACCACAGTCAATTCTGTTCATTTTCAAACCTCATTTTTAATTTTAAAATCGGACCAAACCCTTAAATTCTTTTGTAAATGCTTCTTCTACCATCCCCTCACTCGATTCCGAGTATAACGACCGATGTTTTTGTCCCATTTTAAAATATCAAAATATGGTAAACGACGACCTAAAAAAGCAGCACACAATCCGCACAGAACAGGGTCGCCCAGTGGCAACAAAAAATCGTTATCCATTTTAAAATGACTTAAATGCCCAAAGACTTCTTTGAATAGATAATTCATATCGTAAAATGCAGAACGCGGAGGCATCATAACAATAACTTCGCCGAACTCCGAAGCTGTACTGATATTAAGCGATGGAACAAGCGCGCCAGTTTTTGAATCATGCCGATGCGGAATTTGTGTACAATACACTGTCCCCATAATTATTTCCTCTTTAAGTTTTAAGTTTTAAGTTTATTAGCATCTTAATATACACCTCTATTTTAAAAAGTCAAATAAGAATTTCAAGACTGCTTGTTGACTTATCCCTCGAAAGAGAGGATGCTATAACCATAGACAGAAAGAAAGAAAGAAATAACTTAAAACTTAAAACTTAAAACTTAAAACTTAAAACTTAAACTAAAAGGTAATTATCACTCAATTCGGAGAAACATCATGAACACAGAAAACACAGAAAACACACCATTCATCATCGGCGAAAAATATTTCTTACGTACTGCAACTTATCATACGGTAGGTCGGCTTAAATCGATTTACCCTGATTTTTTTGTATTATCACAAGCGTCTTTTGTTGCGGATTCAGGACTTTGGCATAATGCGCTGAAAGATGGCGTATTGTCTGAAGTCGAGCCTTTCATAGATGATGCCATTGTTAGCCGCGGCGGGTTGATCGACGCCACGAAGTGGAAGCATGACCTACCAACTAAAAGAAAATAATTCTTTTTTTATCGGTTATGCCTGAAGATTGTTATTTTCAGGCATAACTCAGGGGGAGATCATGAACATAGCAATAATTTATAGGAGTAGGGGCTGGAGTGGGTGTGGTATCAGTAGCCGGAGTGGTAGCAGGAGCATCAGCAGTAGCATAAGCAGTATAAGTAGCCGCATAAGTAGCAGTATAAGTAGCCGTAGCAGGAGTAGTAGCTGGAATGTTAGCCGGAGTGGGAGCAGGAGTAGGAGTAGGGGGTGGAGTAAGAGTGGTAGTAGGAGCTGGAATATTTGGAGTAGGATTGGTAGCAGGAGTGTATCATGAACATAGCAATAATTTATAGGAGTAGGGGCTGGAGTGGGTGTGGTATCAGTAGCCGGAGTGGTAGCAGGAGCGGGAGCGGGAGCAGTAGCGAGATCAGTATCATGAGTAGGGGCTGGATTAGGAGCAGGAGTAGGAATGGTAGCTGGAATGTTAGCTGGAGTGGGAGCAGGAGTAGGAGTCGGGGGTGGAGTAAGAGTGGTAGTAGGCGCTGGAATATTTGGAGTAGGAGTGGTAGCAGGAGTGTATTATGAATATATCAAATGCATTGGCATATTTTACGTGCCTACGGCGCGAATCAGAAACTGCAGATAGGCTGGCATTAATGACAATTTCAGCAGTAAAACGCGGACTTACTGAGCCATTATCTGCATATAATCGGGTTAAAACAGCGAGCTTATTACAAACTCGCGTACTAGAGGCATATAGCCACTATTTATCACTAAAAGGTGAGTAAAATGGACTACAAAGAAAGCAGAAATCATAAGGCATGGGAAACGGGAACAGAATTAGCTTATCTTAATAGAATGCATCTTAGAATGGAAGATATGGAAGATCCTGAGCTGCTAAAGAAGACTTTAATCGGATACATCAAAGGTTTATCTAATCGAAAAAGAGTAAAAGGTATTAATATCGATATTGTTTTAAAACGAGCAAATGAATTATTGGCTAAGTTATGAACATATCAATAATTTCTAGGAG
>QGNH01001695.1_pt1 | contig 13217 bp, 34 predicted proteins | sample 1735481 | NCBI WGS metagenome assembly QGNH01 (sample SAMN09239004, study PRJNA386568) | Viral metagenome, whole genome shotgun sequencing project. | reverse complement strand
ATGCTGGTTCCGGTTATGGAGCGGGAGGAGGGGGTCCTCTTAACTACCTTAGCCAGGCTACGGCAAGAACGGGTGGAGCTGGAACGGCTGGTATAGTTGTTGTGACCGAATATATTATTAATTAAGCTTTGGCGGTAGATTTATGAAAAAACTTTTATTTTTACTCACTGTTTTAGCATCATGCAACTCGCCTTATTTCAAAATGGCTGAGGATTTCATTGAAGGAGAAGCCGAAGTTATTGAAAAGATGACAGAAGACGCAGCAGGAATCCCCAATACCAAGCCTACTATTAATTTGATTCCTGCGCGTAAAAACTGTTACCTAGAATTGTTCTGACGCAGCTTCACTCTCGGAGAAGACCTCGGGCATTTGAATTGGCCTCTCTATATCACCAATGTGCCCTCTTTCTATCCGGCTTACTTCAGGCCCGATGTTACAACATGGTCCCTCTAGTGTTTCAGTATTATCGCCAATGGTCATTATTCGGCCCAAGGGTGAAGAACGAGGAATAACCCAGCCTGAGGTACTGCTTTGTTGAGTTGATCGATCGTAGACCGACTCTACGCGGTTTCCCAAATATCCATTGGGATCATACTGGTTATGTCCCCCTCCAACGATGATATTGGAGCTATAATCGCTCGAATAGCTGGGGGTAAAGCTGGAAGAGTCGCTTTGGAAGTGTCCACCCCCTACCGAAACGTTGTCGCAATCAAAACTTTGAGAAATTCCGTTCATGCTACCTCTTTGGAATTTATTTTTTTTAAGAAAGGTAATGTAACGATTTTGTTTTTTTCCCACCAAGCTTTTTATTCTTCTTTTTTTTCAGCTTCTTTTTTAATTTCCTCCAAAATTCGGTTGTACTGAATCGCTATCAAATTAGCGTAAAGCTTAAATTCCTCGGGCAACATCCTCGCGTCAAAGGCTGCTCTAGCCCACAATTGCCCTAGTGTAGCAAAACGAGAAACTGGAATGGGGTCTTGTTCCTCTAGATAGTTTTCGATGAACTTAATTACAGGTAGGTGAGATCGGGCCATCTCTTCAAAATTGTCATTCATCCAATATACGGGATGGAAACCAAGTCCTTTAGGGCTTGGAGGAAATCCCGCTCCTATGTTAAATTTTTCGTTCTCGGTCACCATTTCCCACGACTGACCGATTGTCGTGACGACATACCCTAAGCCCCATCGGGGATTTCTAAGCTTTTTAGCTTAGTTACAGGCGTGAGGCACAAAGTTGCCGATGTAACCCGTCGTGATGTAGGCCGCGCAAGCGGTACAATAAATGAGCGGATTTGCCGACAGTCCGGGGACTCTTGGGTATCAAATCTTGGCCCTCAAAAAGCTTTCGGCTTTAGCCGAGAGTTGGTTACTGGATCTCTCCGGAATTGGGTAGCTTAAGGGTGGTTTCTCTGCCTCGATCTTAGCCAAGGGTTGGGTGGGGTTCAACTCCTCTTCAAAAGACTTAATTGTGGAGGGGGCATGAGTCACAACTTGTGCAAATAAATTTAACATGTTTTGAACTATTTCTTTAAATTCATTAATATCCAGACCTTCTTCTAGTGCGCATTTAATCGTTACTTTCGCCATTTCAACCACCTCCCCGTTGGAACTCCAGGCGTGCAGTTCGAGGGATTCTTTTATTCGGTCAAAACACAATCGAGTTTCTCTGCTGAATAAATTCCAATTAGCTTCTCTCATTCTCCCTCCTCATGTAATAATTTAATTTACTCCTCAAAAGGTAAACCGTTTTGTCTAAAATCCGTTTCTCCAAAAGAAAGGAAAAAATTCCTAGAATCAAAGATTCGGCTGTGCGCTCTCTTTCCTAATTTTTCATAAATTTCATTTTTAGTAAGGTTGCTGGTGATAACCGTCGGCAATCTACTTGCATATCGAACATCAATAAATTTTAAAAGAACATCTTTTTTCCATTCGCTAGTTCCAGTGCTCCCTAAATCGTCCATAATTACTAGATGATCGTCGCTAAGGGCTTCCACAGCCTGCTCAAACGTTCCTTGCATATCGAAGCTTGCCTTCACCTTGCTAATGAACTGGGACTCATTCCAGTGCCTTCTATACAGCAATTGAGGAGTAGGCTTCATTTCATTCATTAAGGCATGGCAAAAATGGGTCTTTCCACATCCAGGGCAACCCAAGTAAACTAAAAAATCTTTGGGACTTTTCATCCATTTAAGTACTAGGGCTTGGTCAGATACTCCGAGAAGAGTTTTTGCGCATGTTGCTGTCTCAAAGCGATTTCCTCGAGCGTAAGGACTTTCACGGGTGGAATTTCGCACGTAGGGGGACATTCTTTTTCCTTTGTTTGAAGTTTTTCTATATTCTTTTTAGCTTTCAGATTTTTAACTGTTCCGAAGATAAATTGCATCAGGTCGTTAACTCTTCCGGTATAGCCGACCAGAACTTGCCACGCCTCTTCGATTTCTCCCATTGTTGCTTCGGGCATCTGGTGGAGCATTTTTTTGATCACTTCATCTTTTTCTAGGCTTCTCTTGTTTCCGTCCGTTCCAATCTTTTCAACTTTTTTTAACGACTCCGAAGGGGCTACAGCCCCCGACGGACAGACAGTCTTTTCGTCTGTATTACTAGGTGTATTAATATGGCGGACATTTTTGTCCTCCCCTCCGGACATTTTTGTCCTCCCGTCCGGACATTTTTGTCCTCTGGCAAAACTATTTTGAATCTCGGGGGAAATCCAAATTTTTCGGGTGGTGTGAAAACCTTCTTTTTCAATTTCTACTACGATGAAATTATTTTCTTTAAGTGAGTTTATCCAGCGCCTAATGGTTCTATCGTCGACGTCATATAAGTCCGAAAAATAACCATTAGAAGCCCAACAATACCCTTCCCTTGAAGCTAGAGCCGTGATCTCGCCATAAAGCAAACGAGCCATTGGTTCTAGTTCTTTACAGTAACGAACGGTCGCTGGGATGATTGCGTAGAAATTAGGAAGAGACTTTTCCATTAGGAACTCCTTTTTTGTTGGAGCCCCAGAACCTTTTCTTGTGTTAAATCTGGAAGGGCACTAAGATTACGACCATGAATATTTCGTAACCTTTGGCTTCCAGCTTTTAGTAGGGTCTGGGGCAATTGTTGGATGGCTCTTGAGGTTTGCCTCAAGGGCCATTTTTTATTTCTACAGACTACTGTAACTTTTCTATTGTTGGCAAATCCTTTAATCGTTTAATCTTTTCTTCTTCAATCGTAAAAAATTCTAAAAGGGGGTTCTTGTGGCTATAGAAACTAAGGCTCAAAAGATTGTCCAAGGAAATTTTTGGCCAGCTATCGAGCTGATCGAACAAAGTTCCGAAATGACCAAATTCAAAGAAACAACTCTTCGAGGCATGAGAGGTCTTTACGGCAGATACGATGAGCTCGGCGACTGCTTCATGAAAATGCGCGAGGATATCGATAAGCTTAAAGAACGCCTTTACTCTCAAGAGGGATAAGAAAAGGCGCTCCACACAGAGCGCCCAGGAGACTTGCAAACGAAAAAGATACGATCTTAGATTTAACATTTTAGTTTAATTTAGGCAATGGCTAAAGGAAACGCTTCTTTCCAATTAGCTCGGTTTTTTTCCCATTCATAGTCTTTTTCTGTCCAGGGAGGGGAAGTTCGGTTCTCCACATAGGTCTGAAACTGCTTTTCAGCTTCTATTAACTGATCCATCTTCTCTTGACAGCTACCCAATGTCAGCGCGATGCTATCTTCGGGATTAAGATAGTTGTAACTCAAAAAAATAATCTCCTTTTCCCCCGACACTTCTAATTGGTGGTAGAGTTGCCAAATGTATTTCTCCGGGATACGCCTAGTTTTTTTAACCTCTTCGTGATTTTTGAGATTGTAGGGACATTTGATTTCACAAATCGTCCCGTCTAAGGCTCTACCATCTAGTGTGGCTCGCATCCAAGTTAATATAGGGTGTTCCATTCGAATTTGAGGGAAAAAAAATTCTCCAGTTTCATTTTCGAGCCATTGCAATGCTGCTTCCTCATATTTCTTCCCATGCAAGGTGGCTTCATTCTCTTGGGAAAGACCCTCCCCAAACACCTTCTCTCGCCACAATTGATAGGGAGTAGTCCACGGACTAGCTCCCATAATGATCGGTGCGTCGCTAGCGCCGATCCCCTTTCTACGCCACTGAAGCCACTCCTGCTCGTTCATAGGTTCCTCCCGTCGGGTTCACTTGATTTTCTAGAGACTTTATCACAGCATTATAGTGTTTCGGGTCGATGTTGTGGATGTCAGTAATTTTAAGGAAGGTGCAGAGCTGCTCGAGGTATGTAGGGTTTTTTACCTCCATAAGCAAAAGATCTAACCTCGCCCATTCTTCCTCGGTGATCTCAGTTTTTGGCACAGGCACAGCAGGAGTTTTTTCTATATTTCTGGCCCGTTCAGCCATCGTAGGCCCAGGAAGAGCCACAGTATTTTTTTCATCGTAAACTTCTTCCATAGAGTTTGCAGAGGTAGGAAGCGGAGATTTTTCTATTTCTCCTTCCACGTATGCAGACCCGATAACATCAGCAAAGAGCCTTCTCGCTAATCTAGAAAGACACCTAGCAAAAAGCATGTCGCTCGCATAGTTCTTGTAATTTTGCTTTTGCGTTAACCCGGCCTTAGTGGCATCTCCAATGGCGTAAGAGCATTCATACGTTTCGTTCGTGTCTTTTCTTACCCCTTTCAACGTGCAAATTTCGTCGTCGCTTTTAATGATGTTGATTTGGTGGCCAGCTTTACGAATCATGGCATTCATCATCCTAGGGGCTATTTCGATTTTCCCTTGAATATTGGTCATTCCTCCGAAAAGACACTGCATGACTGGAAGGCCTAATTCTCGGGCAAACATAGCAATCGAGAAAATCCCCCCATAACCATTTAGATTATTGAAAAACTTACTCTCTTGAGCGTGTTTGGACATAATTTCTATAGCTCGGATTTCGTCGTTAGTTGGTATTAACTCGCTCATATTGCACCTAAAGTTTCGTAAATTTCTAAGTTGAAAAACACTGTCCACATTTCTAAAATATCGATCTCTTCAGTAGGTCCAAGATCTTTCCAGAATCGCCGAAAATCTTCGGCGTTTTCAATTTCTGTTCCGTCAATCACGCTATATCCTCCTCTTCCATTCCTTCAAATCTACCTCTTAGGTGTTCATCGAGCCATTTGTCAAAATCAGCGCAAAGGCACTCTTCTTTGCATTCGCAATTCTCTTCTAGCCAGTGGCAATGTTCGTCTTCTAGCTTGTCGTAATTTAGATTACGCATGGCTCACCTCATTTAAAGACTTAACATGATAAGAAAATCTTTTCAAATCAAAGCGGAGTTCTTCAAGCGATCTCTTCGCATCTTGGATAGCGTCTAGGCTGCATTTAAGGTGAAAGGAAAGATCTTCGTCTTTACGAAAATCTTTAGCTGATATAGGATCTTGATCGAAATTCATACTGCACCGTATGGGTTAAATTCTCTTTCCGGAGAAACTGCCTCACTAGATTCAGACACTAGTGAGGTTTTTTTATGCCTATATATTACCCTTGGCCTTTCTTTTTATGCAACACAAATGAAATTTGCTCGAAATCTTTTGTTCTGGTAAAATGGTTAGACAAATGAAAACTTAAGGAAAACATGTACTTACCCGCTTACCTCGAATTGTTTCACATTTCCCAAAAAGACTTCTGCGCTTTAATCAAAATTCACCAATCCACTCTGAACAACTACCTTAAAGGGAGACGAACTCCTACGGCTGAAATTTGCGTTTTGATCGAAAAAGCAACTCACGGCAGAGTAACTATTGACGAACTCATAGAATTTCCTTATATGCTCGATAAGATAGGAAGAAAGAACCCAAGGAAATAGCCCGTGCGAGTGATATGCGATGAAATGGAAGGAACCATATATATGGATGTGATCTTATCGGCCACTGATTTCGATGCTATTCGCTTTGGGGAAATGGTAGAAGCTCAACATCAAACCCCAGGATTTCACCTCTTTGTAGGGGTGCGCCTCAACGGAGTAAGTTCACATGGTCAAGAAAAGACACCCTAAGGAAGAGAAAGTAGCTATTGTTATGCGGGAGTTTCAGGACAAGAAACTGCATAGTGGGAGTAAGAAAGGAAAAATTGTTAAAAATCCTCGGCAGGCAGTTGCTATCGCCCTGTCTGAGGCTAAAAGAATGGGGAAGAAAAAGAAATGAAAGACTGGTGGGAGTCCTCTATATATCCTTTGTTATTCATGGCTTTGATCGCCTTATTTCTATGTTTAACCATCCTTTTTTCTTTAGTGGGTTGCACTCCCGTCCCCTCCTTTTCTTGCTCGGGATTTGTTCCTACGGAGGAGGAAATGAACGACGAACTGAAGTTTTTTAGGAATTCTTGGATAATTATTTTACCCGAAGAGGAGAGAGACGATGAGTGATAGTGACGAATTACATGAGATTGTGAATTATATTTTTGACGTGGCTATGGATATGAAACACCTGGCCATAGCGAGGGGCCTGTTAGAAGGAAATATTCGCGCGGCTTTTGCCTTAGGCTTTCTCAACATCTCCTTGGAGTTAGGTATCACCCCTCAACAAACCAATGAGTTCTTACAGAGCCTTTCTCAGAAGTATGAATCTCTTTTCGAAAAATCACAGAAAGTTTTAAAAAATAAACAAGAATGTGGTACTTACCAAGGTAAGAAAAAAGCGGAGAAAAAGCCGCGCAAATCTAAAACTAAAGAGGAAGTATGCACAAAAAAGTAATGAGCCATCTCAAAAAAGCTATGGACCATATCACTGGCCACGATCGGGAGCAGGACAGAAAAAATCTTCTCCGAACTAAGCACCACAAAAAAGAAATGGGCCATAAAGGAACCATGAAAGAAGCTGCTGCAGGAAGAAAAGAAAACAAATCAGCTAAGCACCGCATGGCTGAGTCTAAATCTATGAAAGGTAAGTAGTGGACAAGAGAATGCGTCATGTCACAAAAGAGATCCGGTCCGCCGTGTCTCTTTTGAATAAAGCGATGGCTGAAAATGTAAAGCTTGCCAACCTGGACGAGCATGTGCGTGATCCTCAAATTAAACGACTGAAAAAGCTAGAGAAGAAAAATGCCAAAAACTCCTAAAGCCAGGAAGAAAGAGGCAATGCGCCATCCCGATAAATTAGGAGCGGGAGCAAAGAAGCGAAAAAAGCTTCCTCCTAAAGAAAAAGTGGGAGTTGTTATGAGCGAATTTAAGAGAGGAACTCTTAACTCCGGCAGTGGACATAAAGTGACTAATCCGAAACAAGCAATTGCTATTGCCATGTCCGAAGCTGGGAAAAGGAAAAAGCAATGAGTAAAACACCTAAAAAATATACTGGAAAACTTGGGAAAATTCGTTCCAAAGCTGGTGAGTCCGATGCCTATACCTACAAGAATGTGAAGGCCAAAGACTATGCAGGGCCCAATGACACCTACCCGATCAATACAATTAAGCGGGGAAGAGCAGCCTTAGCCTATGCCCACGATTCTCCTGAAGGGGCAGAGATTCGCTCTAAGGTCCATACTAAATATCCCTCGATCGATGCTGCTAAGAAGCCAAAGAAAAAAAAGTAGCCTGAAAATTTTACTTGTTCTCTAAATTCTAATCCATGGTATGGGATTAAATAATTTAGAGGATTATGGACAAGCTCACTTGGGATACGCAAAATCGCCTCGTCAAAGACCTAATTCCTTTCGCTCACAACCCACGCTCTCTCTCTAAACTTCAATTCGATCAGCTCAAAGCTTCCCTGGCTAAATTCGACTATGCCGAGTGCATAGCCATCAACACAGATAACACCATCATAGCCGGACATATGCGAGTTAAGGCCATGCTAGCTATGAAATGGCATAACAAGTCTATCGATGTGCGCGTGCCTAGTCGGTATTTGGAAGAAAACGAGCTAAAAGAATATCTCATTCGCTCCAACAAGAATACGGGAGAGTGGGATTACGACCTTCTCTCTTCGCATTTTGAAACTAGAGACTTGCTTGAGTGGGGATTTGAGCCTGAAGAATTAGGGATAGAATTAAATCTCGACGAAGAGGAATCGGAAGAGACCGACGAACCCAAAAACGGTGTGTGTGAAAGTTGTGGCCAAAGAGTAAAAAAAACCAAAGGGTAAATTAGATATGTTAAAAATGTTGTTAAAAGTTTTAATTGAAGAAGTTCAAGATCTCCACCAATATTCTCACATAATTAACGACGCGGTAATGCCGGAGAAAGACAAGCTGGTTTTAATTTTAGCTTTCCTGAACTATACCCAAGACAAAACTTTACATATGGAATCTATCGCCTCTATTTCAAATTATCCGGAAAACAAATGACGCAGGGTAACGAGATGGAAATAGATGAACGCTACACCATCCAATACATAGAGCATGAATCCTACGTGATAATGTATTACTTCTCTCCTTTTCGGAAACGAAAAAACCGTTTTGGCGGATCGTTTCACCTCACCTCCGATTTAGATAAACGCATCATGCGTAACTTAGGGATAAGTCCTCATGTCTAAAATGGGAGCACCTCTTAAAACTATCGACTGGACGCTCTTCGAGCAGCTTTGTGCTCTGCAATGTACTCAAGAGGAAATGGCGGGGATGCTCAAAGTAGAGAAAAAGACCCTCGCTCGGCAGGTAGAAAAGAGATTCAAGCTGACTTATGTCGAGACCTATAAAAAGCTTTCGTCAGTTGGAAAATGTTCTTTACGCAGGTATCAATACGTTCAATCTAAGCGAAACTGTGGAATGGCCATTTGGCTAGGTAAGCAATGGTTAGGGCAGAAAGAACCAGAACGGACGGAGACTGCCCCCCCTAACGATGCTCTGCTTGACCTCACTACTCAACTACTCTCAGAAAACAAATCCCTAAAAGAGCAACTCGATGCCCTTAAGTCCCAAGCAAATCCTGAGCTATCAGGAAGCCAACGCTAGAATTAATCTCTGGATAGGCGCTATCCGCTCAGGAAAAACCTACTCTTCTCTGCTCGCTTTCGCTCTCAAACTTAAATCCGCTCCCCCGGGGGATGCTATGATTATAGGAGTTAACCGTGGATCTATTCAACGCAATGTCTTGCACGAGCTGTACAAATTTCTCGGATTCTCCCCACCCTCATCCCAAGCCCAATCCGACTCTATATATGGACGCAGAATTTGGTTTGTCGGCGCTAACGACGAGGGATGCGTGCGTTCGATTATGGGCTCGACACTTGCCTTGGCTTATGTCGACGAGGCCCCTTGCATCCCAGCGCCTTTTTGGTCGGCTTTGCTTGGTCGACTCTCGATTAAGGGAGCCCAGCTTTTGGCAACTGGCAACCCGGAAGGCCCAGCGCACTGGCTTAAAAAGAATTGGGTCGATAGGGCTGATGAACTCGACTTACGCACCTGGAATTTCCAGTTGGACGATAACCCTGCTCTAGATGAGACCTACAAGGTCAATCTGAAAAAAGAATACACTGGCATGTGGTACAAGCGTTATATCCTCGGAGAATGGGCGGTCTCACATGGTTTGATCTACGACAGCTACGACGAGCTAAACGAATTTGATCAACCTAAGGACACCCCCAACTACTACATTGTTGGGATTGACTACGGTACCAGCAATGCTACCGCTGCGGTACTCTGTGCTGTTTCTCCTACCCGCTGGCCTCAACTCAGAGTCGAAGCGGAATACTATTACGACAGCGTCAAAAAGGGGAGGCAAAAGACCGATGCCGAATTAGCTAAAGATATATTTGACTTCGTCGCTTACAGATCCGTCAAAGCTATCTATGTAGACCCATCGGCTGCCAGTCTCAAACTTGAACTGCGCAATCTCAATCTCCCAGTGATCGATGCGAAAAACGATGTAATCGAAGGGATAAAGATCGTCTCGAAATTTATTTCTCAAAAAAACTTAGTCGTGCATAAAGGGTGTACCACCTTGCGAGAATGTATGCAAACCTACAGTTGGGACCCAAAAGCTGCTGAGCAGGGAGAAGATAGACCGTTGAAAAAAAGGGATCATATTATGGATAGTTTACGCTATGCAGTCTATACAGCTTTCCCTCGAGGCCTATTCAGCCATCCCGACGAGAACCTAACCATTGATCAGATAAGACGGAAGGTGTTTGGTGAAGGGGATTTTAACCCATTGGGAGGTGGATGTGGAGGATATTACTGATCCCGAAGTAGCAGTTAGGTTCATCTTGAAGGAGTTAGAGAAATACGACGACAGACAATTGATATGTTATCGAGCTCCGTGCTTTCCCCCTCTCACTCCTGAACAGAAAGAAAAATGGGAAAAAGCTCAGCAGATCATTAAAGATGGCGCGATTTATCCATCAACTCAAGCTGCTGACGAATCAGAATCGCCATAAATTCCGAGAGATCCTTTTTTGTGACAAATTCTGTAGACTTCATTTCTAACTGGGAGCGAAGTTCTAAGAATTGGGTGAGGATGGTTTTGGGGAATTCTTCCATAAGACCTTAATGAAATTTTTAATGTAGAATATGAGAGGATAAATTTTTATGGAAGAGGAAAAATCTCCGGTTAAATATAAATCTTGCTGCGAGAAAAAATGTGCCAACAGCAACTGTGCTTTCAGAGATGCAGGAGGTTGCAAGTGTGTTTGCAATGTCGCGGACTCTATAGCAGTATTACAAAGCGTGATTGACGGTTTTACTGTTGCAAGGGGATGCTGTTACTTGCCTTCCATCGAAGCAGCCGACGCATGGAGATCAGCCCAATCTCCAGAAAGACAACACGCTGAAAAGGGATGGCGAGAGATAGACGCTCCTTTTCTTTTAAAAATGGCGCTGGGAAGATTGAGTAGAATGGAGGAGCATGAATAATATGTAAGTAAAATGTAAAGAAATGAAATTCTCAGATCCGGGTCAATCCGCTGGGGGTTTTATTGTAGTAGAAAGGTTAGTAGAGGAAGTGAAGCGGCTTAATATAGAATGCAATTTCCTACTCAGAACCCCTTTTACAGCAGAAGAAATCGAGTTTTTGACTTGGAAGTTTATTTTAAAAATTTTAAATGGTTCGCCAGATGGACCAGACTAAAGATCGTTGGATTAGTATTGAAGATGAGCTGCCTCCATGCGACGGAGCTTATCGCGTCTCCAACTTCCCAGAGGAAGAACCTTCCTTCATGCATCCCAATAAAAGTGGAACGGCCTATTACGATGGGTGGGGGTTTAAGAGGAGCGGAATTTACTTATCCCCAAAATTTTGGTCCCAGCTCGTATTCTTCCCAAAGAAATATGGGAAGGTAGAAAAATGACTGAAGAAAATAATAGCCTTGTAGTTGGATTAAAACTTACTCCCGAGCAGACCAAAAGGATAAGTAAATATTATAATGCTTTTCTGAGGAAGGAAAAGAATCAGCTAAAAAATATGTTAAAACATACGAGAAATACACATAAGAATTCTTTGAAAAATGACCAAAATTGTGTGTCCATAAGGCTACTTATGGACACAAATCAAAACAATAATTGAGGAAGAGTGGAAGACCCACAACCAACTGGTTTAACAGTTCAGGATATTGAGAACTTTTTGAATATTCTAGAAATAGAGCCTAGAAAATGCGCTTGTGGCCGTGGTCATGCGGTATATGAAGTGATGAGCCGAGGGGAAATTTGGGACCATATGTGCTTTGCGTGTTTTCAAGAGGTGACCAAAGACGGACGAGTTATTTGGACCGAATGATTAATTGAGGAAAAAATGAACTGGAAAAAATATTCCAAAGGGCAATATAATTTAAACTTAGTCACTCACTTCGATATAGTCGACGATGAGGACGGATGGACAGTCTTTGTCAATTTCTCCCAAGGGAAATATGAGTCTCTGGAATCGTTTGAGTCTATCAAGGAAGCCGATGAATACATTGAGGCACTTTTAACATGAAAACGCTAACCACGCCGGAAGAAAACGAAAAAGAGAGAATCCAAGCATTGATAGATTTTTTTGAGTCCTTTATCCAGCTGAGTCGAGAAGATAGCCCTCGGATCTGGGCTGCAGCAGTTACGCGCCTCCAAGGTGACATATACTACAAATCTGGCATTCCCTACGACCAGTACGCGGAATCTCTTCTCGAGGCTTCAAAGTTCTATATCTGTCTGTGGGAGCGTGATGAAGTGTAAAGGCTGTCTCTAGACTTCTTCCCCAGATCTTTAATTACTCTCGACAAATCAATTTATCTTTGCTAATCACCAGCTTATTACATAATGAGCTGGCGCATGGGTTCTTACGACAATGGCAACTTTTCTGGGTTAGGCTACATTGATCCTTCAGATGTAGATGCCAAAAACGTTAAGCTCCAAATGTCGCATTTCTATCAGTCTTCTTATCCCTCTAATGGCGTTTACTGGCAACAAGGAAGCATCGACAAGCGCTTTAAGGTAGGAGATCAATCTCTCTACACCATGATGTATGGAGAAAACTCTTACTATCAAGCACGCAGATTCTTTTTCAATCTCTGCCGTCGCCAAGTAAACATGGTGGCTGGGTACCAGCGCAAAAATCGCAAGTCGACCGTCACTATGCCTAACCTTAAAAACGATGGGTTAGCCGACGACTACAATGCTTGTTTACGCTGGAGTGAAGATCGAGACGGCTTCCAGGAGTATTTCTCTCAAGCATTTGAAGGTGCTCTAGACACAGGGATGACTTTGCTACATCTCTATCCTGACTATACCTACGACCCCATCTCAGGCGATCTATTCACCGACCAGGTAGCTTACAATAATTTCTTGATAGATCCCTACTGGCGCAAGATGGACTTTTCAGATTGTACGGCAATCTGGCGGAGACGTTGGGTAACGAAAGGCCAAGGTAAGGCTTTGCTTCCTGGCCAAGCGAAAGAGATCGACAAAATGATGCCCTCTGGAATTAAAGACGGGCGCTTCCCTCTACAAGCTGAGCTGATCAATCTAGACACCAATGTTCTTTTCCCTTACGACGAATTCCACTACAGAGCCACACGGGAAGCTACAATGGTCCTAGATCCTAAGTCGGGTGAAGCTATCGAGTGGGTGAAAGAACCGGATGACGATGAAGACATGATGCAACGCACATTAGCCAAGCAACCGTGGCTAGTGATCAAAAAGCAACAAGTGCCGACTGTAAAACTTGCCATCGTAATGGGTAGTCGAGTTTTGTATAATGGTAGAAATTTATTGAATATTGATTCCTACCCGATGGTGCCGCTCCTCTGTTAC
>QGNH01001694.1_pt1 | contig 13228 bp, 18 predicted proteins | sample 1735481 | NCBI WGS metagenome assembly QGNH01 (sample SAMN09239004, study PRJNA386568) | Viral metagenome, whole genome shotgun sequencing project. | reverse complement strand
TAAGGGAAACGGCTTGACCAGCCAAGACGCCTTGGAAAGTCACAATCACGGGACCGGCATTAAAAGAGCCAACCACCGTTACGTTGCCGGTGCCCACATTGGACAAGGCGGCAATCTTGGTTTGAATCGTGGCGGCATTGTCGTTCCAATTGATGTTGGTGGTTTGCTGACCGGCAAAATTCAATTGAATGACGCCCGACACCGGCACGTTTTGACTCATTAACGATTGAACTAAGTTTTCATACGAAACGCGGGGTACGCTTTCAATCGAAAGTGTTTCAAGAGCTACACCCAATCCGATTGTACCGGTAATGTCACTGGACGCCCCAGGAAGTTTGCAACCGTCAGCCGTTGGATTTCCACCGGCGGCCACGCCTGGGATAACTCCCGAAGCAGGAATGGAAGTGTCATTAACGACAAAGAAGCCGAACGGAACGGCCGCTTTACAAACTCTTGATAAAACGGTGCGGGGCCGCGGGTCCGCAATTTGTCCCGAACGTCCAACCCTCGGGCTTCTGGAATAACTTAATTGTGCCATTTGTACGACTCCTTTTACTTAATTAAATTCAGCCGCAACGATGAAATCCATTGAAGCGTGAAAGGGTTAAACTGCGAAGCGGACAACTCCACCAAAGAAGCCGTCGGAATTAAAGCGTTTTTTCCCGAATCGGTCGAAGGCGAAATGCTACCCGCTGGATAACCTGCGGTGCCTTGCGTTGTTTGGGTTACGATCGGTTGCGCTGGGTTGCCGTTATAAACCACGTTTTGATAAAGAACTTGAATAAAGCTTTGCGGGGCGTTGCCCAATGCGGTTTGGAAAGTGATATTGAACCCGCCCGCACCATCCGAAACGGCCGTTACGTTCGGCGCACCAATTCCAGCAAGCGCACCCAAAGCGTTTTGAATCGCGGTTGCGTCAGTCGCCAACACGCCGGTTAATGTAATCGGGGGCGTAAATTGGTTGTTGAATCCCAAAGTTATTTGGCCCGTGCAACCACTTACCTGCGTTCCATAAGGCGCTTGGAATTGAAGGTTTTGAACTTCATTGGCCGCGGCGCTTGTCGCGTAACGGACATAAGCGGTGTATTGCTTCGCCGTAACTTGTTTTTCAACGGCTACATAGCATTGGCCGTTTTGCATAACCGGAATTGCGCTAGTCGGTGGATAGTACGGGTTTAAAGAATCTTGGCTTGATTCTTTTTCTAAAGTTTGAAGAGCAATTCCCAAAGCGGCCAAACCGGTAATGTCAGAAGCGGCGGCCGGAATCTTTACCGGAATAAGTTGGTTAATGTCTTGTGCGGTTGCGGTTTGCGGTATGGTTTGGGTCGGGTCAAAAGCCACGAAACAACCGTAAGGAATGTTTACGTTTGAAAGTCCAGTTAATACTTGTCGAAATTCGTCATTGTCGTTAGTGGTTTGGCCAGGACGACCCTTGGTTAAAGCTTGGGAATATTTTGTTTGGGGTGCAAACGGCGGCGTGGTTTGTGTTTGATTGGCTAGGCCCATTATAAAAAATCCCTTTGGACTTTTTACCCGTTCCCTTTTCCTACCCCGTGGCCAAACGGTCGCCTTAGTTAGTCGCCAAGGCTATGCGAACAATCTTTATTTCTTAGAAACCGCCGGTTTGTAATCCTTGTGGCGCATTTCCTGTTTGTCTTTGTAATCTTTTTCTTTTTTGTCCTTGGCGTTTTTCTTGTCGGTTTCGGTCGGCGTCATTTCTTCGTCAACGTGCGCCGCACTTCCACCTTTACGGTTGCTTGGGTCCAGCGGGCCTTTTTCTTCTGACGACTTCCCGTTTTCGCGGTTGTCCACCAAGAAGTTGCCTAACTGGATTCCTTCAAGCACCGCCGCTTTTTCGCGCCGTTCGATCGCATCGTACAAGCCTTGGACGTACTCGGGCTTGGCGTCTTTCAATTCAATCGGCTGTTCGGAAATCTTGGCGTCGGCCAAGATAACCATTTTCATCAAATCCAAATCGGTGGTGTCTTCGAGCTTGGCCAATTCGTCCTTGCTATCCAAGAATTGAGACAAGACGGCCATTTTCATTTGACGGGCCGCGGCTAATTTTGAAATCGTCTTGGGGTCGGCGGCGTCCAGGTGCTTCTTTTTCAGGGTTTCCAATTCGCGTTCGGCGGCGTCCTTCTGGCCCTTCATTTTTTCTTTCTCTTCTTTTTCCGAATCCATCTTGGTTTGTAGGTCGTCGCACATTGTTTTGGCGTCGCGCAATTTGTTCGCGTGTTCTTTGCTGTCTTCGTGAAGCTTTCCAATTTCCTTGGTCAATTTTTCGTGGGTGGCGGCGTCCATTTCCATTTCAACGGTCGTTCCGTCCAACAACTTAACTTGGTATTTCATTGCGTCCCCCCTGGATTCGCCCGTAGGCGGTTCGTCAAATTCAAGACCATCTTGAAAGTAAAATTCTTTCCTGTCAAGCAATAATGTTTTGTCGGGGCCCTGGCGACCTTGGGGCACACCCGCGACGTGGTTGTAAGTTATGTCCACTTGTTGGTCGTCGTAGTGGTGGACCTGTCCGGTTTCGTTGTCTTTCCATTCCCCGCCTTCGTCGTCAATCGTCGCCATGTACCCGCAAGATAATTGTTTTATGCCGTTTTTAATGTCTTCTTGGGCGTCTTTGTCTTCGATGATTACGAAACCGCCAAGTAATTTTGAACCGACTTTTCGCACTTCGCCCGATACATGGCCTTTGCGGTAAAGGGCTACATTGTCCGGCGTCACCATTTCCGGCGGGTGCCGTTTGGTGTAAGGGGCGTCCATTAAAGTTTTCATTGATTCGGGTTTGAACACTTCAACTTCGGACCGAAGACGTTGAACCGTCTTTCTCGGGTTGTTTGCGTCGCGGTAAGGATAGACACCAACGCCGGTAAAGTTAGCCGGTATTTTCATAAACCCTTGCGGGGTGTACTCAATCTTGGAATTGTCAATTTGGATAAGGTCGAATTGTAATACGTCGCGTTTTGCCATGGGTGAAGTTTACACCCATGGCGGGGGGTCACGTCAAGGTTTAGTAAGGTTTCACTTCCAACGCATTAAGTCTTTCCAATTCATCGAATGGCAATGGCTTAATTTCTTGAATTGACCAACTCCAATGAATTGGCGTTTCAAAAAGTGCAACCACCTGTTTAGTGGTCAAATAATTTTCAGGGTGAATCTTAGCATCTTCGGCCCATAGGCGCGTTTGATGAATCCACGACATATTCTTGACGCCTTCAATTTCCAACGTTTCCCAATAACCCCAAGCGCGGTTCCGGTAATCGGCCCAAGTCTTCAATCTCAATTAGTTTTCCTGATTGGTGCGGGTCATATTCAAATGTTAATTTCGGTTCGTTCATGGTTTCACCAACTCGGGGTTTTCAAATACGTTGCCGGTCACCTCACAACCAAACCGGACATAATCGTCAACGGTGTAACTTTCCTGTCCCGCAATGTCCACAAGCCACCCGTCGGCATTAGAAAATTCAACCTTGAAGTTTCCGCACCCGCAATTGATAAAATCCCCTTCGTAAATCTCTTTTCCGTTCCCGTCCAATAGGCCGGTGAATTGCATCAATTCACAAGGCGGGTGCTGTCCTGGTTGGTCGTAGCTTTCCGAATCGTAAACGGTGCCGTCGGCGGTTAACCAATCCGGTTCGAACATTTGTTTTAGTGTTAAATCCCACGCCCTAAACTTAATTACTCTCTTCATGGCTTCCACCCTTCGGTTAACTCTTCAAAAACAGGTTTGAACATCGACGCCACGTTGCGGTTTATTTCCGCTTCGTAAAGGTTATTTGGAAACGGACGGTAAGCCACTTTCACTTCGCCGGTTACCGGATTGGCCGAACCATTGGCGCATTGTTCCACGCCATGGTCGGCCATCAATTGTTGAATTGCTACGATTTCCATTAAAACCCAAACCCTAAACAAGCCGACGTTCCCAGCAATCCGCCACCAATAAACGCAAGCGGTTGGCTGTAATTCTTCCCAGCTAAAAACGAACCGGCGACTAAAGCTACTCCCACAATTCCCGAACTATAGGCGACGGCGTAGTGCATATCTGAAAAGCCGGTGTTAACCGGTTGTGGCCGGTCAATGTCTTCGTCGGCCATTTGTGGCAAACGCGGGCATTCTGGAAAGGCTACCCCGTGGTCCAAAACCATCGTGTCCGCTTTTACTTGTCCCGCGATCATCAAGAACATTATCGCCACTACTAAACTTAACTTTTTCATAACTACCCCCGATTTAAAATTTAACTGCCTTCGACTTTAAAATCTCTTCCACTAACTCAATCCGTTTCCCAATCCACTTCATTACCGGCACCGCCATGCTATTTCCCAACGCCTTATAGCGTGGTCCGTCACTTGCCGGTTTCTTGCCGTAAGGTATTAAAGTGTAATCGTCTGGAAATCCTTGAAGCCTTTCACATTCGCGTGGTGTTAGTCGGCGTACCACCATTCCAATTTGAATCTTCGGCGTGTTTCGGCCCGTGGCGTTTTGGTTCGTTCCCATGCTTGGTGTGTGGTCACCCGTTAATAAATCGCCGGATTGGTTTTGAGTGAAGTCAACGGCGTGACTATGTGCGCTTTGCAAAGTAAAAGCGGGGTCTTTATCTTCACCAATCCCCAATCCAGTTCCTTCTCCAAGTTTTTCGCATCGAGTTGCAATTTGAGTGTTGATAGGCAAAACAATACTAGACACCCTTTGGCCTCCGGCCATTTGGTCCAGGGTTGGCACTTGTCCGTCATTTGATACTTGCGCCACTCCGTCAGGGCTTCTAGGTTGAAAGATTATAGGCTGGTGCTGGTGCTGGTGCTGGTTCGCGCGCATTGTTCCCACGCTTCCACTTTGGTCTACTGTCATTTGACTTCCCCCTTGGTCGTCTAAAACTATTAAAGGCGCACCGTCACCGTAACCGTCAGAACTAACACCTTTTGCGTCCCTTGCTTTTATGGCAGGGCTAACTTCGGGCTGGTAAGTTGTTCTTTTAGATTTCTTTCCCGAATCGCTTTTTCCGTTATTGGATTGTTCGCAACTGTTTGAAGTGCCGTTTCCAGTTGAACCGGTAACCTCTTGCCTCGTTTTTCGGCTCGGCGGATTATCCCCTGACAGGCTTTGGCGCTCAAAAAGTACCGCGCTGGCAGGTCGCCAGTCTCCAAGATATCCGATAACGAACACACGACGGCGGCGCTGCGGAACTCCAAAGTATTGAGCGTCAAGGATTCGCCACGCCACACCGTACCCGAGTTGCCCAAGCCCTGCTGTAAAACTGTCAAAGTCGTAGTGTTCGATTCCTCGGTCGTCAGTTGTCCGGCTTGATAAGACCCCAGGAACATTTTCCCAAACCACCCAACGGGGCTGTTTTGTCTCAACCAATTTAAGAAAGTGGAGGGCCAAGTTACCACGCGGGTCGTCCAATCCTTTTCTAAGTCCTGCGACGCTAAAGGATTGGCAAGGGGTGCCTCCGACAAGAAGGTCAATTGGTCTTTCATTAAATTCTTTCCTTTCGTGTAACTTTGTCATATCGCCTAAATTTAAAACGTTTGGGTAATGGTGTTGTAGAACGGCATTGGGAAACTTTTCTATTTCAGAAAACCATTGTGGTTCCCAGCCCATGCCATGCCATGCCACCGTGCAAGCTTCAATTCCAGAACACACCGAGCCGTAACGCATTAAGCCGTCACCTTGTCTTGGTAGCACAATTCAAAATTGTATTTTGTATGGAACTTCACGAAAGCTGAAGGCGTACCCTTCCAAGAGCGGTTAACTTCAACTTCGGGCCGAAATACCGATTCCCGAATATCAATTGTTTGTGAAGTTAATTTACCATTGGCAAACAAGCGGTAAACAATGTGCATTCCAAAACCAACCGACTTAACCATTTCAATAACTGACTTTTCCATAAGTAACCCTCGAACATCAATTTAACTACTCACTTATATTATGGTATCACGGTATCGTTGTCAATAGGGTATGCAATAAATCTTTGGTTAAGCGGCTACATCAAAACGGTCGAAAACTGGCACCATTACGCACCGGCATTGGATAGGCTGGCCAGGGTGTCCAAGATTCGGTGCCCCAGGACCGTCTAAATCGTAAATCTTGCCTTGTTGTGCCCAATGGCTCGGACGTGCTTTAGGGTAAAGACCATCTGGCCTTCCACGCACCCGTTCGTCGTGTGCGGTGTCCCAATAGTATTTCTTGATTCCGGCGTCGCTCAAACGTTGCTTGGAAAGGTCGCTATTAAGTTTTGCTATTTGGTCCCGCGCAATTAATCGGGCTTTTGATTTCGACACGTCAAAGCGGCCAAAGATTTCTTCGGCCACGGTGCCATGGGTCTTCCCGCCTCGAATGCCTCGGTGGATTATGTCAACTATTTGATCGTGGTTTTGTGTTCCGATTGATTTTATTAGGCTTACGTTTTGTTTAATAAAGCTTCGAACGTAAGGTTCGTGCCAAAGCTCTTCGGCCAGGTTCGTGCCGCCGATAACCGACAACACCCGCGCCAAGTCCGTTGAATTAAATTTACTCGTTAAGCTGGCGTAGTTTTCAACAAGATCTTCCAATTCGTCTTCATCTAACAACTGGCCGTAAGCTGACCGCAAAAGCTCTTCCATGGCTGTTAGGTCGTCGGTCCATTCGTCTTTATGCGAGTCGCTTTTGATTACCGATAAAATGTAAGTAGGCGTTTTTCCAGCTTTGAATCCCGTAATCTTGTATGTCTGCCCTCTGGGTAATAAAACTTCTTTCTCTTTCGTTCCCGCCGTCAAATCCAATGCCTTTTGTCCGGCTTCCAATTTAATTTCAAACATTGCGCCGGTCTTGGTGGTTAAAGCCATCGAAAATTGAGACGCCGTTTTTTCGTTTGGACTTGCAGACCAATAAGTAGGCATTTTAATTTCTTTTCCAATTCCCTTTTCGCCAAGTTCTCTAATTCCTTGAATGTTATTCATTCCTCTATAAACCGTTATTGATTCTTTAACTTCGCTTTTATTTAATGCACTATCCAAGTCTTTAACGTATTTTTCAGACTTTTCTTTATCCTCCACTTTATTTCCGCGAAGTAGTCCGTTTATCTTTGCATAACCAAAGCTTTTATAAGCACCAAGAGCATTCTTTTCTGATTGCGTTAACGGACTCTTTAATTCTATTTTTCCTTCTGTTCCACTTTCCGAAATAGAACCTCCCGTTAGCCCCGCCGGTCCCTCTTCTACTTGTCCACCCTCACCAATTAAAACGTGCGTTCCGTTAATCGTTACCCAATGGCCGTCGTCGTCACGGTGTTCGCCTCTCACCCGTTCGGCTTCTTTGAAAATGATTGGTAAGTATTTCTCAATGATTGGACGGGCGGCCACTTCCATCTTGTTTACTATTTTCAATAAGGCTTGTTCGTAAGCGTGTTCGATTGGCCACGGGTACTTTGGGCGACGTGCTTTTGGGATTGGCCCCAGGCGCTTACCCGCTTGTTTGTGTAAATCTCGGGTGCGGTGGTATTGGGCAAGTAGTGTTACGTCAGGCATTCTTTACCTTTTCAATATCCATCGAATGAACATTACCAACCAAAGTTTTGACGCAACCTTTAACCATCTTTTAAAAAGGTGCGCTCGGTTTTTCCATTGTGTCCAACTGCACCAAAAATTACCCTTCGACCATAGGCGTGGATAAAAGATAGGCATTTAAGCTTTAGCCGAATAACCACGGGCGCGCATCCACCATTTTAAAGAGTTTTTAATTTCAACCGCTTCCCAGCCCGTCGGTATCGCATCAAGATACTTGGCCGGTAAAAGCTCTTCGAATCTTGTCCCGTCCATGGCGTCCATTTCGGCTTTGATATTCTCGGGCGTGGCCACCTTTAAACCAAAGTCTTTAGCGTCGGTCATGGCCACCATTTTAAGAACTTCGTCCGTTGCCTTTTGACCCGCGGCGCCTGGGGCTGGTTCCGGCTCGGGTTCTTTGACGTTTACGTTTTCAAGCTTTAAGTTTTTGTTGTACCGATCGCCACCCCATCGTTGGGTTAGGATTTCTTCGGCAATCGTTCCCCCGCTCATGTCGTTATAAAGTTGGTCGGTTTGGGCGATCGTGTAACGAGTTAACGCCTCTTCCTTCGGGTCTTGTTGTTCTAGCGGTAACCATTCACGGGTTAAGTCTGGAATGATTACGCCCTTGGTCGGCCCAAACTTCGCGCTTTGCATAACTTCAAATAGCCGGTCAAACTTCGGGTCCCAATAATCCGTTTGGTGCCATTCTACTTCGGTGTTCCATTGGCGGTCTTCGTAACCACCCGTGGCATTCATGCCCGACGGCGACATATTGAATAACTTTGTCCCTGGCACGTCCACGCAAGCTTGAAAGTATTTGTCGATTCGGTCGATAACGTCGCCCATGCCCGCTAAGCTTCGGTCTTGGTATTCAAAGGTGTCGGTTGGTCCGCACACCACGGCGCCCATTAGATTTCTAAAAAGTGCCATCGTTTCCATCATGGCTTCAACGCGGCCGTCGTTACTATCGCCGGAAAGCAATTGGGCTAACGCTTGGATTTTCATTACCGCAACGGAATAGTCCGCAACGATAGTAGATAAGTACCCGTGGGATTCCGAGAAGTCACGAAGGGCAACCCATAGACTTGTGAAAATAGAATCATCCCAATAAATGTTTGAAGCTCGTTTACGGACCGGCAACCATTTACCATCAAACCGAATAATACGGCTGGCGTGAATTGCGGTGTTGTACCCCAACGTGTATTTCAAACCACCAATGTTTTCAACTTGTCCGCTGTTAGGGTCCGGCGCCGTTACGTTTTCCATTTCGAAAGGAAGACCACGGCGTGGTTGAAGGCGGTAATAAGCTGGGTAATTAAAATTCGGGTTGTTAATGTTCCGCTCTAAGTCGGTGAAGTTTGTCCACAACTCCCAGCGCGTCAAAGGAATAAGCCCGTTGAACCGGCGAATCTTTGAAAGGTCCAGTGGTGTGGCCAATGGTTGGCCGTCGTCTACCGACATTAAGCAACCGGCGCCGCCATAGGTGCGGGCATAGAATCCGGCCATTTTCATTTGGTGGATTACTTGCAATCGTTTCATGTCCAAGATAATGGCTTTCTTGGCTTCCATGTTCTTGGTGTTAATCACAAACCCTTTACGCAATGCGTCCTTAACCGGCAATTCCACTAAGCGCCGTGCGATCGGGTCACCCGCCAAAATCTCTTCAACTTCAATTTCTCTAAACGGCGTGGTGTAACCCATGCGTCCCGCTTGGCGTTTGTCCCGTCCACCTATACCCAGGCCGGTTTCATTGTTTTGCCAACGGTCGTTTTGTAATTGCCCGAAGCTATCCAAAATGTTCGTAAGCATCTTTTTGTTAAACGGGTTCTTGCCTTTGTCGTCCATTTGAATGTTTAGGCGTTTTGCTAGGGCGGCCGAATCGGTATGGTCAATCGTTGGTTGTCGGCGAATCGGTTGTTCGGTTGTCTTTCGTGCGCGGGCTGACTTTCTGTTTGTGGCCATCGTTACCCCTCAACTAATCGTTTTAAATTTTTATTGACGTTCTTGTTGGTGTAAAACTCCAACCCGCCTTGTATCTGTTCTTGGAAGTATACAAGCCCCAAACTCATTGCGTCTACTTGGTCGTCATAACGACCGCTTGGGAAGTTGGCGTGTTCGTTAATGAAATCCTTTACCCACGGGTATTTTACGTCGTCGTCTGGCACATAAATGTTCTTGGCTTTCCAAAAACTTAACACCCCCAACACCCTGGCCAACTTACCGCCGTTGGGTGGCACCAATAAAATACCTGGGATGGTGTTTTTAAGCGTCGTTTCCAAGGCGTGGCCATTCGCTTTGTCTTCAACCAACTTGGCCCCTATTTGCGGGTATCGTTTGACTAGGTTGTGGAACTCGGTCACTTGAACGTCGAAATCAAGTATTTCTCGGTAAGCGTGAAGGACAAATATCTTGGACCCGCGGCGCCCCAAAACCAAATAAGCCGTTCGGTCATTCTTTAATTTCTTGTCTTTGAAAAAGTTAAGGTCGGCGCAACTAATGATTTCGTCCCAATGAAGCGGTAAATCTTTCTCTTTCCAGTACTGCCACCATTCGCGCTTGATTACGTTACCGGCCAAGGCGCTTGGGCGTTGTTGGTCCATGGCGTCCCAAATGATTGGCGGCGTCTTGGCCTTGACTTGGTAAACGTGTTCTTTAGGGTAAAGCTCGGGACAAAGCACGTCACCTTTGGCGCGGCCCATCATGTCGCCCGCTTCGGCAATCGCTGGCAAACTTATTAAATCCCAATCCTTCGGCTCTTTGTCCATCAAGAAACCGGTTAGGTCGTCTTCGTGCCAACGGGTTTGAACCAAGAGCATGGACGCCCCAGGCTTGCGGCGTTTGTAAAATACAGAGTGATACCATTTTTTAATACGTTCTCTAAAATTCTCGTTAATCGCTTCGTCCCAGGTCTTGATAGGGTCGTCCACAATTCCCAAATCGAAATGGTGACCGGTCAATTGGCCGTCAAGCATACCTTGGGCCCAATACGACCCGCCGGTTGACGTTTCAAAATCAATCGCCTTGGCCGTCGTGTGTTTTAACTTCACGTTCACTTTTGGATTGTCTTTAATCATGTCGCGGGTTTGACGGGCGAAAACTTTAACATGGTCACCGGAATAGCCGGTTAGGATAACTTGCTTTCCTGGGAACGTGTCTAAATACCAAGTTGGAAGGATTACGGAACACGAAAGCGATTTACCGTATGACGCTGGCATATTTAAAATGGCGTTGTAGCCGCCACCTGGACGCATTAGGCCATAAGCAATTCGACGCAAAGCAAATTTTAAATGCCGGTACGCAATCCATTGGTTGTTTGTGATGTTTACGCCGTAAGTGTCGGGAAATAATCGCCAAAAGTCTTCAACCGGCAATTCGGCCAATTCCTTGTCGTTCATTCAAGGATTGTAACACGCCCTTTTTCTTCTCGGTACTTATTGCAAATGTCTTGTTCGTTTATCCTTTGGTTGGATAAAGCGCACCGCCTAAGTGAACGCAATACAGGCACTTATCCACAACCGAATCTTTCCAAAACTCTGACCGAGCTTTGAACTCCATTAATCGGTTCCATTTGTGAAGGTCGGTTTCTGGCATTAACTGGCCGCCTTATACCCTTGGCAATGACAACCAGGCCGCACACAATAACCATGAATGGCATGGTGCATGGCCAATTCATCTTTGCATTCACAAGGTTTATAAGTTTTATGCTTTTCGTTGGTGGATTGATCGGCCCAAACTAAGTTTGAATATCGGTTGTCCATGGTGTCGTCGTTGCAATGACAGGCAAAAATATTAGACGGCTTCGGTCCATCAAATGCCGTTAAAACCAATCGTCCTAAAATAAATCTCTTTCTTTTTCCAGCGGCCCAAAGCGTAACAATTAAATAATTTCTCGAATTTCCACGGCCGATAAAAGGTTTAATCATTTTCGTTGGCCGTTTTAGATGGCGAACGTTTCCCAGGTCCGATACTTCGTAATTAAAATCCGGCACCGACCGCCACGTTTCGCCCATTACTCTTGCCCATTACTCTTGCCCATAGCATCAAGCAAGCTTTCCGCCTGTTTTAATAATTTCGGGTTGTTTCTGATTTTCTTCAACTTTTCGGAAACGCCGGTTACCACTTCAACTTCGCCGCCCATACCGTCCGAAACAATCTTAAACGGCGCTTGGTCGGCCACTCGGTCGGCACTTGACCCTTCCACGGCCGCCAACCGTTGTTGAATACTCATGGATTGCATTAAAAGCCGTTGAACCACGGCGGGGCTGATTTCCTTACCTTTGCTACCTTTGAACCTTAGTGGCAATAAAGGCTTACCTTTCGAATCCGTTTTAATTAACTCCATGAAAGCGGCGTCAATAATCGTGTCTACGATATTCCCTTGTTTTGCAATGATTCGGGCCACGGTGTTTTCGTAACGGACAATCGCTTTCTTGGTGGCGTTCTGTAAAATTACATTTCTTTTGTCTTGCCATCCAATCGTGTGCCGGTAGCCCGTATTCTTAGATATTCCCTTCGCGGTCAGGAAGTCAATTACGCTGGGGTATTTCTTAATGGGTGACGTTAGAAATTCAGCTTCTAGGTCTATCCAAGGCCAATCGTCGTGTTGTTCCTTCGCCATGTTCGTTTTCCCTTGAAAAAGTATCGTTAACACATTTTAGGCTCTTTGCGCGGGGTAAGGCTCAAATTCATAGCCTTCCACCGCTTGCGAAAAATTTGACGTTATTTCTTTGAAAGCCTGTGTTGCAACTCTTCCTTCTCGGTCCATAGAATGCCCTCGGCGTTTTCTCGGTAAAGCTCGTTTTCTACGCCCTTGTCTTTGGCAAAAACAAAGATAATTGAGCCCTTTTCGTATTGATGAACTAATACGTCTTGAACGTGGCCAATGGCGCCGTGCAAAGTTTCGCACCCCGCTACTTCCCGAACTTGTCTTTTTGGTTTCTGTTCGGTGTCCTTGATTTCAGTTTGTTTCGGGTCCGGCTTCCACTCGGTTTCGACCTTGATTTTGTAACGTAATGCCATTGTGCTACCTCCCTAAAATTTAATTACAACTTTTTCCCAAACGCCCTTATCGGCTTTCTCACTCCGCGAATAGCGATTGTCCTTTGGGCCGAATGAATGGCGTGCACAAATTCCTCGGTGTCTTGCGGGTGTTGCTTCGGTAATTCCACAAATAAACTCCATGCTTCGGCTAAATGGCGCAAAATCTTGCGTTCACGGCCATTAAACTTGCTTTCGTCAATCACGAATCTTTGTGGCTTTTTCATTTCGTCACCGGCCCGAAATAAGGTTTTTCCACTTGCACCAATTGCGGTTGAAGCGGTCCATTCCCCGTCATTTGGCGCACCCAAATTACTTTCGATTCTTTAATTACTTCAATTTCGGCGTCGCTTAATTGGTAACACGCAATTACTTCGTCGGCGTTTCCTGGCATTCTTTCATGCGGTAGCTTCCCGCGAAACGCTGGCAACGCTTTATATTCCAGTTGGTCGCGGCCCATGATTGTGTTTTGTTCTGGAAACCAAATGGGTTTCATCGTTTCCCCCTCTTCTTTTTCTTTTTCGGCTTTTCTTTGTAGCCACCGGCCGCCATGGCCTTTGTTAACCGAATCATTCCGCAATAACCGCAAAGCTTTAATTCCGACGGGTTCACAAGCGCACAACCGCAATCTTTACAATTCCCGTTTGGGTTCATGCCCTTCG